>OFMH01001357.1_pt1 | contig 13488 bp, 13 predicted proteins | sample 1541761 | NCBI WGS metagenome assembly OFMH01 (sample SAMN04209249, study PRJEB22552) | human gut metagenome | biome: gut; material: feces | host: Homo sapiens | place: USA: Oklahoma
TTAATATGACTTATATCAAATGATAATAATAAGAGTTACTATTTTTATAATATTGTATTTTTTTTCTTATGTCAAGAAGAATTAAGAAGGTTCATAAAAGCGGGGATATAATTCACAAAAGATAACCTTTAAAAAATATTGACAAAGAAATGTGGGAATAGTATGATACTAGAGTCAAAAGGTCATTTTGTACTGTTTTTAAGGGAAGTGGCTTTGAAGTTTTAAAGATAGCGGCGTTGCTGCTACGTAACTTGTGGACGGATCATTTGTGTGATCTGAATTTGAATGATTTTGAACATTATTAACACATTTTATAAAAAGGAGATTTTTTCTTATGTTAGAAAAGATGAAAGAGATTATTGCGGAGCAGTTAGGTGTCGAAGAAGATGAGATTACAATGGATACTTCTTTTAAGGAAGATTTAGGTGCGGATTCTCTTGATTTATTTGAGATGGTAATGGCACTTGAGGAAAATTATGGAATTGAAATTCCAACTGATGATCTGGGTCAGCTTGAGACTGTTGCTGATGTAATCGATTATATTCAGAGTCATAAAGAGTAAATAACATACGATCATGAAACAAGAGCATGTTCATGATTATAAATGAGAAACGAGAAAAGGCAGGAAAAAAGGATGCAGACAGAATTAACCAGATTGCTTGGAATCCAGGCACCAATCATTCAAGGCGGAATGGCATGGGTGGCGGAACATAAGCTGGCAGCAGCGGTATCAAATGCCGGAGGCTTAGGCATCATCGGTGCCGCTTCCGCTCCGCCTGAGGTCGTCCGGGAGGAGATCCGTAAATGCAAAGAACTGACTGACAAACCCTTCGGCGTGAATATCATGCTGCTCAATCCCAATGCGGAGGATGTAGCGAAGATTGTCGTGGAAGAAGGGGTAAAAGCGGTAACGACTGGTGCTGGAAACCCGGGAAAATTCATGGAACTGTGGAAGAATGCCGGAGTGAAGGTCATCCCGGTGGTGGCAAGTGTAGCTATGGCGAAGATGATGGAGCGGGCAGGAGCAGACGCCGTAGTGGCGGAAGGCATGGAGAGCGGCGGACATATCGGTTCCACCACAACCATGGCACTGGTGCCGCAGGTGGTGGATGCGGTGTCTATCCCGGTGATCGCGGCCGGAGGTATCGCCGATGGCAGAGGAATGGCAGCGGCCTTCATGCTGGGAGCTGAGGGAATCCAGATGGGAACCCGGTTCGTAGCATCGAAGGAATCTATTGTCCATGAAAATTATAAGAATCAGATCATCAAGGCAAAGGATATCGATTCCGTGGTCACGGGAATGTCTACCGGACATCCGGTGCGTTCCCTGCGCAATCAGATGACCAGAGAATATCTGAAGCTGGAAAAAGAGAATGCCGATTTCATGGAGCTGGAAAAGCTGACGTTGGGATCTCTCAGGAAGGCAGTGCAGGACGGAGATACCGTAAACGGAACCCTGATGGCCGGGCAGATTGCAGGATTGATCCGCAGAGAACAGACCTGCCGTGAGATTATTGAAGAAACAGTGCAGCAGGCGCAGGAGTGCATAGCGGCACAAGGACAGCATAAATAAAATATAGCGACAGCTAACCGCTGACAGCAGATTTCGAACAGTGGCAGGCGGCGTAGTGTATATGGAAAACGGTGCGATAGAAACTGTGCTGTAATGAGGGGAACAAATCGTATCACATAGTAATAGGAGATGACAAAATGAGCAAGATTGCATATTTATTCCCGGGACAGGGATCTCAGTACATAGGAATGGGAAAAGAATTCCATGATACTTATCCGGAAGCACAGGCGGTATGGAAGCTGGCAGACAAGGTGCTTCAGAATCTATACTGGCAGGATAAACGGGAAAAGCAGGCGGATAGCGGACATCCGTACTCTATGGAGCAGCTGACCTTTGAGGAAAATCCTTATATCAACGTTACAGAATATACGCAGATCGCTATGCTTACCATGGAAGTCGCAATCCTGAAGGTACTGGAAGCCAAGGGTCTGAAAGCGGAGATGGCAGCAGGTTTAAGCCTGGGAGAATATGGGGCGCTGGCTGCTGCTGGTGTGATGGAACTGCCGGACCTGTTCCGGATCATAAGGATGCGTGGTATCTATATGCAGGAGGCCTATCCGGAAGGAGGCGCCATGGCAGCGGTATTAGGACTGGACGGAGATATCGTGGCAAATATCTGCGGACAGACAGCAAAAGAAACCGGCAAAGTCGTCTCGGTGGCAAATTATAACTGCCCGGGACAGATCGTGATCACCGGAGAGGCAGATGCAGTAGAGGCGGCGTCAGAAGCGTTGAAAGAAGCGGGTGCAAAACGCTGTATCCCCTTAAAGGTCAGCGGACCGTTCCACTCAGCCCTGTTAAAAAATGCAGGAGAACAATTGGCAGAAGAACTGAAAAGTGTCAAGCTGTCAACCCCTTGGATTCCTTATGTATCCAACGTAACAGCGGATTATGTGACAGATGCGTCACAGGTTGCGGAACTGCTGAAACAACAGGTATCCAGTCCCGTACAGTTCACCCAGAGCATAGAGCGCATGATCGCGGATGGCGTGGACACGTTCATAGAGATCGGCCCGGGGAAGACACTCAGCAGTTTCGTCCGTAAAATTGACAGGAATGTCAAAGTATACAATATCGAGAAACCGGAGGATCTGGACCGGGTGATGGAGGAACTGGCATGCTGACAGGAAAAAGTCTGACAGGACAAGTTGCTATTGTCACAGGAGCATCACGGGGCATTGGAAAAGCAGTTGCACAGGCATTGGCAGCAGAAGGAGCCACGGTGATCATTAATTATAACGGCTCTGCAGAGGCGGCAGAAGCGGTGGCGACGGACATCCGAAGCCACGGCGGTATGGCGGAGACTGTGAAGTGCAATGTTGCGGATTTTGCAGAGAGTGAAGCCTTTGTAAAGGCAGTAACAGGGAAATACGGCAGAGTTGACATCCTTGTCAATAACGCCGGGATCACGCGGGACAATCTGATCGTGCGGATGACGGAAGAAGAATTCAATGCAGTCCTGGATACGAACCTGAAAGGCGCATTTCACATGATCCGGCATCTGACGAAGACCTTTATGAAGCAGAGATATGGGAAAATCATCAATATCTCTTCTGTCAGTGGCATCGTCGGGAATGCCGGGCAGGCTAATTATTCCGCATCCAAGGCGGGGCTGATCGGTCTGACGAAAAGCGTAGCAAGAGAACTGGCATCCAGGAATATCTGTGTGAATGCTGTGGCACCCGGATTTATCCGGACAGATATGACAGACAAGCTGCCGGAGGCGGTACAGGATAATGCGGTCGGGCAGATCCCGCTTAAGAAAATGGGAAGACCGGAGGATGTCGCACAGGCGGTTCTGTTCCTGGCAGGAAATGCCTCGGACTATATCACCGGCCAGGTACTGTGCGTGGACGGCGGTATGGCGATGTAAAACTATGTCCTACAACAGGAAAGCAGAATAGAAAATATGTCCGCTAACGGTACAGCAGGATAGAAAATAAGTCAGGACGCGAGGGAGTATATCACGTATGGGTAAAAATAGAAGAGTTGTAATAACAGGTATGGGAGCCATAACTCCTATTGGAAACAGCGTAGAGGAATTCTGGAATAGTATCAAAGAGGGCAAGACCGGATTCGGTTCTATCACCTATTTTGATACTGCGGATTACCGTTGTAAGCTGGCGGCGGAAGTGAAGGATTTTGATCCTACACAATATATGGACAAAAAATCCGCCCGCAGAATGGAGCAGTTCTGCCAGTTCGCAGTGGCGGCTGCCGGACAGGCGATCGCAGATGCAGGTCTTATTATGGAACAGGAAGATCCGTATATGGTGGGCTGCAGTGTGGGAAGCGGCATCGGAAGCTTACAGGCCATGGAGCGGGAATATGACCGCCTGAAGGAAAAAGGTCCCGGCAGGGTAGGACCCATGCTGGTGCCTCTGATGATCTCCAACATGGCAGCAGGTAATGTCAGCATTGCCTATGGGCTGAAGGGCAAGAGTCTGAACGTTGTGACTGCCTGTGCAACCGGTACACATTCCATCGGAGAAGCATATCGTACGATCCAGTACGGTGATGCAGACGTGATGGTAGCCGGAGGAACGGAAAGCTCTATTACGCCCATCGGCATTGCCGGATTTTCCGCACTGACAGCATTGTCGTTTAGTGAAGATCCTCAGAGAGCTTCTATTCCCTTCGATAAAGACCGCAATGGTTTTGTTATGGGAGAAGGCTCGGCGGTAGTGGTACTGGAAGAACTGGAGCATGCAAAGAGACGCGGAGCAAAAATCTATGCGGAGCTGATCGGTTATGGCTGTTCTTCGGATGCTTACCATATTACATCCCCCGCGGAGGACGGCAGCGGGGCGGCCACCGCCATGCTGAATGCCTTAAAAGACGGCGGTGTGGCGCCGGAGAAGCTTACTTATATTAATGCACACGGAACCAGCACTCATCATAATGACCTGTTCGAGACCAGAGCTATCAAGCTCGCATTTGGAGAACATGCTTATGATCTGAAGATCAATTCCACCAAATCCATGGTAGGGCATCTTTTAGGAGCAGCGGGTGCAGTGGAATTCGTCACCTGCGTAAAAGAAATTCAGGAAGGCTATATCCACCGCACCGTTGGACTGCGTGAGACGGAGGAGGAACTGGATCTGAATTACTGTCGGGACAGCTACGAAGAAGAGGTGCCTTATGCACTGACCAATTCGTTGGGCTTCGGCGGACATAATGCGAGTCTGTTGCTAAAGAAGTACATAGAATAACCGCAGCAGATGTTCAAGACACAGGATAGAAGGCAGAGCATCAACGAGGACGATTGCAGAATGCGAGGAAGTAGTTGATACGACAGCATTCGCAGAACGGAGGAACAATGTCAGTTTATAACACCCAGGAAATCATGGAGATTCTGCCCCACAGACATCCCTTTCTGCTGATCGATACTATCGAAGAGCTGGAGCCCGGTGTCAGAGCGGTGGGACGCAAAAACGTAACCTTTAATGAACCGTATTTTGCCGGACATTTTCCGGGAAATCCGGTGATGCCCGGAGTACTGATCCTGGAGGCACTTGCCCAGACCGGGGCGGTGGCAATCCTGTCTCTGCCGGAGAACCGAGGCAAGACAGCTTATTTTGCAGGGATCGACAAGGCAAAATTCAAGCAGATGGTGCGTCCCGGAGACACCTTGGAACTGGAGACCACCATTATCCGCAGCAAGGGACCGGTGGGCGTCGGGGAAGCGATCGCCACAGTAAACGGAAAACTGGCGGCGAAAGCAGAACTTACCTTTGCGGTAAAATAAAAATAGTCTGTGGAAGTTTTTTATGAGTGGGACAGAGAGATAAGAGTGACGCAGAATAAGAGGTGCAAGTATGGGAAATGTAACGATAGAAACAGAGATCAAATGCCCGAAATGTAAGAAAATGATAAACAGAGACCGGGCAGCGAAAAATAAATATGTCTGTTACGAATGTGGTTATTATTTCCGGGTGAAGACCCACAACCGGATCCGCATGGTGGCAGACCGGAAAAGCTTTCAGCCTTGGTTCGAGGAGATAGAAGAGAGCAATCCACTGAAATATGAGGGCTATGAAGAAAAACTGTCGGAGGCCAGGGAAAAGTCCGGCGTGAAAGAAGCTGTGACCGTAGGTGAATGCGAGATTTACGGGGAAAAGGCTGTGATCGGCATCTGCGAATCCAAATTCATGATGGGAAGTATGGGGCATGTGGTCGGCGAAAAAGTCACCCGGGCAATTGAAAAGGCGACAGAATTGCGTCTGCCGGTATTTTTGTTCTGCTGTTCCGGCGGTGCGAGAATGCAGGAGGGAATCGTGTCACTGATGCAGATGGCAAAGACCTCCGCAGCGATCAAACGGCATGGAGAAGCAGGACTTCTCTACGCGACTATTTTGACGGATCCCACCACAGGTGGTGTCACGGCCAGTTTTGCCATGCTGGGAGATGTGATCATGGCGGAACCGGGAGCCTTGATCGGCTTCGCAGGACCGAGAGTCATTAAGCAGACCTTGGGACAGCGTCTCCCTGACGGCTTCCAGACAGCGGAATTTTTACAGGAGCATGGTTTTGTGGACGGTATCGTCCGCCGGGAGAATCTGAAGAAGACCTTATATTTCCTGATCACGACGCATCGGTGCAGCGAGGGGAATTATGCAGATTTTAAGAAAAATATTGACTTCCATTTTGAACCTACGGAGATCGTGAAGGAGCGGTCAATACTGACACTCCCCAGAACGGCATGGGAAAAGGTCAAGACCGTCCGGAGAGTGGACAGACCGGCAGCAACCGACTATATTCCCTACATTTTCGATTATGTAGTGGAGGCTCACGGAGACCGTTATTATGGGGATGATAAAGCACTGGTAGGTGCAGTGGCATTCCTGGACGGGCAGCCGGTGACAGTGCTGGCAGATGTGAAGGGCAAGGATTTTGCGGAGTGTGCCAGACGCAATTACGGTATGCCCATGCCGGAGGGGTATCGTAAGGCACTGCGCCTGATGAAACAGGCGGAGAAATTCAACAGACCCATTATCAGCTTTGTAAATACGCCGGGAGCTTTCTGCGGCGTGGAGGCGGAGGAGAGAGGACAGGGCGAGGCTATTGCCCGGAACCTGCTGGAGATGTCGGCCCTGAAGGTACCGGTATTGTGCATCCTTATTGGGGAAGGCGGCAGCGGCGGAGCGCTGGCTACGGCGGTAGGCAATGAGGTATGGATGATGGAAAATGCCACATACTCGATCCTGTCTCCCGAAGGCTTTGCTTCTATATTATGGAAGGATGCCGACAGGGCCAGAGAAGCCAGTGAGGTCATGAATATTACATCCGAGGACCTGAAACGTCTCGGTGTGATCGAGCGGATCGTACCGGAATACGGCGGGGCAGACCAAAGTACCGTGGAGGCCATCGGTGGGTATCTCAAGGAACATATCAAGGAATTCCTGCAAAAATATACCGGCATGACCGGTGAACAGATCGCAGAGGAACGTTATGAAAGGTTCCGCAAGTATTAAAGCGGTAACGAGAGGTGATGTGGTATGAAGCACGGAAAAATGATCCTGGGGGAATTACATGCAGATATTCCCGTGATCCAGGGAGGCATGGGTGTGGGAATCAGCCTGTCCGGTCTGGCGGGAGCGGTGGCATCTGCCGGTGGGATCGGCATCATTTCTACTGCCCAGATCGGTTTCCGGGAGCCGGATTTTGACAGAGATCCCATTGCCTGTAATCTGCGCACTATCGGAAAAGAAATAGAACAAGCAAGACAGATCGCAAGAGGCGGTATCGTCGGTGTCAACATCATGGTGGCAACACAACGCTACGAGGATTATGCCAGGGCAGCAGTGTTGGCAGGTACCGACTGCATTATCTCCGGTGCCGGACTGCCGTTAGATCTGCCCGGAGTCGTGGCAGAGACGGAAAGCGGAATGCCCGGGCGAAGCCACCGGACGATGCTGGCTCCGATCGTGTCGAGCACCCGTGCCCTGTCGGTCGTCACAAAATACTGGATGAAAAAATACGACAGAAAGCCGGACTTTATCGTGGCAGAGGGACCGTTGGCGGGCGGACACCTGGGATTTAAGCGGGAGGAACTGGACGCTTACACACCGGAGAGCTATGAGAGAGAACTGACGGCAATGATCCGGCAGGCAGCAGAACTGGAAATTCCACTGATCGCTGCAGGCGGTATTTATGACCGGAGGGATCTGGAGCATTGCCTGTCCCTCGGGGCTGCGGGGGTACAGCTGGGAACCCGTTTTGTGACCACCGAAGAGTGTGATGCGGCAGATGCATATAAGCAGGCATATCTCAGCGCACGGAAAGAAGACATTGTCATTGTGAAAAGCCCTGTGGGAATGCCGGGCAGAGCTATACAGAATGCTTTTCTGGAAAAGGTGGCGGCCGGGGAGCGGTTTATGACCGGATGCAGACATTGCATTAAGACCTGCGATCCGAAGACAGCACCGTATTGCATCACCAGAGCATTGATCAATGCGGCAACGGGAGATGTGGATAACGGACTGCTGTTCTGTGGCAGCAATGCCTGGAGGGCGCAGAAAATAGAAAGAACAGTGGATATCATGGAGGAAATGGCGTGAGGACCATAAGAATCACCGGAACCGGAAGTGCACTTCCGGGAAGGATTGTTACAAATAAAGAATTGGAGCAGATGGTGGAAACCTCGGATGAATGGATCCGTGAGAGAACTGGTATTGCGGAACGACATGTGTCAGTTGGCGAAACGGTTGTGACACTTGCGTCAGAAGCAGCCCGTAAAGCACTGGAACAGGCAGGAAAAAGAGCAGAAGAGATTGACCTGATCCTGGTGGCAACCTGTTCTCCGGAGCAGTATCTGCCCTGCTGTGCCTGCCAGGTACAGGCAGCTGTCGGCGCGGTGAATGCTTTGGCTTTTGATGTGAATGCTGCCTGTTCCGGATTTTTGTTTGCACTGAATACCGCAGATGCTTATCTGAGGACAGGATTGGCGAAAAATGCCCTGATCATCGGCAGTGAGGTACTGTCCAAGCTGGTGGACTGGAAGGACCGGGGCAGCTGTATTCTGTTCGGAGACGGCGCCGGGGCGGTAGTTGTGGAGCGATGCAGGACGGAGTCTCGGGCGGTGGAATACAGTAACGCTTTGCCGGAGACAGAGAAAGGGATGCAGGAGACGGCGGAGGAGAAACGGATACCGGCAGCAGGGATTCTGGGACGGTCGCTCCATTCCGACGGCACCGGCGGTGGAGTCCTGCAATGTGGAGCGAGAGAACTGACAACCCCATATGTAGGGACTTCAGCGGCAAAAACGGACCAAAACCAGCCGACGAACGACAGAGAACATTATATTCAGATGGATGGACAGGAAGTGTACCGGTTCGCCACCAGACGGGTGCCGCAATGCATTGAGGAAGCGTTGTCGGATGCCGGACTTGCTGTGCCGGATATTGACCTGTTCGTACTGCATCAGGCCAACGCACGTATTATTGATGCAGTGGCGAAACGCCTTCATGCGGATCGCGAAAAATTTCCTACAAATCTGGAGAGGGTAGGCAATCTGTCCTCTGCCTCCATTCCGGTGCTTCTGGATGAACTACACAAGCAGGGAAAGCTGCACCGCGGCGACCACATCGTTCTGGCGGGATTCGGTGCCGGGCTTACGATTGGGGCTTGCGTGATGACCTGGTAGACGATATACTGAAAATGATTCGGAGAGCCGTACACGATGGATATCTGTCGGAGAAGGCAGCTTCGAAAAATCTCGGACATACGACAGAGATATTTCAGATATCGTAGAGGACACTATGGAGAAGAGCAACAACCGGGTGCTGAATGAACTGTTGGTGAACCTGTTCCATAACGTGATGGATGCAGAGGCAAAGGCGGTCATAACAGAAGAATTCAAGGATATTACGAATAATGATATGCACATCCTCGAAGCTATCGGCATCGAGGAACCAAAGAGTATGTCCCGGATCGCGGGGGAACTCCACGTCACCGTGGGAACCCTGACCACGAATATGAACAGTCTGGAGAAAAAAGGCTACCTGGAGCGTAACCGCAGCACACAGGACAAACGTGTGGTGCTGGTGACCCTGACAGAGAAGGGGCGGAAAGCCTTTTTCCATCATAGAGATTTCCACAGGAAAATGATCCACACCATCATTCGGGATCTGGACGAGGAAGAAATGCAGACATTGATCAAATGTCTGGGAAAACTGGATAGATTTTTCAGAGATGGCAATGCAGAGTGACCGGAGAGCTCCGGTTACTCTTTTTTTGTTTGCAGGACATCGAAATCTTTCGGAAATTACAACAAACTATTTTCAGATGAAAACAAATGTATTAAAATAGAAATAGTGATTCAAAATGTTGGATAGTTATAGTAGACGCAAGAGAAAATAATGAAATATAGAAACGGAGGATCCTACGATGAAGAGAATCGGAATGTTAACGAGCGGTGGTGACTGTCAGGCCCTGAACGCAGCTATGAGAGGTGTGGTGAAGACACTGGCGAACGGTAAGGAAGAGGTGGAGATCTACGGCTTCCTGGATGGCTACAGAGGACTGATCTACGGTAATTTCCGAATGCTGACGGACAAGGATTTCTCCGGTATCCTTACCAAGGGAGGAACGATCCTGGGAACCTCCCGTACTCCCTTCAAGACGATTCAGGATCCGGACCCTAACGGGCTGAACAAAGTGGAAGCCATGAAGCAGAACTATTACAAGCTGCAGCTGGACTGCCTTGTAATTCTCGGTGGTAACGGCACCCACAAGACTGCGAACCTGTTGCGCAAGGAAGGTCTGAATATCGTAACGCTGCCTAAGACCATTGACAATGATCTGTGGGGCACCGATATGACCTTCGGTTTCCAGAGTGCAGTGGATATTGCAACGGATGCTATCGACTGCATCCATACCACAGCGGCTTCCCATGGCAGAGTATTTATCGTGGAAGTGATGGGACATAAGGTAGGATGGCTTACCCTGAATGCAGGCATGGCCGGCGGTGCGGATATCATTTTGATTCCCGAGATTCCTTATGATATCGATAAGGTGATCGAGAAAATTGAAGACAGAGACAAAAAAGGCTGCCGTTTTACCATCATCGCGGTAGCTGAGGGTGCTATCTCCAAAGAGGATGCAGCCCTTCCGAAAAAAGATTACAAGAAAAAGATGGAAAAATATCCGTTCCCTTCCGTATCCTATGAAGTGGCTGCGCAGATTCAGGAGAAGACCGGCAGAGAAGTACGTGTCACTGTACCTGGTCATATGCAGAGAGGCGGAAGCCCCTGCCCTTACGACAGAGTATTCGCCAGCCGTCTGGGCTCCGAGGCAGGCAAGCTGATCCTGGACAACCAGTACGGCTTCATGGTAGGCTATAAGAACCGTGAGATCGTAAGAGTTCCGTTAGAGGATGTAGCGGGCAAGCTTAAGACCGTGGATCCTGATGCCACCATCGTACAGGAGGCGAAGATGCTGGGCATCTGCTTTGGCGATTAAGAAAGTCTTCACGGCAGAACAAAGTTAGGAAGAGAGAAAACACATGTCATATACAGCGCTATACCGGAAGTTTCGTCCGGATGCTTTTTCCGATGTCAAAGGTCAGGATCATATCGTGACCACACTGAAGAATCAGCTACGGGCGAACCGGATCGGCCATGCGTATCTGTTCACCGGAACGAGAGGTACCGGTAAAACTACGGTGGCGAAGATTTTTGCGAAAACAGTGAATTGCGAACACCCCACAGAGGACGGCCCCTGTGGGGAATGCCGTATTTGTAAGGCCATTGCGGCGGGAGCCAGCATGAATGTCATCGAGATCGACGCGGCTTCCAACAACGGTGTGGACAATATCCGTGAGATCATCGACGAGGTATCCTATTCCCCGGCGGAGGGAAAATACAAGGTCTACATCATCGACGAGGTGCATATGCTCTCACCCGGAGCTTTCAACGCATTGTTAAAAACTCTGGAAGAACCGCCCTCTTATGTTATTTTTATTCTGGCGACCACGGAGGTGCACAAGATCCCCATTACGATCCTGTCCCGTTGCCAGAGATATGATTTTAAACGAATTTCCATTGATACCATCACGGATCGCATGAAGGAACTGATGGACACGGAGCAGGTACAGGTGGAGGACAGAGCTCTGCGCTACATTGCGAAAGTAGCGGACGGTTCCATGCGTGATGCGCTAAGCCTTCTGGATCAGTGTATTGCCTTTTATCTGAATCAGAAGCTGACCTACGACCACGTCCTGGACGTGCTGGGAGCCGTGGATACCGAAGTTTACAGCAAGCTGCTCCGAATGACCCTGAACCGGGATCTGCCCGGCGTCATGGCGGAAATTGAGGAGCTGGTGATCCAGGGCCGGGAGCTGGGGCAGTTCGTGAGCGATTTCACCTGGTATCTGCGCAATCTGCTTTTATTAAAAAGCAATGACAATATGGAAGACATTCTGGATGTTTCCACCGAGAATCTGGCCCGCCTGAAAGAAGAGGCCCTGCAGATCGAGGACGACACCCTGATGCGTTACATCCGTATTTTCTCGGAGCTGGGCGGGCAGATCCGCTATGCGTCCCAGAAGCGGGTGTTGGTGGAGGTGTCCTCCTCGATGATGCTTTCCGGGTGGATGCCCAGCGCCGCATACACATAGGGGTACTGGTCGGCCAGCGCAAGGCTGGCACGGCTGGAATCGTAGTCGGTGCCGCAGTCCACCACACCCACCACGCCCCGGCCGGGCAGATCGCTCAGAAGGTCAGAGCGATCCTCGTCGAACTGGTGGCTGGTGTAATGGGCGTGGGTGTCAAAAATGGAATACATGCGCGTTTCCTCAGTGGATGGCGCTGCCGGGCTTTACATCGTCCGGGAAGAAGACAACGGATGCACCGCCGTCCGGCATGTCGGCAGCCATGACCATGCCCTCGCTCACGTACTTGCCCTTCATCATGGGCCGGGGAGCCAGGTTGGCCACGATGCCCACGTTGCGGCCGATCAGATCCTCGGGCTTGTACCACTTGGCAATGCCGGAAAGGATGGTGCGCTCCCGCTCGCCGTCGAACAGGGTCATCTTCAGCAGCTTCTTGCTCTCCTTCAGGTTCTCGCAGGTGAGCACCCTGGCCACACGCAGCTCCACCTTGCAGAAGTCGTCGATGGTGATCTCGGGCAGATGCTCGATGGGCTCGGCAGCTTCCTCAGCGGCAGGGGCAGCAGCGGCGGCAGCCTTGGCGGCTTCCTCCTCCGCGGCCTTGCGCTTGGCCTCCTGCTCGGCGGCCAGTTCAGCCAGTTCCTTGGCGGCGTCGATGCGGGGGAACAGGGCTTCGCCCTTGTGTACGGTGTATTCGGTGAGGGCGCCGAAGGTGAGGGCATCGAAGGTCAGCTCGCTCTCGGCAAGGCCCAGCTGCTCGGCCATCTTGCCGGTGGTGTTGGGCAGGAAGGGGGTAAGCAGGATGGCGCTCATGCGCAGGGATTCGCACAGGTTGTACAGCACCATGGCCAGACGGGGCTTGTTGGCTTCGTCCTTGGCCAGCGCCCAGGGAGCGGTCTCGTCGATGTACTTGTTGGCGCGCTGGATGGCCTTGAAGATCTCCTGGGTGGCCTGAGGAATCAGCAGGTCGTCCATGCAGGCGGTGACCTTGGCGGGCATGGCGTTCACGGTGTCCATCAGATCCTGATCGAAGTCACCGGCCTGGCGCTCGGCGGGCAGGGTGCCGCCGAAGTATTTCTCGATCATGGCCACGGTGCGGCTGAGCAGGTTGCCCAGGTCGTTGGCCAGGTCGGAGTTGATGCGGCTGATCAGCGCCTCGTTGGAGAAGATGCCGTCGTTGCCGAAGGGAATCTCACGCAGCAGGAAGTAACGGATGGCGTCCACGCCGTAGCGCTCGCACAGAACCACCGGATCCACCACGTTGCCCTTGGACTTGCTCATCTTGCCGCCGTCCAGCAGCAGCCAG
>OFMH01001358.1_pt1 | contig 13483 bp, 9 predicted proteins | sample 1541761 | NCBI WGS metagenome assembly OFMH01 (sample SAMN04209249, study PRJEB22552) | human gut metagenome | biome: gut; material: feces | host: Homo sapiens | place: USA: Oklahoma
TTTCCTCCGGACTCATCGCACCCACGGTCTTCACGATGCTAGGATCCCAGGCGCTGAGCACGCTGTCGTGGAAGATGACACTCATGCCTGGCACAATCAGCCACCACACCACGAGCGAACCCAGGCAGGTGAAGAATGCGTATTTCAATCCGATGATGTAACCCAATCCCAATACGGCTGCACCTGTGTTCACCTTGAACACGAGCTTCGCCTTGTCGGCAAGGTCGCATCCCAGACTTACCACACGGGAAGTGAAGTTCTCGTTCCACCATCCCAGACTGGCTACGATGAAGTCGTAAAGACCACCCACCAGTCCGGCGATGAGCAGGGGCTTAGCCTGGTCGCCACCCTTGGCTCCGCTCACCAGCACCTGCGTGGTGGCTGTAGCTTCAGGGAACGGATATTTTCCGTGCATGTCGCTTACGAAGTACTTGCGGAAAGGAATGAGGAACAGGATTCCCAACACGCCTCCCAGGGCTGAAGCCATGAATATCTTCATAAACGAAGTGGTCATTTCCGGATATTTAGCCTGCAGGATGTAGATGGCTGGCAGTGTGAAGATGGCTCCTGCTACCACGGCACCCGAGCAGGCTCCGATGCTCTGGATGATGACGTTCTCGCCCAGCGCCTTGCTTCGCTTGGTGGCGGTGCTTACGCCCACGGCGATGATGGCGATTGGGATGGCTGCCTCGAACACCTGACCCACCTTCAAGCCCAGATAGGCTGCGGCGGCAGAGAAGATGACCGCCATCACGATACCCCAGGTCACCGACCATCCGTTTACCTCAGGATAAACCTTGTCTGGCGACATCAGCGGCTTGTATTCCTCCCCGTCCTTGAGTTCGCGGAATGCGTTCTCGGGGAGCTGCAAATTTTCTTTTTCTTCCATTATTTTTCGATTCTGATGATGTATTCACTCATGAAGCTGGCACCTGGCTGCAGGCTGTTCATCATGTACTTATCCTTGAATTCGCCGGTGTATTCTGCCCAGTCGCAGGTACCGAACCAAGGTTCGATGCAGACGAATGGAGCGTGGTTGCCCGGATTCCAGACACCTACGGCTGGAGTCTTGAACTCTACGGTTACGTGTGGCTCGCCCTTCTCGTTGAGCAGGGAAATCTGCTTCACCTGACTCTTGTCGAAGATGTAGGCATCGTCTGCGAATGATTCGTCTGTTACCTCCAGGATACCGTTGTCGGTCTGGACCGTCTCGCGAGCGTTAGGGTCGATGCAGCCTCCGATGGTAGCGAAGAGACGGGTAGGAGCCTCGTTGTCGAGCTTGAGGAATGCCTTCAGCTTCTCTCCCTTCTTGCAGCCTGGTACCTTGAATGCAGGGTGACCGCCAATCTGGAAGTAGATGACCTTGTCGTCGGTGTTCTCAACGTGCCAGATAACGTGGAGTTCGTTGCCGGCAAGGCGATAGGAAACGGCGAGGTTGAAGTGGTAAGGATAGTTCTCGAAGGTCTCCTCGTTGTCGATGAGGGCGAAGGTAAGGCGATCGCCGGTCTTGCCAACGAGCTTGAAATCTACGAGCTTACCGAAGCCGTGACGTGGCAGGGTGTATTCCTTGTCGCCGATGCGGTAAACGCCCTTCCACAATCCGCCAACGATAGGGAAGAGGAGAGGAGACTGTCCGCCCCAGAATTCCTTGTCGCCATCCCAGAGATATTCGTTACCATCAGCATCCTTGATGCTCTTGAGCTCTGCTCCGTGCGCTGAAATTTCAACGGTGAGCTGATCGTTTTTAATTTGTTCCATAGTTACAAATGTTTATTGTTTAGTATCATATTGATTTCTGCTTTGCTACATAATCTTTGCAAAGATACGATTTATTTTGATAAAGAGCAAGAATCGGGCTGATTTTCTCAAAGATGGCAAGAGATTTATACGATTTTGTTAGTTTATCTCGAAAAAATGCCGTACTTTTGCAGCTCGAAATAAATTATCAGAATAGATTCTCGAAATAATTTCTCAGAATAGATTCTCGATATTGATTCTCAGAATAGATTCTCGAAAGAAATGATATTATATAATAAGGTATAAGAAAAAACTTAGTAAAATAAAAAAAGCATTTTTAGTTCAATGACAAGCAGTAATAAAGTTAAGGGCTTTGCGGCGGGTGTTGTAGCCGCCGTGTGTTATGGTACCAATCCTTTGGGTACGTTGGAACTTTATGGGGATGGATTCAATTCCAGTTCGGTACTCATCTACCGCTATCTCCTGGCTGTGGTGATGTTTGCCGTGGTGATGCTGTTCCGCAAGGAGAGTTTCAAGGTAAAGTGGGGACACTTGATCCGACTCGCTACGCTGGGTTGCATGTTCTCTCTTTCTTCTGCCACGCTCTATGTGAGCTTCCACTACATGGCGGCAGGTATTGCCAGTACCATCCTCTTCGTCTATCCAATCATGACGGCAATCCTGATGACGGTATTCTTCCATGAGAAGGTGACGTGGTCCACCACCCTGGCTATCCTCCTGGCTGTATCGGGTGTAGGCTTGCTCTATCAGGGCGATGGAAACGACAAGTTGAGCACGGCTGGTTTTGCGCTGGTGATGTGTTCTTCGCTGCTCTATGCGCTCTACATCATCTCCGTGAACCAATGGAAGAATCCGGGAATGTCGAACATCAAGTTCACCTTTTACATCCTGTTGTTCGGACTCATCACGATGTTCATCTATTCGTTTATTGCAGGCGAGAAGATTCAGATGCTGCAGACTCCTATGCATTGGCTCTATGCTGTCCAGCTGGCGTTGTTGCCAACGGTACTGTCGCTCTTCTTCATGACGATTTCCATCAATCTCATCGGCAGCACGCCAGCCGCCATCATGGGAGCCCTGGAGCCTGTAACGGCAGTTATCATCGGCGTCTGTATCTTCGGCGAGAGTTTCTCCTTCCAGCTTGCCATCGGCATCCTTGCTATCCTGGCTGGTGTAACCATCATTATCGCCCGAAAGAAATAATGCATTCTCTTAAACAAAAAAATAATGCATTCTCAATTTTAAAGAGCAAGAACTTTTATTAGAAAAAAAATGAAGGCTGCCTCCGCAATCAAGTCGGAGACAGCCTTTTTAGATTGAATTACAATCTTCCCTTTATTTCATTTTATTCTTGTGCTCAGCACGCCTTTGTTTTTTAGCTCGGTACGCCCTGAAAGGGCAGAAGCTCTTAGCCCAGGGCACCGCCCTGGGTAATTATGGACGCAAGCCTGTCGCCCTGAAAGGGCAAAAGCTTTCTATCCTTTCCCGATTCTATCTCAGAATATCCTTCAGCGCAAAATTGGCGAGGATGCTGGTGCTCTGGCTCAGCATACGGATGAACTCCTGCGCCGAGTTCTTCATGTACGCATCCTTCAGGATGTGGATGCAGCCATCCATCTCGTTGTCGGCAGCATCTATCGGAATTGCTCTCATGCCTTTCTCCAGGATGGTGGTGGATTCTGAAAGAACCGTTACCAGGTTGCTGCGATGCAAGAGGTCGAAGATGATGTTCACATTATTCACCTCTACCATAATCTTGAAGTCGAGATCCTTGCCCTCTATCAGGTAATCGAAGGCGTTGCGAGCCTGCAGCCCCTTGCATGGAAGGATGAGGTCGTAGCGCTCCAGCTCTGAGAGCTTGATGGATGAAAGTCGTGCCAGGGGATGGTTCTCGTTCACGATTGCCGCCAGACGGTTGCTGAAGATGGCACGGCTGTCAATCGCCTTGTCTGTCTTGATTGGCTTGAAGGCAAGCACAAGGTCGAGCTCACGCTTCTTCAATCCATCCATCAGCTCCTGCATCGAACGGTACTGGATGTTCAGCTTCACGTGAGGATAAGCATGGAGGAAGGCGATGAGCGTTTCTGCCATGATGTTGCTGAAGGAGTAGGTGACGCCGATGTTCAGTTCTCCGGTGAGCATCTCCTTCAGGTCGTTCATGTGGTCAACGCATGCCATGGTGCAGTTTACGGCATTCTGGGCATAGGGAAGAAGCTCCTTTCCTGCCTCGGTGAGATAAACCTCGTGCGAGTTACGTTCGAAGAGCGGCAAGCCTATTTCCTGTTCCAGATGCGAAATCTGCTGCGAGAGGGTACTCTGCGTGATGTAGAGCTTGCGCGATGCCTCTGAGAAATTGAGCGTCTCGGCTACCTTCAGAAAATATTTGAGTTGTCGTATTTCCATTTTCCTTTTTTCACTAGTCTTATAATTACGCGTGCAAAGATAAAACTTTTATTTTAATTAGCCCTGCTTTCGGGCAAAATAATCAGATAAATCCTGTAATCCGTATGTTTCTATGTCCCACAGATTTCACAGATTAACACAGATTTATCTTCGCAAGCGAAGATTTTGTAAGTGAAAAAGAAAAATCTGTGTCATCTGTGAAATCTGTGGGAGATGAAAAACAATCTTACTTGATTTCCACTTCGTGCAGATCCACGAATTCGCCATTCTTCTTCTTTCTCTCCACCAGCATGTTGAGGAGTCGGCGCTTGCGGTTGTCGGCGATGAAGCGGCGGAAGAATACATTAGGAATGGCAACACCCAGGGCGATGCAGATGATGGCGAGCGAAGCCTTGATCAGGTTGTTCATACCCACGGTTACCTCGCCTACCACGCCGTGCATGTCGATGAAGGCAAACAGGGCACGATACATCAAGACTCCAGGTACCATTGGGATGACGCTAGGAATGGTGATGCACTGGTGAGGGGTGTGGAACCAGTGGCGTGCCTTGATGACGATGACGCTGATGAGCGCAGAACCGGCAAGCGAACCGATGCTCAAGCCCATGTCGAGACCGATGTTGCCATTGGATGGACCCAGGTTGACGAAGTTGCGGAAGCAAACGGCGATGATACCGCCCACAGCCACAGCCGGCAACAGGCGTCTAGGAATGCTGAAGATGGTAGAGAAGCCCATGGCTGATACGGCAGCCGCGATGGCGAACTCCCAGTATTCGTGGTGAGGAGTCATCGTAAGATCCTTCACGAAGTTGTCGATGTGGCAAACCTGGATGGCGAAGGCAATACCGAATGCCATGGCAAAGAGCATCAGCAGGGTGTTGAGGGCACGAACCATTCCCACCTCGATGTAGCCGTCGAGCATGTCGCTCACGAAGTTGATTAATGGAACTCCCGGCACGATGAAGAGGGCGCACGCCATCAATGGATGCCAAGGGGTAGCCGAATGCAGGAAGCCCGGAAGGGCGGCTGCGATGGCTGGATTGAGCGAAAGGAAGGAGGTGAGCCACGCAATCAGCGTTGCCACGAATGCCGAAATACCGATGGCTACATAGTTGTTGCAGCCCTTGGTAGGCAGGAACATTCTCAGGCGGAAGCCCAGGATGGCTGCCAGGGAACAGAAGAAGAATGCTGGCCAGTCGCAACCGAACTGGATGCAGAATCCGCCGCAGGCAAATCCGCCGCCGATGGCTACCTGCCAAGGGGTGAAGCTGCGTGGAGTGGCCTTGATATCGTTGAGTGCCTGCTCATACTGTTCGAGCGAATAGTTATCCTTGATAGCACGCCAGGTGAGCTTGCTTACCTGCGAAATGGAGGTAAGGTTGATGCCGTGCTTTTCGCAACGCTGGAATTTGGTGAAGGAATGCACCTCGTCGCTGTAGTTCACCATCAGCACATTCCAGTTGATGTAAAGGTGCATGTAGCGTTCGTCGAGACCGAGGAACGCTGCAGCACGGTTCATCGTACGTATAATGCGCGAGGTGTCGGCAGCACTCTCCATGAGAATGCTGCCTGTGCGTAATAATAAGTCGAGTTTCCTTCTGAGTTCTGTTTCTGCGATTTCCTTGCAGTTGCAGTTGTTCTTGCCGTTGTCTGCGCAATCGCAGATTTTCTTGTTTTTTTCTGTCATATATTTATCCGAATACGAAAATGATGATCTGAATGGTTACGATTCTGAGGAACATGGCGAATGGATAAACATTCGCATAGCCTACAGATGGTGCATCTGCTGATGTCTGCTCACGTACGTAAGCCAGGGCAGATGGGTTGGTGTTGGCACCTGCCAATACACCGAGCAATGTATAATAGTTGATGTGGAACACGTATCTTCCGATGATGCCGCCTATGATGATTGGAATCATGGTGATGGCAACGCCGTAGAGAATCCAGGTCATTCCGCTTTCTGAAGCCACGGTCTGGATAAACTGTTCGCCGGTGCCCAGTCCCACGCAAGCCAGGAAGATGCAGATGCCTATTTCGCGGAGCATCAGGTTGGCCGAGATGGTGTTGTAGGTCACGAGGTTGTACTTCGGACCGAAGTAACCTATCAGGATGGCAACTACCAGAGGACCGCCGGTCAATCCGAGACGCAGGCTCTCGTTGATGCCTGGGATGAAGAATGGGATGTTTGCCACGATGCAACCCAGCATGATGCCCAGGAAAATAGGAATCAGGTTAGGGTAGTTGAGGCGCTTCATCTGGTTACCCAAAACCTTCTCGGTATGGGCGATGGCAAGCTCGGTACCCACCACGGTGACACGGTCGCCCAGCTGCAGCTTCAGGTGTGGAGTAGCAATCAAATCTACACCGTTGCGGTTTACTCGGGTAATATTGGCGCCGAGGTTTGTACGGATCTGAAGCTGGCTGATGCTCTTGCCGTTGATGCCTGGCTTGGTGATGCGGATGCGGCGGGTAATCAGGTCTTCGCCGAATTTCTCCTCGCTTACCTGAACCTTCTCGCCGAGCAGGGCGATGACTGGCTCTTCTACGGTAGGGTTGGCTACAATCTGCAGGATGTCGCCCTCGTTGATCTTGGTCTGTCCGTTTACCACCTCATCGTGCTTGTCGCTATTTTTGCGGATAATCTTTGAAACCATGAAGTCGCGCTTCAAGATTTCTCTCATCTGCTTGATGGTGTCGCCGAATACCATCTGGTTGGTCACCTTTACCGAGAAGGTGTTCAGGGTCATCGCCTCCAGGTGTCCCATACCGCGCTTGGCAGCAGCTTCCTCCTCGCTCTTATTAATACGTAACGCATACCTTAATATAATAAAGGAGAGGATAACGCCGAGCACACCCATAGGGTAGGCGATAGCATAGCCGGCTGCGATAGAAGGGGCGTCGATGTGGCGCAGATCGCTGAATGCCTGCTGGGCAGCACCGAGTCCCGGGGTGTTGGTAACGGCACCCGAGAGAATACCAGCCATAGAAGTGATGGATGTTCCCGAGAACGAGAAGATGGCGAGGGTGGTGACGATACTCAACGCTACCACGATGATGCTGAGCAGGTTGAGGCTCTTGCCGCCGTTCTTGAACGAAGCGAAGAAACCTGGTCCTACCTCCAGACCGATGGAATAGACGAAGAGAATCAATCCGAACTCCTTGAGGAAGTGGAGCAGATGCTCATCGAGGTTGAGAGAGAAGTGACCGAAGATGAGGCCGATGAAAAGAATCCAAGCCAATCCCAGGGAAACTCCCTTCACTCTCAACTTTCCTAAACTCAAACCCAGGGTGATGACCAGCGCCAGGATCAGCACGGAGTGGGCCACTCCGCCTCCCCATAGGTCAGGGAAGCCATAAAACAGATTTTTTAAGATATCCATATTCTTATATTATATGTTATTGATTTCTTGTTTTTATTTCTTCTTTTATATGTTATTGGTTTCTACCATAACTACTTTCGCCATCTTCTATGCTTGTTGTAGTATTTTACTATACTCGCATATCTCTGATTTTCGATTGCAAAGGTATGGATAAAATCGAAAGCAAAAAAGAATTGGCGTTGGAATGAGCCGATTTCTGCTATAAGTAATTTCGATAGAAAATAAAGCGGATGGATGGGGGATTTGCTGGGGAAAGGAAAAGTTTTCGGGGAAATAATAGATTTTTATGAGAAAGTAGGCACTATTTTGCGGAATTTGTTGTAACTTTGCCTTCAGATTTAGTTATTGGAAAATTGAATTGAAAATAGAATAGTAAATATCGAATAATAAATGGATAAGATGATAACGGATACTCCAAGAGAGAAGGAACTGGAGACCAGAGACGAGCTCTTCCTTGCCGAGGTAAAGGACAAGCGGGTGGCCGTGCTGCTTTCGGGCGGCGTGGATAGTTCGGTAGTGGTGTGGGAGTTTGCCCGACTGGGCCTGCACCCTGACTGCTTCTATATCAAGATAGGACCGGAAGAAAAGGAGGAATGGGACTGCTCTTCAGAGGAAGACCTGGAGATGGCTACTGCCGTGGCACGCAAGTATGGCTGCAAGCTGCAGGTAATTGACTGCCATCAGGAATACTGGAACGAGGTGACCCGCTACACCATGGATAAGGTGAAGGCTGGATTCACCCCGAACCCTGATGTGATGTGCAACAGGCTCATCAAGTTTGGTGCCTTCGATGAGAAGATGGGCCACAACTACGACCTCATCGCTACAGGTCATTATGCGCAGACCGAAACGGATGAAAACGGCGACAAATGGCTCGTTACGAGTCCTGACCCCGTAAAGGACCAGACCGATTTTCTGGCTCAGATAGAAAGTTGGCAATTACGAAAAGCGATTTTCCCTATCGGTCATCACATCAAGAATGAAATTCGTGAGATAGCAGAAGAGGAACATCTCGTTAATGCCAAGCGCAAGGATAGTCAAGGAATTTGCTTCCTGGGGCAGATTAACTATAACGATTACATCCGCCGGTACCTGGGCGAGAAACCGGGCGACGTGATAGAGATGGAGACGGGCAAGCGAATCGGCACCCACAAGGGCTTGTGGTTCCATACCATCGGCCAGCGCAAGGGGTTGGGCTTCGGCGGCGGCCCTTGGTTCGTAATCAAGAAGGATGTGGAGAAGAACATTCTCTACGTGAGTCACGGTTACGACCCTCAGACGGCGTACAAGAAGGATTTCCCGCTTCAGGATTTCCATTTCCTCACCCGCGAGGTGGCGATGCAGAAGGTAACGTTCAAGATTCGCCATACACCGGAGTCTCATCCAGCCACTATCGAAAAACTCGAAGATGGCCGTTGGATGATACATTCAGAAGAGGCGATCCACGGCGTGGCTCCCGGCCAGTTCTGTGTGGTGTATGATGAGAATCATCATCGCTGCTATGGTTCGGGGGAAATTACTGTATAAATATAATAAGGTGGAATTGTTATTCAGCGTAATCCGATGAATAAAATCTATGAAGAAACGAAAAAAGGATGTGTCATGGAGTTATGGCACATCCTCTTTTTTGTTATCCTTCTACGAGGCTGTTCAGTAATCCCTGGCAGGCATCTTCCAGGAGCGTGATAACGAGCTCGAAGTCGCTGTAGTCGCCGTAGTATGGATCGGGCACGGTGGTGTATTCACGATGGTGGGTCAGGAAATCTGCCATGCGCACCACCTTGTCCTTGTCAGCCTGGCTGGAAGCCATGGAGGTGATGGCGCGGTAGTTCTCATTGTCCATTACTACGATGGTTTCGAATCTCCCGAAATCGGATTTCTGGAACTGGCGGGCGTGACTGTTGAAATTGTAGCCATGCTCGGCTCCGCATTTTCTCATGCGGCTGTCGGGCAGCTGACCTACGTGCCAGTTTCCGATTCCTGCAGAATCGATTTCAAACTCATTCTCCAGTCCTGCCTTCTCCACCAGGCTCTTCATAATGCCCTCTCCGGCAGGCGAGCGGCAGATGTTGCCCAGGCAAATGAATAATACGGTATGTTTACCTTTCTTTGTCATTCTTCTGATATTTATTAGATGTTTGTCAATATTTGCAAGTAAGCTCCATATGCTCAGAAAGTATGCTCCATCCCTTGCAAGTAAGCTCCACACGCCCTGAAAGGGCAGAAGCTCCTAGCCCAGGGCAACGCCCTGGGTTGTTCGGTGTTATAAACATACGCCCTGTAAGGGCAAAAGCTTTAAAGTATTGGTAATGAAGCTTTTGCCCTTACAGGGCGCCTTGATGGTTGCTGTTTGTACCCAGGGTGTTGCCCTGGGCTAGGAGCTTCTGCCCTTTCAGGGCGTGTGGGTGAAATCATCCACTTCAGTCCTTTATCGGAAAAATCTTAGTCGATTTCCTCGTCAGCCTCATAACCGCCCATCTCACGGATGGCGTTCTTCAGCATGGTATATTGCTGGTAGAGGTTGTTCACAGCCTCTTCGCCCTTGGTGTAGTCGTGCATTGGCGCCTTGAGGAAGAAGCTCAGGAAGCGCTGGGTGCCGTAACGGCCGGCACGGGCAGCAAGGTCGCTCAGCAGACAGAGGTCGAGCAGCAATGGTGCTGCAAGGATAGAGTCGCGGCATAGGAAGTTGATCTTGATCTGCATTGGGTAACCCATCCATCCGAAGATGTCGATGTTGTCCCAGCCCTCCTTGTTGTCGTTGCGAGGTGGATAATAGTTGATGCGTACCTTATGATAATACTGGGTATCCTCGTCGTTGCCGTGTCCATAGAGGTCTGGCTGCTCCTCTGGCTTTAGGATAGTCTCCAGGGTAGAGAGCTTGCTCACCTCCTTGGTGTGGAAGTTGGCTGGCTCATCGAGCACGAGACCGTCGCGGTTGCCCAGAATGTTGGTAGAGAACCATCCGTTCAAGCCCAGGCAGCGGGTGCCGATGATAGGAGCGAAACCACTCTTCACGAGGGTCTGACCGGTCTTGAAGTCCTTGCCTGCGATAGGCATCTGGGTCTTCTCAGCAAGTTCCCACATGGCAGGAATGTCAACCGTAGTATTAGGAGCACCCATGATGAAAGGAGCACCCTCGGTAAGGGCAGCGTAAGCGTAGCACATGGATGGGGCGATGTGCTGGCGGTCGTCGGCCTTCATCGCAGCCTCGAGAGCTGCCAATGTGCCGTGAATCTCCATATCCACCGGTACGTAGATTTCGGTAGATGCAGCCCATGCTACCACGATGCGTGAGCAGCCGTGCTTCTCCTTGAAGTCGCGGATGTCCTGGCGCAGCGCCTCTACCATCTCCCAGCGGGTCTTGCAGTCCTTCACGTTGTCGCCGTCCAGGCGCTTGGCGTAGTTCTTGTCGAATGCAGCCTTCATCGGAACAATCTGCTCCAGCTCCTTGCGCACAGGGTTGATGTCCTTCTCCTTCAAAACCTCGGCATACATGGCTGCCTGATAGGCATTCTGAGGATAGACATCCCAGGTGCCGAATACGATGTCGTTGAGGTCGGCAAGAGGAACGATGTCCTTGTAGTGCAGATACTTCTTGTCTGCGCCCTTGCCCACGCGAATCTTGTCGTACTGGGTCATTGAGCCTACTGGCTTGGTAAGTCCCTTGCGGGCCATCAGCACACCTGTCATGAATGTAGTAGATACTGCACCACAACCTACAACCATAATACCCAGCTTGCCATCAGCTGGTTTTACATTGTTCTGTTTCATTTCTAATGAATTATTAAGTCTTCTTTTTATTTGATTGATTGATTTGAGGGCAAAGATACTGAAAACTGATGAATAAAGTGCAGTTTTTCACCAATAATCTGCCATATTTTTAGAAAAATTAGCATTGTAGAGGTAAAAAAAGCGAAATAAAGTAAGTATCTTTGCATCATATTTTTAAAATTCAAAGTTTTTTATAGCATGACAATAACGCTTATTATCTTGATCATTACGGTTGCCATGTTTATTTGGGGCAAGGTGAGAGCCGATATCGTGGCGCTCACAGCCCTGGCAGCACTCCTGGTTTTCGGAATTCTTACGCCAGCCGAAGCTCTGGCTGGTTTCTCTTCGCCCATCGTCGTCATGATGATCGGCCTCTTCGTGGTGGGTGGAGCCATCATGCAGACTGGTCTCGCCAAGCTGACGGGCAATAAACTGATGGCACTCTCGCGCGGCAACGAAACCATCACCTTCCTGCTGGTGATGCTCGTAACCTCCTTTATCGGAGCCTTCGTGAGCAATACCGGAACGGTGGCCCTCATGATGCCTATCATCATGAGCCTGGCAGCAGGTTCGGGCATGCAGTCGTCGCGCTTCCTCATGCCGCTCGCCTTCGCCGGAAGCCTGGGCGGAATGCTCACCCTCATCGGTACGCCGCCCAACCTGGTTATCGACGAGGTGCTTACCGATTCGGGATTCAAGCCGCTCGCCTTCTTCTCCTTCTTCCCCGTGGGCATCATCGTCATCGCCATCGGTATCATCGTGCTCATGCCGCTCAGTAAAATCTTCCTCGGCAGGAAACAGAGCGGAAAGAAGAAGAAAACCAAGTCGCTCGACGACCTGGTGGATGAATACCGCCTGCTCGACAATCTGCATCGCTACATCGTGCCAAGCAACCGGACTTCTGCCGCCAAGGATGAAAACGGCGAGCCGATGAACATCGTGGGAAAGACCTTGAAGGAACTCAGCATCCAGAAGAAATACGGAGTGAGTATCATCGAGATTAGAAACGAGAAGAAATCGAGACTCGGACTGGTGCAGGACGTAAACCAGAACATGGCGAAGAGCAGCAGTACCATCCAGGAGCACGACATACTATATATAATAGGTGACGAGCAGAAGATGCAGCGCTTTGCCCAGGATTACGGACTGAGGAGGATGAAGGACGTGAAGATTGATTTCTACGACCTGGGACTGACGGAAATCGTTGTGATGCCTACCTCCAACTTCGCCGGTCTGCGCATCGGCGAGGCCAACCTGCGCAAGCGATTCGGCATCAATGTGCTGGGTGTGAAGCGAGGCGGAGGCTCATCTTCTTCTGAGGGTGGCAGAAGCGGCAACGAATACATCACGGATAATCTGATAGCCGCCAAGCTGCACGTGGGCGACATGCTGCTGGTGCAGGGCGAATGGACCAACCTGACGCATCTTACTGCCGATACTACCAACTGGGTGGTGCTGGATCAGCCGGAGAAGGCTGCCGACAAGGTTCTGCTGGATTACAAGGCGCCTGTGGCTGCTGCCATCATGCTGCTGATGATAGCCATGATGGTGTTCGATTTCATCCCGGTGGCTCCGGTTACGGCGGTCATCATCGCCGGACTGCTCACCGTCTTTGCCGGATGTTTCCGCAACGTGGAGGCTGCCTACAAGACCATCAACTGGGAGAGCATCGTGCTGATAGCCGCCATGATGCCGATGTCAACGGCGCTGGAGAAGACGGGCGCTTCGGCATTGGTATCTCAGGGGCTGGTGGATAGCCTGGGCTCGATGGGCCCTACGGCTCTGCTGGCGGGCATCTACTTCACCACCTCGCTCATGACGATGTTTATCAGCAATACCGCCACGGCGGTTCTCATGGCGCCTATTGCCCTGGTGGCAGCCCAGCAGGTGGGGGTGAGTCCATACTCCTTCCTCTTTGCGGTGACCCTGGGAGCCAGCATGTGCTTCGCCTCTCCGTTCTCCACTCCGCCTAATGCGCTGGTGATGAAGGCGGGTGGCTATACGTTTATGGATTACGTAAAGGTGGGTTTGCCGTTGCAGATCATCATCGGCGTGGTCATGACCTTCGTCCTGCCGCTGCTGTTTCCTTATTAAATTAAGGTAATGTTTTCTTATTACAATAGTTCGTTAATAATTCAATAATGTGCTAAGCAGCTATACGCTGTAAGCAC
>OFMH01001377.1_pt1 | contig 13321 bp, 17 predicted proteins | sample 1541761 | NCBI WGS metagenome assembly OFMH01 (sample SAMN04209249, study PRJEB22552) | human gut metagenome | biome: gut; material: feces | host: Homo sapiens | place: USA: Oklahoma
AAAATATTCTTACAACAGAAGTAAAAGATAAATTTTTTATAAAAGATTTTGCAGAGATAGAGATAGAAAAAATTAATTATTTTGTAGAAAAAAGCCAAAAATTTAAAGAAATAGAAGATATGATGAAAAAAGTTTGTGAAGAAGAAACAACTCTTGAATTATGTAGAGAAGCGTATTTTGAATATTTGGCTGACCCTTGTGATTATACAAAAGAGAAATTAAGAAAGGCTTATGAAGCTGTTCCTGAACACGAAAGAATATATCTAGGAGATATGGATTCTAAAGATTGGGATTACCAAAGAATTTTATATTCAGATAAAAAAAGAGAGGTATAAGGAGGAACTATGAAAGATATAAAATATTTTCCTGATTATAAAGATGTTTTTGTAGATGAAAAATTAAAATATTATTTTAAACCTATTTGCACAATAGGGAATTATCATTTTTTAACTATTGATGGAATATTTTGTATAAAAAATTATAAATATTCTGAAAACTATTATTTTGGTTTTAGATTAAAAGATGGGAAATATGAATTTTTGGGTAATTTGGATTGTTTTGGAGATAATGATATTGAAAAACTTTATGAAATTTTAGAAAAAGATTTTGAAAAAAATAAAAAAGATTATCTTGATAAAAAAATGAAGATAGCTGACTATGTAAAAAATATTTTCTCTAAAATAGGAGAGATAAAGTTTGATGAGGAACAAGATTTAGAATACTATATTGAAAGTTTTTACTGCTACAATATGGCAAAATACTATTATGAGCTTAATAAAAAAATAGTTTCTGTAAAATCTCTTACAGCAAACTATGGAATAACTCCTGAAGATGAACTACTTATAGATAAAGAAGATTTAAAAAATTGTTTGGGAGATTTTTTTATAAATATTGAATATGAGCTAGAATTAACACCATTCCCTACCGAAGATATGTGTGTAATGGGAGTAGATGTTGTGCCATTTACAATGTGTGGAGAGATAGTTGGACTTTTATATGATAAAAAAGAAAATATTATATATTTAAGAGAGCAACATTCTTAAATATTTTTTATAAAAACGATGAAGTTAAAAAATCTATAAAAGAAAATGCAAAAGATTGGATTTTACTTATGCAGATGAGTGAATTGGAAATTGGAGATTATGGATTATATTTCGGAGATAGTGGAAAAATATATTTTAATATCAGAAAAGAAGATTTAAAGAATAAAAACTTTGATAATTTCTGGTTAATTCTTCAATGTTACTAAAAAAAGGAGATAATTATGATATATAAATTTACAGAAGTATTGAATGATTTAGTTAATTATTTTTTTCTTAGTGATATTTTATTATTAGAAAAATGGAAAGAAGAGAATAATCTTTCTAATAATTTAGGAACAGAATTTATTTCAAATGAAAGTGGGGATAGAGTTTTTTATGAAAATATTGCTATTCCTATGATGGATATTGAAAATTATCCTTATATAGTTCTATTTAATCTTTCTAATGATATACCAGAATTATGTAAACAAGAAAATAAATTACAATTTAGAAAAAATGGTTATTATCTTAAAGTAGATAATAATATACTTATGCTTTTTACATGGAGAATATTAGAGAAATTTACTTATGATAACATAGAAAATCTAATTACTTACTATAAACAATATAACAAACCTCTTATTGAACTTCCAAATGGCTGGTATCATATTGAAATTTTAGGTGGAGAAATTTTAGAAAATGGTTATTATGAACCAACATTTGAATTTGTAATTCAAGCAGTAGAGGAAACAAACATAGTAAAAGAAGATATAAATTTGAACTTTAAAATAATAAGTTCTACTTATTAAATAAAAGATAAAGGTTTAAGCAGAGAAGCTATAATTAATGAAAGTGATGAGGTAATAATAGCCACAGCCTTTGCACAGATAAAAAAAACTGCACCCTCCATCTTAGTTGTCTAAGATTTTGGGTGCAGTACAAATTTTACCCTCTCTTTGTCTACAGCCTGAAGCTCTCTATTAAGGTATAGAGAGCTTATTTTTTATTATTTTGTAAAAAATAGAGAGCATAAAACTCTCTATCTTTTCCACTCAGCTGTTTTGCCAATAAAAAAAACTACTATGTTTTTATTATAGCATATACTTTCTAAAAATAAAGAGGTTTTTAATTATTTTTCTTTCTTTGTTCCCTTCTGTATTGCCAAGGAGGAGTTGGATTTTTATCTTTCCAAAGTCCTAATCTATTTTCTTTAGCTCTTTTTTCTGCATTAGCATAGTCATATTGACCTTTAGCATACTGTTTATAGTACCATACATTTCCTGTTTCTAGCATATATAGATTAACATTTCTATTATTATGATATACTACACCTACTATTCTTCCGTATTGGTCTTTATCCTTAACTTCTACTTCTACAATCTCATTATCTAATAAGTTTTTCAAAACTGACAGTGATTTTTTTCCATACTCTTGAGATTTTTCAGGTGCGTCTATTCCATAGAATCTAATTCTAACTTTCTTATTAGTTTTATCTTGGACAACTGTTATAGTATCTCCATCAGCAACTTTAACTACTCTTCCTTTAAACCCGGAAAAACAAAAGAAAGCCATTATAACTACTAAAACTTTAAATAAACTTTTTAATTTCCCCATTACCTTTTCTCCTTTACATTTTGACTTATATTAATATTATACCATATTTAATAAAAAAAGAGGAACTTACCTGTTCCTCTTAATATTATTCTCTATTAAATATTATATCTTCGTCAATATCTAAATCATTCAATGTTTCCATTAGAGTAGTTTTAAATACATCTTTTCCTATTTTTTCTACTAAGTCAACAGTTGCTTTAACAACTTGTTCAGGTTGATTATATCTATTTTTAGTATACTCTTTATCTTTTATTTTATCAATTTGAGTTTTTAAAAGATTAGTTAATAATTCTGAAGAATCAGATGTTAACGCTTCAAATAAATCTCCAAAAAGTTTTACTTTAGCAAAAAGTAATATAGCAAGTCCTGAACATTCTTTTCTTGTTAATTCTTCTTTTTTTAACTCTTCTAATTTTTTAATAAAGTTATCTACTTTTTCTATTTGTTCTTCCTCATATTCTTCTAAATCTTTATCATCAGTAAGTTCTAACATATATCTAATATTGTTACCACCTATTGAAAGAATTAAATCTACTGTTTTTTCCACTAAGTTTCCATCGTTACAAGCTTTAAATCTTGCTCTAATTAATTCATTTTCATTTTCTTCCGCTTCTAATAATTGGCAACTTAGAACTTCGTCTAAAAGTTCTCTGTTATCTTCTCTCATAGCTTTTATTAAATCTTCTCTTGAGTATCTTTCAGCTAAAGCAATTAATACAGCTCCTGCTTTTTCTGTTTCAGTTAAAGCTTCTTCTTTTAAAGCTAACTTAAAATTTTCAAGCTCAAATATAATATCCCCAACTCTTAAATCCTCTAAAAAATTATTTACCTCTACTTGTTTTTCTTCTGTCATCTTAACTCCTTTTTTATTGTTATCTTTAATTCTGTATTTTTTACTAAATTTTAGCAATTTTATTTTCAAAAGTCAACCTTATCAGTCTAAATTTAATTCTTCTATAATAATTTGTTTTGGTAAGAAATTATAACAATAATAGTTAGAAGAAAAAGTTATTTTGTCTTCTATTACTCCATTGTTAATAAACTTTATTCTTTTATCAAATATTAAAAGCTGTAACCCCTTATCCTTAAACAATTTAGCTGGTGCTGAATCATTTAACCAAACATTTGACATAATCAAAGCAAATGGTTTATTAAAAGATAAGGCTCTTTCAAATATTTGTCTTTTTTTTGTGAATGGGGGATTACTTATAATGCAATCCCAGTGTTCTTTAGGTTCGTAGGAATAAAAGTCTTCTCCATAATCTATATGAGAATATATTACCTTTATCCCTTTCTCTTTAAAAACTTTAACAAATTCACTATCTTCCCTATCAAAAGGACACCAAACTGTCCACCCTTTTGGGATATATTTTAAGATAGGTAACACTCCATATCTTGGTGTATAACACTCATCGTTTTTACCTTTACTATTATAAGATTTCTCTACTCTTTAGTTTCATAACTTCCTCTTTTTTTCTTAAAAACTACTACCATACTTGGAAAAGGAGCTGATCCACTTCCTTTTTGTTCTCCTCCAAATTTTAATCTTCCTTTTAAAAATCTAATTTCTCTAGCTTTATAGTAAATATATTCATGAAAATATTTTGTATCTGTTCTAGCAGGAATAAGCATTACTACTACAGTATCTTCTTTTTGACTTTCTTCATAACACTTTTTAACCCATTTACCTATTTCTCGCCCATATGGAGGATTGCAATATACTATTTCTCCTTCCCAATCTTGAATTAAGCCGTCTTCTTCAGGTGTATAAAACTTTTCACATAAAGCATTTTCAATTGTGCAACATGGATCTAATGTAAAATGAAACTCTTCATTTAATTTATTAAAAAAATCTTTAGGTGTGGTCCAATTCATTTTTTTACTACTCAAACATACTTTTAAATTATTTTCCATTTTGACCATCTTCTTTCCACACTGCCATATCTTCTAAATTACTAGAAGTTTTATTACAATTATCACAATTATAGTAAATATCCATAAAATGAGATTCATTTTTTTTACGTTCTACTTTTTCTTTATATTTATTAAGATAATAACTATTGATCTCTTTTTTCTTTTCAACAAGGATAACTTTTCCGCCACATTTTTTACAAAACCACATACTACTACACCTACCTCAGTATTTCTTTATTTTCTTAAAACTAATAATTTATTAACTATATCTTTAAATAAATTTTTGTTTTTTTCTTTTGTTTTAAAAAAAGGATCTTCTTTTTCATATGGAGAGCCATACATTAAACCTATAGCTAATATATCTGCAAAAAAATCATTTTTTTGATATTCCTCCATATTCTCAATATTAATTCCATTATCTTTTAGTTTTAAAATAATGTCTTCAGGAATATATAATTTTCCATTTGTTATATTTGAATGTATATAATGCCCTAATTCATGAAAAAATATATAGACTGGAGATTTATTATCTTTTACATCAAATAAAAAGATATTATATTCAAATTCCCCTTTATCAGGAAAACGGCGTACACCTAGCAAACTATCATAATTTTTGCTCTTATACTCTATAATTGAATAAATAAAAGGATTAAATTTCTCTAAAAATTCATATTTATTATCTAAATAACTTAGGACTTCTTCTAGTTTTTCTTGGCTAATGACATTAGGAATATCATCTTTATAAAAGTTATTTACTATAATATTAGCAACTCTATTCATTTGTTCTAAGCAAATATCAGGAGCATAATATCCACATATTGATAAAATAGAATAAAAGTAATTATTTATAGCTTTTTCCTTTAAAAAACAAAAACTTCCTTCTCCTTGTAACTTAGAATACATATTATCTACTTTTATAAAAAATTCATTTAGATATTTAAGTTTATTTTTTTCTTTAGATATTGTTTCTGTTAATTCAATTAAGCTTTTAGTTCTTACAATCATATTCCTTTTATCATTAAAAAAATTATCCATTAATCTAATAATAGTTTTCTCCATAATACTTCTCCTAATTTGTTTCTTAGCTTTGTTTTAGATGTTCTTCAAAATATTTTCTAGCTTCGTTATTAGCTTTAGAAACATATTCTATACTTCCACCTTTAGCTTCTATTTCATTTCTTAAAATTGTTGCTGTTTCTATTAATATTTTCATAAAATCATTATGATAATTTTTCACTTCTCCTTTACTCCATTTATTAATAATATGCTTATTATCAATAAACATTTTCTTTACTTTACAATTTTTTATTTTTTGGTCTAAACTAGTAAAACCAAGAAGTTCTATTACTGGAAGTGACATATTTTCAGGAACACTTGAAATCTTTCCTTTTACTAACAATTTTTTATTAGAAACTCCATAAAATTCCATATTTCCTTCTTCTGATTTTCTTGTATAAAAATAAAGCTCTTCTATTACCTTTGGTAATGGTGGTAAATTTTCCTCCTCATCAATATCTACTTTTTCAGTTTCCTCTTTTAGAGTTTCTATTGGCTTTTCAATATCAACTTCAGGATTTTCTTTAATATCTACTATTTCTGTTGATTCTAATTTTTCTTCAATAGTTTCTTCTTTAGGAACTACTACTTCCTCATCAATCTCTTTTAAAATCTCTTCTCATTCTTGAGGAGCTTCTATTGGATCTTCTATAGGTTCTTTAGGTATAATATTATCATCAACAGGTTCTATAATTTCAGTTATTTCTTCAGCTTTTTCTAAAGAAAATTCTATTGCTTTTTGATTTTTAATATAATCTTGTGTTGCTTTTACAAGAATACAAATTAACTCTTTAGTAACATATCCACTATTAAGTTCTAGTAATTCTGTTATAGGTCTTATATTCTTCTCAAATAATTGTTTTCTTAATTCTTTAACCTTTTCTTCTGCTTCAACTAATTGTTGTTCCAAATTTTTTTCATCTAATACTTCCATAATCACTCCTTTACTCTTCTATATTTTCCTTATAATAAATTCTTGCTGTATTTTCTTTTGGTTTCACATAAACAAGCTCTCCACCTAAGTCTTCAAACTCTTTTCTTAATGCTGTTGCTATTGGAATAAGTTCTTTTATGACTTCGTTTTGATTTTCTTTAACTACTCCACTAGTCCAATTATTAACAATAAATAGATTATCAATATATAATCTTGAAACCTTAACTATTTTTAATTCCTCTTGTTTTTGAAGTGCATTTATATTTTTTAAATATTCAATAAAGCAACATAATTCTCTTATAGGTGCTGATATATTTTCATATTTTATATAGATAATTTCTTTAGTCATTAATTCATTTTCAGAAGAAACTGCATATACCTCGTGATTTTCTTCAGTTGATTTTTTAAAGTATAGGTAAATTTCTAATGGTGGTATTGGAGCTTCTACTGATTTTTCTATTTTTTCCTTTGGAAGAGTAGTTTCTTTTCTTTCTTCTAAATCTTCAGAAGAAAATTTATCAGGCTCTTCTTTTAAAATTTTGTTAATATTATCATTTATTTCTCTATTTTTAGATTTTTTTATATTCTTAGAACTATTTCTATCTGTTTTTTCACTTAAAATATTTAAAATAAGTTCTTCTATTTTTTGAACATCAGTTTCTGTAAAGTATTTATCATTTTTATATAAAGTTTCTTTTATAACTTTATATTTTTGTTCTTTTTGCTTTAACTTTAAGGTTCTTATCTTTTTATCTAATTCCTTTAACTGTTTATCATATTTACTTTCCATGTAACACTTCCTTATCCATTGATAAATCTTGAATCTATTAACTTATATTTTAATTCTTTACTTCCTAAGCTTCTTAAACTGTCTAAAATCTTTCTAGCTTCAATTTCAAGTAGTTTAGTAGCTTTTAATATATTTTTAGTAAAACCAAAACTATCTTTATCATTGATGACTAAATATAATTGATGATTGTTATTTAAAGTTACTGCTATTATTACTGTTCCATTCTTTTTCCCCATAATAATTGCTCCTTTATATTTTTAACTTTATTTTTATATCAACATCTTTTTCTGAACAATCAGTTAAAGTTAGACCTTTAACTGAAAACAACTTATCTATCCCTTCCTTTTTTACAACATTAATTTCTGTTATTACTAATTCACTTACATAATTTTCTATTAAAACTGTTTCACAAATTTTTGCAAACTCTTCTGTAGTTATATTTGTTTCAGCTAAATAGTTTACATCAGATAACTTTATATTATCTTTTAATTGTGCTAAGGAGAAAAGGATATATAGAAATTTTTTACTTTCTTCAGTTTTAGTTTTAGATAAAACCTCAAAAATTATCTTAGTTATAGGAGAAAATCTATATGTATTTAATCCTTGAATTATTAAAAACTCATAAAATTCAGTCCTACTCATACTTAATTTTTCTTTTACTTGTTCTACTTCATCAAAAAGCTTTCTATCAATTCTTATGCTCACTGGAGTTTTGCTAGTTTCTTTTTTTCCTATATAAATTTTGTTATTAACTACTTCTATATCTACATCTTCATTATATTTTTTACCGTTGATTATAATATCTCCATTATTTGAATTATTTGATATTTTCATAAAATCACACCTTTTTTAATTTATCTTCTTTTAAAATTTCCAAATTTATTTGTTTTTCTCTTTTTATCTTATGAGCAAAAAAATAACAAAATAAATATACATCTTCTTTTTCTAATTCATCATCAGTAAAATATTTATCGGATTTTAAAGTATTAAGCACTACATTTTTAAATCTATAAAAATTTTCCTTTTCTTCCTCTGTTAGTTTATTATATAAAGAAATATATGTACCAGCTTTGGTATCAGAATCAAAGTATTCTGTTATACCTAAAATTTCAAACAACTTTCTATCTTCACTAAAGTTTTCAGGAAAGTATATAAAATGAAGAATTATATCAGAAAGAGAATTAAATTTTGTCCACCAAAAATACATATAATAATCTGTTCCATAAAATTCACTTATTTTTTTAATTACTTCTAAAGGAATCTTTTTTATTTCTCCTGTTTCATACTTCTGCAAAGTTCTAGTTGGTATTCCAGTATTTTTTGAAACTTCATCTAACGATAATTTTCTTTTTTTTCTACTGTTTTTTAATTTTCTATAGTTAATTTTTAATCTTTTCATTTTATTCCTTTAGGTAACCGTCAAATTGACGGCTACCGTAGTTTTAAATTATTTTTTCTTAGTATCAGCAAATTTAGTCATTTTAAGATTTACATACTTACCATCATCTACAAGAGTGAAATAAGCGTCATAATCCTTTCCTGCCTTGCTTTTTAAGCCTTTTACAAGTATATCTTTATTATTTAATAAAGCTTTAGCATTTGCTTTGGTTATCTTAACAGCTGGAAACTTTTGTTCTTTCCAAATACTAAAAGTACATTTAGTTTCATCTTCTCTTTTATACCCTTCACAATAAAAAGATTTTTCACTTTCATAGATATGTCCTCCACATCTTGGACAAACTCCTATTACTTCTTTTGAAGTTTCTTTATCTATTTTTTCTATCTGTACATCAGATTCCACAATGCTCACTAACTCCTCCTTAACTAAATCTAATAAATCTTCTATTTTTACAGTTCCCTTATATACTTTCTTTTGCATTTCAGAGAACTCAACTGTCTTTTCTTTATATAGATTTATATGTAATTTATCTAAGACTTCTACTAATTTCTCTCCTAAAGGTTCAATACTATAATTAGACCCTTTTTGGAATATATACCCATTCTCTTTAGCATTTTCTATAATAGCTGTTCTTGTAGCTTCTGTTCCTATCTCAACCCCATTTAATATCGCCTTATACTCTTCATCTTCGGTTTCTTGCTCTTTTCTAAAAGGGTTTTTCAAATAATTAGCTAACTCTTTTTCAGTTACTTTTTTGGGTGGTTGAGTTTCTTTTTCAACAGCCTTAAAAGCTGTTGGAAATTCCTCTTTTTCAACTAACTTAGGTAGCTGATTTTCTATTTTTTCAGGCTCATATTTTAAGAATCCTTCTTTTACTATAACTTCTCCTTTTAATTTAAATTCTTCAGAACCTGCGTTAATAGTCATCGTTGTTTTTTCAATTACTGTTTCCTCATCTAAGAAATTTGATATAAATCTATTTCTAATAGTTTCATAAACTAATTTTTGCTTTTCTTCTAGCTCATTTACTGATGGGACTTTTATTGTTGGAATAATAGCACTATGACTTTCAATTTTACTATTATCAAATATTCTTTTAATTTTTGTTACTTTTAAAGGAATACCTTTAATTGTATCTATTACCTCTTGAACTTTATTAAATTCTTCCTCGGCAAGATATTCTGTATTAGTTCTTGGATAAGTTATAAACCCTGCTTCATATAATTTTTGGATTAAATCTAATGAAGTTTTAAAACTCATCTTGTGTTTAGATGAAAGTTCTGATTGTAACTTAGAAAGTGAAAATAATTTTTTAGGAGTTTTCTTAACTTCTGTTTTCTCTATCTTACTTACAACTGCTGTTGCTGGTAATGAAGCAACTAATTCTTCACATTCTCTTTTATTATTATATTTTTGCTCTTTAGTAAGTGTTATTTTTACTCCATCTTTCTCTGTTACACTTTCTGCTTGCCAATAAATAGTTTTTATAAAATCTTTTATAGCTTTATCTCTATCATAAATAAACTTAACGATAGGAATTAAAACTCTTCCTACATTCATTTTTGTTCCAGTCTTATTACTTACATAAATTGTTAAGTTTATTCCTAATAACCAATCCATAAATGTTCTAGCATAACCTTCATTTGCTAAATTATCATATTTACTATTATCTTCCATTTTTAATAACTGACGTCTAATAGTTTGTTCAGTCTGTTCAGGAAGCCATAATCTCTTCCTAGAGCCTTTCCAACCAGCTTTATCAGTAATTATATCAACTATGATTTGCCCTTCTCTATCAGCGTCCCCACAGTTAATTACTGTATCTATTTGATTTTCTTTACATAATTTTTTTATTACATTAAACTGCTTTCTTACTCCACCATCTTTATCAGTTTTTAATTTGTATAGAAAATCTTTTGGAAAATATGGTAACTTTATATCTTGCCATGATAATTTTTCTACATTTTCGTAATCTTTTATATCATATAAAGTAAATAGATGTCCAAATCCCCAAGTAACAATATAGTTATCTTTACATTTAACATAACCATCTTCCCATTTTTCAATTCCTATAGCTTTAGCAACAGTCTTCCCCAAAGAAGGCTTCTCACATATTATCATTTTCATCTTCGTCTATATTACCCCCTGTAAATTTTTTATATAACTCTTTTATCTCTTTACCATTTTTAAAATATTTAGCACATTTTAAATTTCCATCTATATTGTAGTAAATCCATTCTCCTTCTTTTCTACCATTTACATATCTACCCGCTTTTTCTAAAGCTCCTGTATAAAAGTAGTGCTTCCATTCTCCTACTTTTACTCCTGTTCCTAGAAGAAAAGAACCTCTGTTTTTTGTAACTCCATTCCAGTAAAACTCGCTCTTTGTTTCTGTCTTCATTTTTCCTCCTACTTTTTTAATAAAAAAAGCCCGTAACTAATAAAGAGATAACGAATTATCTCAAAATTAATCACGGGCGTTGCAGTTCTTCTGTTTTCCCAAAAGTATATTATTTGATTGTATATCTTAATTATACTAAAGTTTATTAAATTTTGCAACTTTTTTATATAAAAATCAAGAATTTGAGATGTGAATAGTTTTTTAGTAATGATTTATCTTTTATTTTTCTATAAGTATGATATAATAGTAATACACAAAATATATTACTTTTAAAATTAGAATTTATAACAAATTTCAAGTCTTAATTTTAGGAGGAAACATATGTATAGAGATGAAAGAATTGAGGAACTAAAAAATAAAATTTCTTTAATTAAAGATTACAGGAATATGATTGAACTTGGAATTATTTACAATGATTCTTGTGAATATACTTTAGCTGAGAAATACTTTAAAATGGCTAGAGAATATAATTTTGAGGAAGGAAGCCTAGAATTAGGAAAGTTTTATTTAACTTGGAAACAACCTAATTTAGCTGAAAATTGCTTCAAAGAACTAGCTGATAGAGGAAATGATGAGTTTCAAAATTATTTAGGAAATACATATAAAATGCAATTAAATCTTGAATTAGCAAAAAAATATTATAGACTTTCAATGGAGCAAGGGAATAAAAAAGCTATTTACAATCTTGGGTACTTATATTTTGACTTGGAAGATGATTTTGATTCTGCTCTTGAACTTTTAGAAACTTTAGATAGAACTGATGATGTTCAATTATCTATAACTCTTGCTAAAATATATCATAAGAAAAAAGAACTTGAGAAATGTGAAAAAACATTAAAAGCCGTTGAAAGTGATTCTTTAGCTTCTTATCTGTTAGCTGAATTATATACTGAAATGGAAAAATTTGATTTAGCTGAAAAGTATTTTATATTAAGTGCTGAAAAAGATGATATTGATTCTCAAAAAAAACTTTATAAACTCTATACTGAACAAGGCAAATCTAAATTAGCTAAAAAATATTTAAGACTACTAGCTAAGAATGGAGATTTAAAAGCTATCTTTCTTATTGCTCAAGATTGTATAGACAATAAGGAATATGCTGAAGCTATTAATTATTATAAAATTTTAGAAAATAAAGAATTAGATTTCTATACTTACGATGATAAGAACCATAGAATAAATTATAACTTATGTATTGCTTATCTTAAAACTGATAATGAAGAAGGAGCTAAAAAATACTTAGAAAAGCTTCAGGAATATAGTTCTCCTTCTGAACTTCAAGAAATATCTGAAATTTACAAAGAGAAAAATAATTTAGAGGAAGCTGTTAAGTATTTACTTCTTTCTGAAAAAGAATTAAAGAAATTCTTAGATAAAGATTCTATTCCTGAATTATATTTAGAAGTTTATACTTCATTAGGTAAAATTTATTTTGATATGGAAAAATTTGATTTAGCTGAAAAATATTTTAAATTGGTTTTAGAATTTACTGATGATTCAGAAATTTCTTACTTATTAGGAGATATTTATGAAAAACAAAATAATTTTGGTTTAGCTATAAAATATTATGTAGAAGCTGATATGCCTGAAGCTGATGAAAGAATTTCTGCCATTGAGTATAAACTTAAACTACTAAAAATTTAATTAAAAGAGAGAGCTATAAAATTATAAATTAAATGTTATATATTTTTGACAACTAATTTTAATTATGTTATAATTAAAATAGTTTATAGGATTTGATAACATTTTATAACTTATTGTAAAAATCTACAATGGGTCAAGATGAATTTTATTACCTTGTAAAATTTCAAATCTTTTTAATTAAAAGGAGCTGTTGCAAATTAATGATTTTTATTCATTAGTTTACTCAGCTCTTTTTTCGTAACTACTCAACTATGTAGTTACACATTAAAAAGAGAGCTTATTCAAGGTTCAAAATTTGAAACTCCTGAACAAGCTCAAAAAGAAATCTTTAAATACATTGAACTTTATTATAATGTCAAAAGAATGCATTCTTCTTTAAACTTTTTATCTCCAATTCAATATGAAAAATAAAATTCATAATTTTCACTTAACTTAGTGTCTAAAAAATATTGACGTAACTACTCACCTATTACATATAAAATATATAAAAATCAAAATTTTATCCTAATATCAACTAAAGCCGTAATTCACTAGAGAATATTAGAAT
>OFMH01001381.1_pt1 | contig 13289 bp, 11 predicted proteins | sample 1541761 | NCBI WGS metagenome assembly OFMH01 (sample SAMN04209249, study PRJEB22552) | human gut metagenome | biome: gut; material: feces | host: Homo sapiens | place: USA: Oklahoma
CCCTATTCCTCATATCTTTTTACTCTTTTGTCCAATATGTATTGTAGTGCTACAAGAAAAAATTATTACTTTTATTTTTGAAAGTTGACAGGAGTGGATGATTGTGCTATAGTAGGAAAATACTTGAGGGACCGTTATTTTAAATATTTTATTGCGCAGATTTTGAAGCATTATTGTGCGATTTATAAATTTTGGGAGTGGACGAGGGGGAAAATGTATGCCGCAAGTTGTGAAAACGATGCAGCCGGAGTTAATGGCTCAAATGGAGCTTTTGCTCCGCATTGTGGTGGCGGGCGTCTGTGGTGCCTTCATAGGGTTGGAGCGACAGAATCGACTGAAGAACGCAGGGTTAAAAACCCATCTTCTGGTGGCGCTGACCAGTGCGCTGATGGTTGTGATTTCAAAGTATGGATTTTTTGATGTGATCTCCCAAGGCCTTTCGGTGGATGCTTCGCGTGTTGCGGCAAGTGTTGCCAGCGGAGTCGGTTTTCTGGGAGCAGGACTGATCCTTGCCGGCAAGCATGAAATCATGGGGGTGACCACCGCCGCAGGAATCTGGGCTACGGTCGGAATTGGGATGGCATTTGGCGCCGGTATGTACTTTTTAGGGACGAGTGCAACGTTGGTGATTTTGTTTTCACAGTTCCTTCTGCACCAAAGGTTCATCACCTCCAATGAATATTTTGGCGAGCGCGTCACAGTGACGCTACTGCCGTCGGATGACGCCTTAGAACGATTCCAGCAAAGCCTTTCCCAAAATAAATTTGAAATGTCGGATATTAAGGTAAAGTCCAGCGGTGCGGAAGCGATAGAAGTTCGCTTTGTTGTTCGCATCAAGGGACTTCATCAAATCGGTCCACTCGGCGACCTTTTAAAACAGGATAGCCAGGTGCAGAGCTTTTCTATCAGCAAACTGGTGTGAGTAAAACTTGTCGGGAAAATGTGCAGAATATTTTTTCGCAAAACAATCTTTCGCAAAGTTTTATGGAAAGAAAGGGTTTGAAGGGCTTGCAAATGATTAAAAAATATGGTAATCTATAAAGGAAGTATACAAGCGAAAGGGGCCGATCGACTGTCCATGGCAGCCGTTGCCGTTTTCCTTGTCAGCGTGAGCGTTGTTGTAAGGAAAGAGTGGGGTTCTCCCGCTCTTTTGTTTTGTAAGTTGACATCACTACCGCGACAGAAATGAAAGGAAGGAAACTGTTTTGGCAACATCAAAAAAACCAAATACTGTTGACACTGTCACCGCCCTGGCACAGCCTGTCGTGGCAGAAATGGGCTTGCAGCTGTGGGATGTCCGCTTTGAAAAGGAGGGCGCTTCCTGGTATCTGCGTCTGTTTATCGACAAAGAGGGCGGCGTCACCATCGACGACTGTGAAAATCTTAGCCGTCGGATGGATAAAATCCTGGACGAAGCAGACCCAATCAGCCAGTCCTACTATTTTGAGGTGTCCTCTCCGGGCATCGGCAGAGACCTTGTTCGTCCCTGGCACTTTGAGCGCTATCTGGGAGAGCAGATCGAGGTCAAACTCATCCGCCCGATGCAGCTGGAAAATGGCAGCAGCCTGCGGGAATTTGTAGCTCCGCTGTGCAGCTGTGACGACCAGACCATCACCGTCGAGCTGGACGGACAGCAGCTGACCATTGAGAAGAAGGACGCCGCTTACATCCGTTTATATGAGCAGATCAGTTTTAAGTAGCATTGTGCGGACAGCACCGTCCGCAAACAGGAGGAAAGAACGTGAGCACCATCAACAGTGAGTTTTTCGAAGCACTGGCTTTATTGGAAAAAGAAAGAGGCATCCCGATGACCTACCTGATCGAGAAGATCAGCAACGCCATTGCGGTTGCCATCAAACGTGACATGGGTGGCAGCGAAAACACCATCGTGGAGATCGATCCGGTCAAGCGCCGCTTTTATGTAGCGGTACGCAAGCAGGTGGTGGAAGAGGTCGAGGACCCGGAAAACGAAATCACCTTACAGGATGCTACCAAGTACAGCAAGGTGGCACATGTGGGCGGAATGGTAGAGATTCCGCTGGAAACCAAGCAGTTTGGACGAATTGCTGCACAGTCGGCAAAACACGTCATCCGTCAGGGCATCAGCGAGGCAGAAAAAGGTCAGCTGGTGCAGAAGTATCAGGATAAGAAATATGAAATCATCTCGGTACCGGTCCTCAAGATCGACGAGGTTAAGGGCAACGCTACCGTTGAAATCGACAAGAGCGAAGCCATCCTGCCAAAGAGCGAGCAGGTTCCGGGCGAGGTGCTGCATGAAGGTCAGCGCATCATGGTGTATGTCGTAGACGTTCTGACCGGCGGCAAAAATCCAAAGCTGATGATTTCCCGTACCCATCCGGGGCTGATCAAACGTCTGTTTGAGATGCACACCCCGGAAATCAAGGACGGCACGGTGGAAATCATGGCAGTTTCCCGTGAGGCAGGCTCCCGTACCAAGATTGCAGTCTGGAGCAAGGACGAGAACGTTGACGCAGTCGGCGCTTGCATCGGACCGAAGGGTTCCCGCGTCTCCGCCATCGTTGAAGAGCTGGGCGGCGAGAAGATCGACGTCATCAAATACAGCGAAAACCCGGAGGAGCTGGTGGCAGAAGCCCTTTCTCCGGCAGAGGTCGTCCGCGTTCTGGTGGACCCGACCGGCGCCAAAAACTGCAAAGCTATCGTACCGGACAGCCAGCTTTCGCTTGCAATCGGCAACAAGGGACAGAACGTCCGTCTGGCAGCCCGTTTGACCGGCTGGAAGATCGACATCGGTCCACAGAGTCAGGAGCAGGAGATTGTCGAGCAGCATGAGCAACTCAAGGCACAGACCCAGGCAGAAATCGACAAAGCAGTGGACGATCTGTTCGCTGATGATTTCGATTTTGAATAATCCGATTTCGATTCGCAATACAAATTAGAGAAGGCAAAGGAGGCGCAGGAGGATGAGCGCTGCTACACCACAAAAAAAGATGCCGGTGCGGATGTGTACCGGGTGTCGGGAGCACAAGCCGAAAAAAGAGATGATCCGCGTCGTTCGCTCCCCACAGGGAGAGATCAGTCTGGACTTTACCGGCAAGCAGTCCGGCCGAGGCGCTTACTTGTGCAAAAGCTGTGAGTGCCTGCAAAAGGCGCGCAAGACCCGTCAGCTCGAGCGCGCGTTGCAGACTGCCATCCCGGAGCAGGTGTACGAACGGCTGGAGCAGCAGATGCAAAGCGAAGGAGGCACACAGCAATGACCACAGCGCAGCAGCAGCTTGCCACCCTTTCGATGGCGCGCAGGGCAGGACGACTTGTTTTGGGCTTTGAGCGGGTGGTCGAGCAGATGAAGGAAGGTCAGCTGTGTGGGGTCTATTACACACAGGACCTTTCCCCAAAAAGCCTGAAGGAGCTGCTTTTTTACGCAGAGCAGCACAAGCTGCAGCCGATGTGTTTGCAGCTGACCATGCAGGACATCCGGCAGGGCTGCGGCAAACGCTGCGGCATTGCCGCTGTAACGGATGAAGGTTTTGCATCAAAAATGAACAGCCTTATCGATTAGCAACACAAGACAGGCAGGACAAAAGCATTCCTGGATAAAAGGAGGCGTATGTTTGCATGATAAATGATAAATACAGAATCAGCGAGGTCGCAAAGGACCTGAACGTCCCGATGAAGGAACTGGTGGAGCTGCTGGAAAAGCAGTTCCCGGGTGAAAAAAAGCGCACCACCGCCCTTAGCAATGAAGAGCTGAATTTTGTTTTTGAAACCTATACGCAAAAAAATCAGATGGACAGCCTGGACAGCTATTATGCGTACCGCGAGGAATCCAAGGTGCCGCAGGCAAAGTCCAAACCGGAAAAGGAAAAAAAAGAACAGCAGCAGAAAAAGGCACAGCCAAAGCCGGAGGAAAAACCGGCGGAAACTGTGGCTGAAAGCCCGGCAAAAGAAGAACTGCCGCAGGTCAAGGAGGCTGCAAAATCCCAACCGGTACAGCCAGAAGTAAAACCGGAGCCAAAACCGGCAGAACAGGAACAACCAAAGCCGGCATCGGCTCAAAAGGAAGCGGATGCCCAAGAGACTCAGATGGAGAGGGAGAAGCAGGATATGAGTGAAACACCAAAGCGCCCGGGCGCGAAAGAAGGCGGCAAACCCGCGCAGAAGCCGCAGTCCGACCGCCCACAGAACAACCGTACCAACGGTGACCGCGGTGAAAGACGTCCGCAGAATGATAATCGCACCGGCGAACGCAGATCCGGCGGCGACCGCCCACAGGGTGGCTTCCGTTCCGGCGAGCGCAGCGACCGCCCGCAGGGTGGATTCCGCTCCGGCGACCGCGGCGACCGTCCGCAGGGCGGTTTCCGCTCGAATGACCGCCCACAGGGTGATTTCCGTTCGAACGACCGCAACCGCGGCATGAACAATAACAACAATCGTCCGCAGCAGAACAAACCGGCAAAACCGCAGAAACCGGCAGCTGCGCCAAGACAGGCATCTGCCATCAACCCGGAACTGGACGAAAACGTCAATGGTAAGATGATCCGTCACGTGGATATGCGTGCGGCAAACGTCGAGCTGGACAAATACAACGAGCGTTATGAAAATATTGCACCGACCAATCTGGCAAAACGCGACGACGGCGTGAAGAAACAGAAGATCGGCGGCAGAAACAATAAGAAAAAGAACTTCATGTCCAAAAAGGACAAGGAGATGGAGAAACTCAAGAAGCTGGAGATGGAGCGCGAGCGCCGTCAGAAGCTGCACATCACCCTGCCGGATGAAATCACCGTCGGCGACCTGGCTCTCAAGCTGAAAATTCAGTCGGCAGAGATTGTCAAACGCTTGATGGCATTGGGCGAGATGAAGTCGGTGTCGGACATCATCGACTACGATACCGCTGCATTGGTTGCAATGGAAATCGGTGCAAAGGTCGAGCGTGAGGTGGTCGTTACCATCGAGGACCGTCTGTTCGACGACAGCGAGGATAAGGACGAAGAGAAGGTAGAGCGTCCGCCGGTCGTTGTTGTTATGGGTCACGTAGACCACGGTAAGACCTCCATCCTTGACGCCATCCGTCATGCGGATGTCACCTCCACCGAGGCAGGCGGTATCACCCAGCACATCGGTGCGTACCAGGTCAACGTCAGCGGCAAGCCAATCACCTTCCTGGATACCCCGGGACATGAGGCGTTTACCGCTATGCGTGCGCGCGGTGCGGACATCACCGATATTGCAGTGCTGGTTGTAGCTGCCGACGACGGCATCATGCCGCAGACCGTTGAGTCGATCAACCACGCAAAAGCGGCTGGCATTTCGATCATCGTTGCTATCAACAAAATGGATAAACCGACTGCAAACCCGGATAAGGTTATGCAGGAGCTGACCGAGTACGAGCTGGTACCGGAGGAATGGGGCGGCGACGTCATCTGTGTTCCAGTCTCGGCAAAGACCAAGATGGGCATTCAGGACCTGCTGGAAAACATCCTGCTGGTGGCTGAGGTAAAAGAGCTGAAAGCAAACCCGGACCGTCTGGCAAAGGGTACTGTCATCGAAGCAAAACTCGATAAGGGCAGAGGTCCGGTCGCTACCATCCTGGTGCAGAACGGTACCCTCAAATCCGGCGACAGTGTCATTGCAGGCACCGCAGTCGGCAGAGTTAGAGTGATGACCAACTCCCGCGGCGAGCGCATCGAAACCGCAGGTCCTTCCACTCCGGTCGAAATCACCGGTCTGGCAGAGGTACCGGCAGCAGGCGACGAGTTCAATGCCGTTGAGGACGAAAGACTGGCTCGTGAGCTGGTTGAACAGCGCAGACAGCAGGCCAAGGAGAAGGAGTTCAGCTCCTACCAGAAGGTAACGCTGGATAACCTGTTCGAGCAGATCGAGGTCGGAGAGACCAAAGAGCTGCCGCTGATTGTCAAAGCAGACGTACAGGGCTCGGTAGAGGCGGTCAAACAGTCGCTGGAAAAACTGAGCAACCCGGAGGTCCGCGTCAAGGTAATCCACGGAGCAGTCGGCGCTGTCAGCAAGTCGGACGTTATGCTGGCACAGGCGTGCGGCGCTATCATCGTTGGCTTCAACGTTCGTCCAGACCCGGTTGCAAGGGATATGGCGGAGACCGAAGGGGTCGACATGAGAATGTACCGCGTCATCTATGACGCCATCGAGGAAATCTCTTCGGCTATGAAGGGTATGCTGGCTCCAAAAACCCGCGAGGTCGAACTGGGCAGAGCAGAGGTGCGCGAGGTGTTCAAGATTACCGGCGTGGGCACCGTTGCCGGCTGTTATGTTCTGGAAGGCAAGATCACCCGCAACGCCGAAATCCGCATCGTGCGCGATGGTATCATCATTGCCGACGAGCATCTGACCTCCCTCAAACGTTTCAAAGACGACGTCAAAGAGGTTGCAAGAGGCTACGAGTGCGGCATGGGCATCGAGAAGTTTGGCGACCTGAAGGTCGGCGATATCTTCGAAGCATATATGATCGAGGAATACCGCGACTAAATCTATCGTTTCTGTCATCCGGGCGGCACACGCGGGATACACAACGAACACCGTATTGAGATAGTGAACGACCGGAACCCGAGGGCTCCGGTCGTTTGCGCTTAAAAGGAATTTTTGGATACAATAAACGATTGTTGACAGATGAAAGGAGAAATGACTATGGCATTTCGAGTAGGAAGGACCAGCGAGGACCTCAAACGGGAGCTGACCGACATCATCCGCTATGTAAAGGACCCAAGGGTCAGCTCGATCCTCACTATCATCAAGGTGGAGCTTTCCAACGACCTGTCCCACTGTAAGGTATACATCAGCTCGCTGGAGGGTATGGAGAAGGCAAAGGAAGCGGCAAAGGGACTGAACAATGCAAACGGCTTCATCAAGCATGAGGTGAACAGCCGCATCAAGATGCGCCGCATCCCGGATTTCCACTTTATCGCAGACGATTCCACCGAATACAGCGCAGGCATCGCAAAAATCCTCAACAGCCTGGACATCCGCCACGAAGACGAGGAAGGTACGGAAGAAGAATAAACCTTCAGGGAAAAAGGAGGGTCAGCCCATGTCAGAGATGATTGATACTGCGGCAGCGGTTCGCCTGCTGCAAGGGATGGAGGACGTTGCCATCCTCTGCCACAAATCTCCCGACGGGGACACACTGGGCTGCGGTTTTGCACTGCTGTATGCTTTGCAGAAGCTGGGCAAACGCGTGGTGGTCCTGTGCAAGGACCCGCTGCCCGACCGGTATGCCTACCTGGGCGAAGGAACGCACACCGAACCACCCTTTGTCCCAAAGGCGGTGGTGGCAGTCGATACCGCATCGGATGCCCTGCTGGGCGAACCTTTGCAGCTATATGCCGACCGGGTGGACCTGTGCATCGACCACCATCCGTCCAACACCGGCTATGCAAAGCGCCTACTGCTGCGTCCGACCGCTGCTGCCGCCTGCGAGCTGATGACCGACCTGCTCACCGAACTGAGCGGCTTGGACGAACGGATGGCAGATTGCCTGTACACAGGGCTGGTGACCGATACCGGCTGCTTTAAGCATCCGTCGGTCACGGTGGACACCCACCGCATTGCACAGCAGCTGCTGCTGGCAGGCGCACAGATGCAGAAGATTCACCGGATGTACGACAGCATGACCAAAGGAAAGGCGGCGCTGACTGCCTATGCGCTGGAGCATCTGCGCTATGAGCTGGACGGCAGGTGTGCGCTGGTGGTGCTGCCGCGGGATGTGATCAATCTTCATCAGGTCACCGATGACCAGTTGGAGGGCATTTCCTCCCTGCCGCGCCAAATCGAAGGGGTGTTGGTCGGGGTGACTCTGCGCCAGTATAAGAACTGCAAGGGATACAAGCTTTCGGTGCGCACCGACGGCATCATCGACGCCAGTGCGATCTGTGCGCGGCTGGGCGGCGGCGGACACCGGGGAGCTGCCGGCTGCAACGTGGAGGATACACCGGTCGAACAGGTTTACCAACAGATATTACACAGCGTACAGCAGCAGCTGGACGCACAGGGATGAGGGAAAAGGATGCAGAAAAACGACGGGATCATCATTATGGACAAGCCGCAGGGCTTTACCTCCTTTGATATGGTGGCAAAGATGCGCGGAATGTTGGGTACCCGCAAGGTGGGACACGCAGGCACACTCGACCCGATGGCGACCGGCGTGCTGCCCATCTTTGTCGGACGGGCGACCAAGTGCTGCGACCTGCTGCCCGACCAGGATAAAAGCTACACAGCCACCTTTGAGCTGGGATATACCACCGATACGCTGGATGCCACCGGCAAGCTGCTCTCCAAACAGCCGGTCACAGCAGGAGAGGAGCAGGTGCGAGCAGTACTGGAACGGTTCCGCGGACCGATCAGCCAGCTGCCTCCCATGTATTCTGCCATTTCCATCGGCGGTAAGCGGCTGTATGACCTTGCACGTCAGGGCATCGAGGTGGAGCGGGAGCGCAGACCGGTTACCATCCACTCGCTGGAGCTGACCGCTGCGCAGCCGCAGGAAAACCGCTATACCATCGAGGTAAACTGCTCGAAGGGGACCTATATCAGAACCCTCTGCGCCGATATTGGAGAAGCGCTGGGCTGTGGAGCGACCATGACCGCCCTGCGCCGTACCTGTGCTGCCGGTTTTTCGCTGGAGGATGCTTTGACACTGGAGCAGGCGCAGCAGCTTGCCGAACAGGGAGCGCTCAGAGAACGGATGCTGCCGATTGAGCGGGTGTTTTCCTCACTGCCGAGGTTGCATCTGGGCGGAAAGCAGGAGCAGATGTACCGCAACGGCGTTCGTCTGGACCTTGCCCGGCTGGAAGGCACACAGAACTTTGCCGGCTGGCAGGGGGACGTGGCTGTCTTTGGAGAAGGCGGCGTCTTTTTGGGATTGAGCTGCCCGGACTGGGAAAGCCAAGAGCTGCGCCTGCACAAGCTGTTTGCCATCTAACAGCTGTGAAGTTCCCCCTCAGCTGATTGTGCCGGAACGTCTCCCCTTAACAAAGGGAGATGACACGACAGCGATGCTGTCGTCTCAGAGGGGTTAGGAGATAGCTGCTGAAGATTACCCCTCAGTTGATTGCATCAGCAGCTCCCCCTACACAGGGGAGCCTTAGGGAAATGTAAGCACACTAAAAACGTCTCCCTTTAACAAGGGGAGATGACACGACAGCGATGTTGTCGTGTCAAAGGGGTTAGGAGATAGCTGCTGAAGATTACCCCTCAGCTGATTGCGTCAGCAGCTCCCCTACACAGGGGAGCCTTGGGGAAGGTGAGCAAATCAGCAGTTCCCCGAATAGGGGAGCCTGGGGGGAAGATGAGAGCAGAAGTTTTCGTTAAAAGATAATCAAACAAAATCGGGCAAATTGCCTTGCAAATTGTTTGAATTTTGTCTATAATGTTACTGGAAAATATTGAAGAAACGGGGAAAAGGGATTTGAAAGTGGTAAGGGATTTTGTAAGACCACCTTCCGGGAAGGGCGCGTCGGTTGCGTTGGGTCTGTTCGATGGGCTGCATATCGGACACCGGCAGGTGCTGGAAGCGGCGCTGCACAGCGGGGAGCTTGCTCCCTGCGTTTTTACCTATACCATCTCTTCCCAAATCCCGCAGAATAAAAAGAATTACTCTACCTTGATGCCCGATGAACAAAAGTGCGCTCTGCTCGAGCAAATGGGCTTCGAGATGGTGGTGATGCCGGAGTTTGACAGCTTTAAGGATGTGGAACCCCGCGAATTTGTGGAAAGGATGCTGATCGAAGGAATGGGAGCCAGAGAACTCAGCTGCGGTTACGATTTTACCTTTGGAAAGAAGGGAGCGGGGGACACCCGTCTGCTGTCCCAGGTGGCAGCGGAGCATGGAGTGGGACTCAACATCATCCAGCCGGTGCTGCTCGACGGCAAGCCGGTCAGCTCTACCCGCATCCGTCAGGCAATCCTGGACGGCAGGATGGACGACGCAAGCCGGATGCTCGGCAGACGCTTCTGCATCCGTCTAAAGGTGGAACACGGCAACCAGATTGGCAGGATGCTCGACTTTCCAACCATCAACCAGGTCTTTCCGCGCTTTCATATCGTGCCGCGCTACGGGGTTTATTCGACCATCGTCAACATCGACGGCAAGCTGTACGGCGGGGTGACCAACGTCGGCGTCAAACCGACAGTAGGGTCGGACGGTCCGCTGGCAGAAACTTATATTTTGGATTTCAGCGGCGATTTATACGGCAAGACCGTCGAGGTCTATTTCTTCCGCTTTGTCCGCCCGGAGCGGCGCTTCGAAAGCATCGACCGCCTGCGTGAGCAGATTGCTGCGGACAAGTGCAGCGTGCAGGAGGAGGTTGCACAGAACATCGAACAGATGCTGTTTGTGGATAGTCTGGTGCAGCCCGATTAGCTTGTACAAAAAAAGGCAAAATGCCCCTTTACAAAAGGAGTTTGCCGTGTTATAATAGTCCGGTGAGTGAACGCTCACAACATCATTGCCATGACCCAGTTCGAGGATACCGCCGCGTAGATTTTTTGGAGGGCAGAGTTTTGCAGCCAGAAAACAATCGGGCATCTTCACCAGCCTCGTACCCAGTCACCGGCGAAATATTTTTATGAGGTGAATGTAACTATGATGAGAAAAGAAGAAAAAACTCAGGTAATCGAACAGAACAGACTGCATGACACCGACACCGGTTCCGCAGAGGTACAGATCGCAATCCTCACCAAGAGAATCAACGACCTGACCGAGCACTTCAAAGCAAACAAGAACGACCATCACTCCAGACGCGGTCTGCTCAAGATGGTTGGTCGTCGCCGCAACATGCTCAACTACCTCAAGAAAAAAGACATCAACCGTTATCGTGCAATCATCGAAAAGCTTGGCCTGAGAAAGTAATTTCATTTTGTGTCAAGAGGGCGGAAGTATCTCGGAGAAATCCGCGGTACTTTCGCCTTTTGAGTATATCCACAACCCAAACGGTCTACGGGCTGGTAGGGAGGACTGTTTTTAGCATCAAATCGAACGTCGCTGCATCGTGTAAACGGCGCTGGATTTTTTGCTAAAAGAGTAATATCCCGCCTGCCCGCGCCGAAGATGTATGATCGTCAAGGAGGCTGCGACAAATGTTTGAAAACTTTAGAGTGTTTGAAACCGAGCTTGCCGGCAAAAAGATCAGCTTTGAAACAGGCAAGATGGCTTGTCTTGCAAACGGCTCGGTATTGGTTCGCTACGGCGATACCACAGTAATGGTCAATGTGACCGCTTCCCAGAAACCGCGTGAAGGGGTAGACTTTTTCCCTCTGTCGGTCGATTTTGAAGAAAAACTGTATGCGGTAGGTAAAATCCCCGGCTCTTTCATCAAGCGTGAGAGCCGTCCTTCCCAGAAGGCAATCCTGACCTCCCGTCTGGTGGACCGCCCAATCCGTCCGCTGTTCCCGAAGGATATGCGCAACGACGTTTCGGTTGTTATGACCGTTCTGTCGGTCGATCAGGACTACTCCCCGGAGGTTGCCGGTATGCTGGGTACCTCCTTTGCTCTGTCTATCTCGGATATTCCGTGGAACGGTCCGATCGGCGGTGTGCAGGTTGGTCTGGTGGATGGTGAAATCATCATCTGCCCGAACGAGGAGCAGAGAAAGCATTCCGACCTTCAGCTGACCGTTGCCGGTACCCGCGAGAAGATCGTTATGATCGAAGCAGGCGCCAACGAGGTGGACAACGAAACCATGCTCGAAGCGATTGCAAAGGGTCATGAGGAAATCAAGAAGATCGCACAGTTCATTGCAGATGTACAGGCAGAAATCGGCAAACCGAAATTTACCTTCGAATCGCAGGAGGTAGACCCTGCCATGTTCGAGGCAATCAAAGAATTTGCTATCGACAAGGTAAAATTTGCTCTGGACACCGACGACAAAAACGTTCGTGAAGAGCGTCTGGCTCCGGTCATCGAGGAAATCCATGCACAGTTCGACGAGCAGTATCCAGAGGAAACAGCAAAGATCGACGAGTGCATCTATAAATTGCAGAAATTCGTTGTCAGAAGATGGCTGCTCGACGAGGGCAAACGTGTGGATGGTCGTGGCATCGACGAAATCCGTCCGCTGGCAGCTGAAGTTGGTCTGATTCCAAGGGTGCATGGCTCGGCAATGTTCACCCGCGGTCAGACACAGGTTATGACCATTACCACCCTTGGTCCTCTGTCCGATGCACAGATTCTGGATGGCATCGACAATGAGGAAAGCAAGCGCTATATGCACCAGTACAACTTCCCGTCCTACTCGGTCGGTGAAACCAAGCCTTCCAGAGGTCCCGGTCGCCGCGAGATTGGTCACGGGGCACTGGCAGAGCGCGCACTTGAGCCGGTCATCCCGCCGGTAGAGGAGTTCCCATACGCTTACCGTCTGGTTTCTGAGGTGCTTTCCTCCAATGGTTCTACCTCCCAGGGCTCTATCTGCGCTTCCACCCTGTCGTTGATGGACGCAGGCGTTCCGATCAAAGCACCGGTAGCAGGTATCTCCTGTGGTCTGATTACCGAAGGCGACCGCTGGATGACCATGGTGGATATTCAGGGTCTGGAAGACTTCTTCGGCGATATGGACTTTAAAGTGGGCGGTACTCATAAGGGTATCACCGCTATCCAGGTGGACATCAAGATCGACGGTCTGACCCTGGACATCATCCGCGAAGCCTTTGAAAAGACCCGCAAGGCAAGAATCTACATCCTGGATGAAATCATGCTCAAAGCCCTGCCTCGTCCAAGAGAAGAGGTCAGCGAGTATGCACCGAAGATGACCAGCCTGAAGATTCCGGTAGACAAGATTCGTGAAGTTATCGGTTCGGGCGGCAAGGTTATCCAGAAGATTTGTGCAGAGTGCGATGTTAAGATTGACATTGAGGAGAACGGTGACGTATTCGTTTCCGGTATCCAGAAGGACAACGTTGCCCGCGCAGTCAGCATGATTGAAACCATCGCGCATGACCCGGAGGTCGGTGCTTTCTATAAAGGAAGAGTTACCCGTCTGATGAACTTCGGCGCCTTTGTTGAAATTGCTCCCGGCAAGGAAGGTCTGGTACATATCTCCAAACTGGACACCAAACGTGTAGAGCGCGTAGAGGATGTCGTCAATGTTGATGACGAGATTCTGGTCAAGGTAACTGACATCGACAGCCAGGGCAGAATCAACCTTTCCCGCAAGGATGCCCTGATTGCAATGGAAAATAAACAGAAGAAAAACCAGTAGGGAATCATAAAACCGCCCGAGTACACCATTGTGGTGCGCTCGGGCGGTTCTTTTATTGCGTAGAAGGAAGAGCATCGTTTTGTACC
>OFMH01001382.1_pt1 | contig 13288 bp, 12 predicted proteins | sample 1541761 | NCBI WGS metagenome assembly OFMH01 (sample SAMN04209249, study PRJEB22552) | human gut metagenome | biome: gut; material: feces | host: Homo sapiens | place: USA: Oklahoma
TCGATGGAGTCCACCTCCCTGCCCTCGACGATCATGTCCTGGCGCACGGCCTCGACCACCTCCTTCAGGCGCCGTGGCATCTGCGTCTTTCTCTCGCCCAGCGCCGAGTCGATGCAGGAGAGCTTCTCGGCCTCGGCAAATCCGTCGTAGCAGGGGATGACGCGGTCGAGCACGGAGCGGTCGAAGCCGCAGATGTGGCGCAGGTTGACGGCCAGCTCGAAGGTCAGCGTGTTGCGATTGGACTTCGAGGGCGTTTTGCCCTGGTTGTAGAAGGCCCACCACTTCTTGATGATGCGGTCGTAGGGAACGCCATCGTAGTTCAAGGGGCTCGCCCCTTCGCTCGTCTTCCCGGCCTGCTTGCCTTCCTGCTCCTCCCAGTCCTCGCCTTCCTCCGGCGAGCCGGTTGTTGGTTGGCTCGTTGTCTTTGGGCCCGCGAAAGATGCCTTCTGGCCCGTGAAGGATGTCTCCTGGTCTGTTGAAGTTGCTTCTTGACTCGCGAAAGTGGTCTCTGAATCCGTGAAAGCAGCCTCTTGGCCCGTGAAAGCCCCACACTCCCCGTTGTCGAAGAGGTCCTCGTGCAGGTAGAGCAAGTCCTCGGACGTCGTGGCGAAAAATACGCGGGTGATGTCCTTCGCCCCTGCGTCGTACTCCACGCCCAGCAGGTCGGAGGCCCAGCGCAGGTTGGCCTCCTGATCCATCTCGGGATGGCGGCGGAAGACGACGTGCAAGCCGCCTCCGCGCGCGCTGCGCTCCAGCATGAGCAGGCCCAGCTCCTCCTTCTTGTCGATGGCCGTAGCGGCTATTGCATTCACCTCGTCGGCGCTCAGATGGTCGATGTCCATGCCCACCGACTTGCTCAGCCGCGTCGCGCCTTTGAGGCGCCCGTCCTCCGTAGGTAGGCAGCTATAGTTGAACTGCACCAGCTTGCGCTTCGCCGCGGCCACATCCGTATCCTCCTGCGGATGGCGGATCAGCGTGAGATTGCGCACTTGCGTCTGGCTGTCTCTGTATCGACGGTAGGCCTCCTCGGTCTCCACGGCCTTCATCATCTTGTGGCCCTGCTGATAATATATTACGTGTACACTCATGATTGTTTCTTTCTCCTTTCTTTGTTATTTCGTCAGTTGTTCATTGAGCAGGGCGTCGATGGCGTCCTGCGCCTCGTCCATGATGGCATGGGTGAGGACCACGTTCTCCGTGCGGAAAAACTTCAACGTCAGCTGCACGACGTCGTCCTGCGTCCTGCTTCTGTGTCCGTGAGCGAGCTTGCGGATCAGCACGCTGCGGCTCTTTGGTTTCGTCCGTGGCACGAAGTTGAACGTCCCGTCGCTCATCTGCTGGCAATGGCTGCCATGGTTCTCGTTGCCATTGTTGGTTTTATTGTTCTTATTCATAACTGTATAGTTTTTTTTATCCTCAAATGGAGGGCATCTAAAGTTGTGTCGTGTTGTTTCGATGCAGCCTGCTGAGTAGGTCTTTTTATTCGCCTGATTCCTCCATTTTTCGGATGATTCTTTTTTGTGCGAGAAGAGACGTGGATTGTTGCGCGCTTTACCATGGAATATCCTCCTCGTACTCAACTCAGGTGTTTGCCATTTTTTTTGTTTACAAAATTGGCCCTTGGGCCAATCCTATTAATGACGATTAATGTTTCGATTAATGACGATTAATGTCTCGATTAACGTCAGTTTAATGTCTCGATGAATGATGATTAGTGTGAAAACAAAAGTCAGATTCATGCAATAGTCTCACTACCGTGAGACCCTGTGAATGTGAAATACGCATAGTTCTCTTTTTTGTTTTACGTCGCGCCTTTTCGCGACCTATTGTTATTGACCTGTTACTTTGCCAGCTGGCGGGCGCTGGAGGCAAGACGGCACTATGAGGGCTATAAAAGACCAGCACCGCCATCGGGCCTCGTTGGTCTCAACTGACGGTGCAAAGGTAGGTCAATTCCCGCTCCCTTGCAAGGAAAATGAGCTCGGGTGAAAGTTGGTGAAAGAAAAAGTGAAAGAAGTCCACTTTTTCACCATTTTGGTGAAGAAAAAGGGGTGAAAAGGGAGCTTTTTGGTGAAAGTGGTGAAAGTTTTGGTGAAAGAAGTCCACTTTTCACCCCTTTTGGTGAAAGTTTGAGAAAGTTTGGTGAAAGTTTTGCTGAAAACTTTTGTGAGAATTCGCCGAGAGGGTGGTGGGCTTTTGAAGAGAATTCGCTGAAGTTTGCCAAAAAAACAGGATGCCCCTGCGCGTCCCCGCATTGGACCTTCAAACAGCCCACCAGTGCGACATCGATTTACAGGGCATCATACTGTCTGGTCGTAATGTCATTATGTCATCATGCCGTAATGTCATCATGCCGTAATGCCATCATGCCGTTAAGGATTTTACAGGAAACGCTGTATGTGGGCTCAAAGAAATAGTATATAATATTTATATTATATACTATTTCTTTGACTTCTCATATCCTTTTTTTTCTTAACGGCATGATGACATGATGACATTACGGCATGATGGCATTTTGCATCGTAGGCAAAACTTGCCAATCGGTTGTGAGTCCAGCGCTAATCAGTTGCGATCCTTGTGCCAATCAGTTGCGATCCTTTGTGCTAATCATTTGCGATCCTTGCGCTACAGGCTTATGGAGAGCTCCCTGAGGCCCGCTCTTACGACAACGACGAGGGATAAGCAACCATCGGTGTCGATGATAAGCAACCATCGGCAAGGTCTCCATTTTTGTGGCCCCAACCCTGCCTCGGGCTCGTGTTGCCACAGTCGTAGAGTCAAGTGGGGTAAAATAAACAGCCTTGCGATTCGACGATTACGATTTGTGAACCATTATGAACTTGTATGGCTCAAAACTATTCTTTACTTTTGCAGCATCATTACCTATCGTACTCTGAATGGCAACATCAGATGCGACCAACAAGTTTTATTGCCTATTGCCTATGAGTAAAGTGTTTCAAGTATGGCCCAAGCGCATCAAGCGCTCCAATGGCACCGTCCTCACTCCCGATATGGAAGTGACGGTAACGACCTTGCAGCACACCACCACTCCATTCTACAATGGAGCCAAAGAGCTGCAAGAAGTCTATATGCGCATCTACGCCTTCGACTACAAGAAGGCGTGCTGCTATCCAAGTGATTTTGAATTTAGAAAATTGGATTAGTTTTAACTTAATAATAATGCAATTATGGGAAAATCAAAAGATTCAACAAAAGAGACGCTTAAGACAGTACTGGAAGTGGCAGGCACTGTTGTTACTGTAGGAACTGCTGTTCTTAAAGCTTTGGATAAAAAGAAATGATTAATGCAGTATCTTAACTTTAATGATACCTCTTCGATTTTGAATATCGGGGGGGGTATTTTTGTTTTTCCCAAATTAAGTTTACTAAATAAACCGAGAATTGACAACATCATATTTTTGTTCTGTAGGCTTTGTGTCAAAGCGGAATTAAATATGTCGAATAAAATTAACTTATATAATATATGGCAAAAGAATTTTTGAAAAATCTATTTGAGAGCAAGCAAGATTATTTGCGTAATAGTCTGCAGGATCTTGAATTACCAAAAGATGCTCTAAAGATAGAGCGTGCAGTAAGTGAGTACCTAAACAAATTGTTTGATGAGAATGGAGAATTTCGGATGCAACAGACGCAATCCGAAGACTACATTCTTCAGTCTGCCCTGTCATTGCTGAATGCACAACAAGCAATATTGTCAGAGGTTTCCATGGTAAAAGAACAAAAGGCCGAGCCAAAACAGCATACCATCAACAAAAACGCTATACAATCCAACGGATTAAGCAAAGAGGCTGTACCCTATTCTATTGGCGCAAGTGCTGCTGGTGGTGTCATCGGTGGAGTGGTCATAGGAACTTGGGGAGCTGTGTTCGGCTCCATTGCAGGAACAGCTCTCGCTCTCTACTTTGCAGCAAATAAAGAAAAGCAAATCACTAAATCAAAATTACAGACAGTTAAGCAAGCTACATCTCAACCAAATCAAAAATTGGATGTAGAAAAATTCATCCGAATAGTAGCTGGAGTATGTGAGAGTATAGATAATCTGATTGAGACGTTTAGGGCACAGATTAACCGTGTTATTGATAAATACGAACAACGGCCGAAGCCGACACTGGAAACAAATTTTAAGTCAATATTGGAAGGTATCCAGTCCCTCATCGGTTACAAACTCACCCATGATGCAAGCGAGGAAAAATATGTTGTCAAACTCCAGCAGCGAATAGAGGATTTAACGGAACTGTTAGACAACTATGACCTTGAAATAGTGGAATATAAAGGGGACAATGTGAACTTGTTTGAAGAGATTTCGTCGCCTACTGCCCAGCACCCCAAGATGGTTGTTCCTGCTATCGTGAAGGGGGGCAACGTTGTGTTGAGAGGAAAAGTATTTATACCAGAAAAGTGATGAAATATCAGGAATAACTGTTATTGAAACAATATAAATTGCAGAATTCTAAAATGTGAAAGTAATGGAAAAAGATAAAAATATTGAATATATAATTGGTATAGACCTTGGACATGGCGAGACTTCAGCTGCATTATGCCCAACGGAGTGGGATAAACCAATAGAACAACTGACACCAGCTAAAGATCTTGACATGGGAGGTAATAAAAAAGTATTCCCTTCTGCCATTACAATTCTAGAAAATGGTGATGCCTATATTGGTGATCGTGCTTTTCGGTCCGATATATTGAGACAGGCATCTGTCAATGTATGCTTCAAACAGACCCCTAAAGACATCAATGGTGAAAAGGAGAAGTTGATGATGCGTTTCATGAAAGAAGTTTACCGTACCATCATTGAGAACAATTCTGCGACTCTACATGAGGGTAACCATAAGGTTTATATAGCAACACCTTCAGGGTGGGATTCACAAACACAACATTTGTATGAACAGATGGCTGCAAAAGCAGGCTTGCCAATAGCTGGTGTGACAAAAGAGTCGAGAGCGGCATTTGTAAGGGCACAGGCAGATGTAACTTCTGGTCTTGGCCGCAATATCAGCAAGGGAGCCATCGTGTTTGACATGGGGTCAAGTACCCTTGACTTTACATACCTCAACCAGTCACAAGGCTCCGAGTTGATTGATAATGGTTACAACTGTGGCGCATCAGCAATAGAGAAACTCATTTTGCATAACTTGGAGGAAACTTCTGATATCGTAAGAGCTTTTGAGAAAAAATATCCCAAGCTCACAGATCGCTTGCAGTTTGAAGCAAGAACTGTAAAAGAACAGGCGTATTTTGACCCTACAGCCAAGGTCAAGAGATTCGTCAATTTCGAAGAATTAATAGACGAGGATGAGGATTTCGAAGACGAGCGTTTTAAATTAGCTTTTGCTCCTGGTGAGCTGAACAAAATACTTGATGAAGCAGGCTACATCAAAGAAATAGAAGATGCCATGGCTGATTTCAAGAACAATCATATACATGGGGCCCCCATTTATGGTGTGTTTTTAACTGGCGGTGCTTCTCGTATGGATTTTATCAAGCCTCTTATAGCAAAGATATGGGGTGTACCTGAAGAGAACATTTACAGAGACCAAGACCCTTCACTTACTATTTCAGAAGGTGTAGCAGAGGTTGCCCGTATTGACTTGCGCACAGAGGGAATGGATATAGGTCTTGCAGAAGATATCGATAATATTGTAAAGCAAAACTGTGTGCATGAACTTTTTGTAGAGAAATATGGCGACGCATTGAAAGAAGATGTTAAAGAATCGATTATTTTTAGTCTAAATTGGTTCATTGGAAACATTGAAAACATTGAAGACTATGAGGAAGAAGATTTCTCACTTGAATACCTAAAAAGTGCTATAAAAGAGGTTGTTGGAGACGGAGTCGAAGAAATGAAGGGAAAAAGTTCCGACTATTTCAAGGCATCCTTCGAAGAAGCAACAGAAGACGTACGCAATAAAATAAACACTATTGTTGCCAACTACACAAAAGAAGGAACGAATGTGTCCCTTCCAATCATAAATTTCCAAAATGTTGACATTAACGAAATCAACCTTGATGGAGTCATCGATGAAATTTCCAAAACTATCGATGTTTCAACCACCAATTGGCTTCAGTATGGACTGGCAGGTGCAGGATTGATTTTCGGAGCCATTGGTGCAGGTCTGGGATATGCTCTTGGTAGATGGCTTGGTGGAGACAAGCGAAGTGATGAGGAAAAGCAAGCTGCAGCAATGGAAAAACCACTCAGTCATGAGGAAAGGGTAAATGTGTATAATTCGATAATTGAAAAAGAAGATGAAATCGTGCAAGCCATAAATGACGCTGTTGACAAGTCTCTGAGAAATAAGGATTTGGAAGCCAAGATACAAAATCTGGCATTCGAAGTGCTCGAAGAGTACAAAAAGAGTCTGAAGGATGCAAGAATTCTAATCGACTAATACTATGACCAATTCCATGAATCCTATCGAGCCGGCAGCCAAGGCTTTGGCTGCTACGGCTTTGTCACAATCTCTTTCGTTCTGTATGGAAAGGAAGTATCTAGAAGGTATCGGCGTTTCTTCATGTGAAACCCCGTTTCATTTAGAAGCTATAGATTGCACAGTCAAAGATGAAGCCTATTGGCTACGAATCAAGCAGGTGGGAAAACCGTTGCACGATTCTGCAGAGGACTGTTTTACCGCCATTCAAAAGATACTTTATTCGTGTTTCTTGCCCAATACCATCCAACTTCTGTTTCTATTGGAAGGTGACGGCAAAGAAAGTAGAATGTATGTTGGACTTCGCTCCATTTCGGAAACTGTCAAAGCCAAAAGTTATGCCAAGAGCCTAAACGAGTTTGTCAAAGGGGCATGGCCAGGCTTGCAGACAGAGCTTGTAGATGAGCAGTATGACGGACTGTCAAAGTTGAAAAAGGATATTGCCGATGAGAATATCAACTACGTCTATGCTTTGACAGGAATTCCATCTATGGAAACCCAGTACAAGAAAGTATACCCTGCCACTATTGATAATCTTATTGCCGGAATGAACCGAAGCAAGCGGTATGCTTACCTCGTGGTAGCCGACCCTGTGGAAACTTGCGATGCAGAATCGATGATTTACCAATGTCGAGAAATGAACGGACAGGCTGAATCATTAAAGTCTATCAACATCACTGAAGGTTTCTCGCAAGGGACATCCGCTTCATATACGCATGGGTCTTGCTCCTCGGTAAGCGAGGGAGTAAGTCATAGTATATCAGAATCCGTTTCTAAGAAGGACTTCTCAAGTTTAGGGAAAGCCGCCTTGTGTGCAACAGGAATCGGAATGGCAGCTAGTATATTTCCTGCGGCGGGAGCAGTATTAGATGGTGTCGCAAATGCAGCAGGAGCGATTCTTCCAAGCGCTTTGAATATGATAGGATTGTCCTCTATTGGAAATATCATAACAAATATTGCACCAACTAAGACTTCCGGAGTGTCGGATACTACTTCTAGAACATATACACGAGGTACTAACGAGTCGGACACATCGGGTACGAGTGAAAATAAATCTCAAAGCCTCAGTAGGAACATAGTAAACAAGCATATTGAAGCGGTATCAGAGCACTTGTTTTATCACTCAAAGAGATTCGAAAGTGGCAAAGCTATTGGTCTGTGGAAAGTTGGCGTCTATCTGATGGCTAATAAAAAAACGGACATACAGGGTGGGGCCATGCAGTTGCGCTCTATTCTCAGCGGACAAGAATCCATATTCGAACCGATTCGCATTCATGACATATCTATTTCCGTGGACGACATACGGGAAAATAGCATCGCTCGTCTGTGTTCTCCCATATTGATGATCGATAATCAACAAAACCAACGTTTTGAACATCCTATGGGGAAGAACTATAAAGAACTAAAAACTGTATTGACCACGAAGGAATTGTCATATCTCATCAACTTCCCATTACGCACGGTACCAGGAATAAGCGTAGTGGACAGTTCTCCAGAATTCAGTTTGAACAAAACGGAAAGCAATGCTACAAGTATTGCTTTTGGCAAGCTCTTATATGGTGGGTCTATGACAGAAATGGAATATGAACTTCCTTTGAAAGTCCTCGCAAAGCATACTCTGTTATCTGGAATCAACGGAACGGGTAAAACGAATACAGTTCAAGCTATTCTGAATGGAGTGAAAAACAGAATTCCATTCTTGATTATCGAACCCGCAAAAACCGAATATGTAGATTGGGCCTTAGAATACAACAAAAGCCACAAGAATGCACCTATAGACATATACATACCAGGATGTAAGAAGTATCGCGGCTCTTTTACGCCAAGCCCACTCCGTATCAACCCATTTGAACCAATATGGCTTAATGCCGATCAAGACCCTAATGTACTTTCGCACATTGATAGATTGAAATCAACGTTTGCCGCTGCGTTTCCGATGTATGATATTTTACCTGTGCTTATGGAAGATTTGATATATACCATCTATCAGCAAAAGACGACGGATTGGCTCGGTGATAATCCGAAATTCGGTCAGACCAAGGCACCTACTCTCAACAGCTTGAGTGTATGTGTAGATAAGGTGATAGACAATTGCCATTACGAGGAGCGTATAGCAAGCAACATGAAGGCTTGTCTAAACACTCGTATCAATTCTCTGAAGCGTGGGTGGCGAGGTGAAACACTAAATTGTACTAAATCGACATCGTGCAAAGAACTATATGAACGCCCTGTTGTCATCAATCTTTCGTATGTTGGCGATGACACAGATAAGGCTTTCTTTATGGCTGTCATTCTACAGCAGCTTTATGAATACCGACAGGCTTTGGCTGAGGTTGGACTCGTCGATTTCAACAACAACGAGTGTAAGCACCTTACCGTTATAGAAGAGGCTCATCGAGTAATGATGAAATGTGATAATCCTGATATGCCACAATATAAGTCGGCTATGATGTTCTCAAATATGCTTTCTGAAATTAGAGCATATGGTGAAGGAATGTTCTTGGTTGATCAGGTACCTACCCGGTTGATACCAGATGCGATCAAGAACACTAACACCAAGATAACCCATCGCCTTGTTGCTGAAGACGATTGTAAGGCGGTTGCTGAGAGTATGGGAATAACAAAGGAACAACGTATGATAATACCTAAATTGTTGGTGGGACAGTGTCTTGTTTCCACTTCGTTGACGACAGATAAATATTGGGTACAAGTAAATAAAATGAAATAAATATGGATGGATTAGATGTTTTAGACGAAATCGGAAAAGAGCATTCTTTGGAAGGCTCTTTTGACAATTTCAATTTGTCGAAATCCCAACAGGAATACTTGAGCGAGTTTAATGTCTCTTCTGAGGAATGGGAAGAGATGAGTGGCAAGCAACAAGACCAAACTATCCACGATGTAAGGGATAGGTTGGAAGAAATTGGCGCTGACGGAATGTTGGAACAAGACAAAGTAATCAAGGATACGTTCAATGTAGAGATACAAGGTGAGTTCAGAAAACAGGTGTTCCAAGAAAAAATGGAACAACTTGACAATTTGGAGAATGCTGTTCCACTAAGTCTTGAAAAACTGAAATCAGAATATCCTGAATTGTACGAACAAGTGCAACGGATGGATGCACGGCTTGGAAACAACCATCCAGAGGGTATCATGAATACCATGGAGTATGCACGTTTAGAAAACGGAGACTATGTAGCCTACAGTCAACACAATGCATATTCTAATTCACGAATGGTTTATTCAGAGGGCATCGTTTACGCAAGGTCTGGTAGCAGCCTTGAAAGAGACGATAATCTGAATGAATTCATCAATACGACGGAATTAATACCTGATACAGCATACGTTATAGATAGCAGATCTATATATGAGACAGACAGTAAAGGAAGGGTTATTAAAGAAAGTACGGTTTACACTTCTGATTATGACGCTAAACTTGAAAGGTCCGCTTGCAATCAAGCCATGATTAGAAACGGAAAAGAGGGACTTGAAAATGACGAAAGCTCACATATTGTCCCCAAGTGTTTGGGTGGTCCCAATGAGGCTATAAACCAAACACCCATGCGTGGCGATATTAATCATGGTGAAGGCTCTGGATGGGCTGATTCAGAAAGAAAACTGGTAACAGCTACAAGCAAAGGAGAAATATCTTTCGTAGAACATACATTCCATTATGAAGGAAACTCCAAACGCCCAAGTTCCATTGACTGTTATTGTGAAATAGGCAACGAACAACCCACGTCCTTAAGTTTCGACAATTCGAAAGAAGAAGTGTTCCTGTCCAAAGTTACAGAGCCCGAGAATGTAAAGATGTCTGATAATGATTATAATAAGATAGAAGCACCAACCGACATGGAACAGATTGAAAGCGTTTCAGATGTACTTTCTGATTGCGAGCACTTAAATTTCGAGGAATGGGGAAATTTGGAAATAGATGAGAGAATAGAAGTGCTTAACTCTTTGGAAAAACAAATTGCAGACATAGAAAAACGCCCACCTTGTCACATAAGTGCAAGCCCGATGGCTGAAGGTGTTCTAGGAGGCTACAACCCTGAAACAAAAGGAATAGAACTGAATGAGCACATGATTGAGTCTTCTGGGAATGACTATATTTATTATACGGAGTTGCTTGATACTCTCATCCATGAAGGAAGACATGCTTATCAAGACTATAACGTCAATGTAAATGAAGTACATTCACGACATAGCGAAGTGGAAAGCTGGGCTGAAACTATGGAGGGCGGCAAATGGGATTATTGGGGAGATACAAGTTCTCTTCTTGGCCAGCGTCTCTATGAGCAACAATCCATTGAGATAGATGCCAGAAATTTCGCTGCTGATGTTATTAACAAGTTTAATGAAAAACAAATGGTATAATGGACAAAGTAAAAATTGTTGAAACACTCAAGCAAAGAGGGTATGATGAAAAGTCGGCAAATCTGGTTGCAAATGATTTATTGGAACTAAAAAGTCCGTTGGATAAATACCTTCAAGAATGGATTGACGATGGTATTATCAGAGATTTTAAAACTAACAATTATTCTATTACATGTCTGATGAAAGAGCGTTCGATGACTTATCCTGCAGCATTGTTAACAATTGATTGGATAATAAAAGAACCAGATAAAGCATTGAAAAGTTTAATTTCACAGAAATAACATTTATGCCACAATTTGAAATAAGATCAAGACATGAAATGGCTTTGGGACAAGGCAATTGGGTGCATCGGGGTGATACATTCAATATTCTTATAACTATACCCAACACCGTCCCTGGTAGTCTATTTGGTAATCAAAAGAATAAGGAGAGCATTGTTCGTCTGTTAGCTGCACAAGGTGTCTATTTGCCTCCTAGTAGTTGTTGGTTAAATGCAAATCATTGGGATATTAAAATGAGATAATATGTGAATGACCTTTAAAATGGTAACCAATAATTGCAAAAATCGGTTTGAAAACGAAGCATTGTTTCGAAAAATAGTTTGTCTTGATACAAACGCAATATGAATGGGGATGCTCCAAAATATGTAGCCAGCCACTTTCACAAGACGGTCAATGTAGGCTATGTGGATGGGAAAACCGTGTCTGTCTCTTTGCCCATCAAGGTGTTTGGCTTTACAAAGTCTGTGAGCATAAACGTCGGGGTGGAGAAGATAGAGGGCACCGACCTGTACTTGTCGTATGACGGCAAGATGGGTATCGACCTGCTTGTGTCGCCTGCCATCTCCTATGCCAAGCGGCTCGTGCCGGAGAAGGCTGGATGGGTGGAACAGCGGCCTGGCAACATCGTGAAACTGCGCCTTGGCGATCTCGACAAACTGCAGAAGGTGTTTGAAAAGGTGGTGCTGAGGGCTATCCGCTTTGCTCCGGAGAGCATCGAGGCGGAAATCGCTTTGCTGTAGCGGCCAGGCGCTGATTGCGAAACATTGGTGTGGCGGGGGGCAGAAGTCCTCCGCCATTTTTGCTGCTGACGCCCAGTGGCGGGCTCATGCTGTTTGCCCGCCCGCCGATCATCATCTTTTCATTTCTTCTTCCGCTGCTTTCCCAATGCGGGCCGCGGTCGTTGTATGAAAGGCACGTGTTGCACGCCAGCGGCGGCAAGGCTAACGCTCCATCATGTCATCATGCCGTAATGTCATCATGTCATCATGCCGTTAAGGATTGTGGAATAGGCGTAAGCGAACGCTCCATCATGCCGTAATGCCATCATGTCTGCCTAAAATTTAACCTTTTTAAGCACGGTTTCTTATCTCAAACTTTCCACATGTGGAAAGTTTTGCTTATTTTTGCAGAAGATAAGCTGCACTCGGCAATTTGTAAGCAAGCTTACATTGCGCTCGTTTGCATTATCTTTGCATAAGATAAGCTGCACTCGGCAATTTGTGAACAAGTTCTCATTGCGCTCGTTTGCATTGTCTTTGTGCTATACAACAAAAGCTGATTGATATGGAGAACAAGAGTTTGGGAATGATAATACGCGAAGAGCGAAAAAAGAAGGGACTTACGCAAGCCCAGCTTGGTAAGCTCATTGGCCTGAAGGAGTCTCGCGTGTCAAAGATTGAGCATGGCGCGCCGATAACGCCAGAAGTGGCATCTTTCATACTCGGCAAGTTGGGGTCGGCATTGCAGATTCATGTTGTTGACAAAGTTGGTTTTAACCAAGAGGAAAGCGAATTTGTAGTGTCTGTTATCAACAACTTTGCAGATGAGAAGAAGATCCCTCTTACTCAGGCTTACAGCTACATAGTGACTTTCAAGGGGATGGACTTCCTGCGTCAATACCAAGACATTGAGAAGACCCTCAGCAATCATGAGATTGTCAATGATGTGTCACGTGTATGTGCAAATAATGGTGGTCGTCTATGATACTCTATCACGGCAGTAACCAGTTGATAACCAAAATAGACTTGTCGAAGAGCAAGAACTTCAAAGACTTTGGTCGTGGCTTCTATCTGACTAAGGATTATGCGCGTGCAGTCGCCATGGCTCAAAGAACGACTGCCATTATGGGCGATGGGAGTCCGGAAGTGTCACCGTTCATCTTCAACCCATCAAGATGCCCCAGCGATGTTAGAATAAAGATTTTTGATGGTAGGACTGCGGAATGGGCTCTCTTTGTACTAAAAAACAGGGAAAAGGACCCTCTTCATACCTACAAGCATAACTATGACATTGTCATCGGTCCTGTTGCAGACTCACGTGTAGATGCCATTTTACAGGAGTATCGTAGGAGTTATGGCAATGCATACGGCAATAGTGCAAATCTCGTCAAGTTGGCAAAACTGCTGAAAACGGAGGATATCCACCCACCCAAAACGGGGATATCCGTTCACTTTT
>OFMH01001383.1_pt1 | contig 13282 bp, 11 predicted proteins | sample 1541761 | NCBI WGS metagenome assembly OFMH01 (sample SAMN04209249, study PRJEB22552) | human gut metagenome | biome: gut; material: feces | host: Homo sapiens | place: USA: Oklahoma
TTGCCTTCTGGTATTCCGACCCCGCTAAGTATCCGACGGGCGCGAGGAGGATCGAGCGCTTCGAAGAGGGCAAGTTCTACATGTATTCCGTTGAGCTGAGGCTCATGGGCGACAATACCGTGGCTGATGACTGCAATATGAACGTCAACGGTCATTGGGTACACCACATTAAGACCGTCAACGGCGTCTTTGCGCCCAATGCTGACAATATGCTGTGTGAGCAACCAATCGACGAATGGCGTGCCATCGACGTTATTGAGATCAACGGCGCCACGACCACCTTCAAGGCGGGCGATAGGCCGGTCTTTACGGCGGGTACTCCGGTGGATTCGAGCTCTGTCCTTCAGTGTGAGTTCTGGACGGGGAGCGACGGCAGTGAGGTGAATTCCATCGAGTTTTGGGACCAGCACATCACCAACCATATTGACGCGTTTAAGCCCGGTGTGACCTATCGTTACGGCCTGTACTTTAAGCCGGCGCGTGGCTTCTACTTTACGCCCAATACCAAGCTGAAGATCAATGGGGTTGAGTGTGGCTATCAGGTGGGCGAGGCAAGTGAGGTTGATCCCGAGAGCGGTTGGATTTACACCCTGTGGCTGAACACCAATCTGACGTTTACGCCTGAGACTACGCCTACTCCCGATCCGCAGCCCACGCCTGATCCCAACCCAACGCCGCAGCCTGAGACTGAGCCCGAGGCCAAACCCGCGACCAAGCCGACCGCGACCACCACCACGACCAAGACGGTTGAAAAAGCCACGCCGGCCAAGAAGTCCGATACCGCTCTAGTCGCCACAGGCGACACCACCGCGATGACGGCCACCGCCCTAGGCATCGCCGGCGCAACCGTTGCCGCGGCCGGCATCGCCGCAACCAAGCGCCGCAAGCGCTAGGTTTTGGTGGCAGCGCCCGTCCTCGGCTTTATCAAGATCTCAATCTGTAAAACCTGGCTGCCCAAAACGGCCCTAGATGTTACAGATTTAGATGAACCGAATGGCCGCTAACCTAACGTCTTGATCTGTAACACGTAGCGGGGAATTTGGTCTCTAACTGTTACAGATTGAGATGAACAGGCGGATGTTCGCACAATATCTTGATCTGTAACAACTACGAGGCTCAACAGGTCCTAACTGTTACAGATCGAGACAAAACGATCGACCAGGCCCCAAACTACCACAAAGGTGCCTGTCCCCATCGTGGTGGTCTGGCGGCCGGTATAGAAAAAGTCCCCGCCGGGCGCGTGCTCGACGGGGACTTTGCCGTTTGGTGGCTAGCGCTGCAGGTGATTACTCGCCCAGCAGGCTCTTGGTGATCGAAGCGGCGGCCTTCTTGCCGGCGCCCATCGCCAGAATGACCGTAGCGGCACCGGTGACGATGTCGCCGCCGGCCCAGATGCGGGGATCGGTGGTCTGGCCGGTCTCCTCGTCGGCGACGATGTAGCCCCACTTGTTGAGCTCCATCTTGCCGCCGATCTTGGCAGCGAAGGGGTTGGCGTTGGTGCCGATAGCCGAGATCGCGACGTCGCAGGGGATCTCCTCGATGGCGCCCTCGATGGGCACCGGGCGACGGCGGCCGGACTCGTCGGGCTCGCCGAGCTCCATCTTCTGGACCTTGACGGCGCACACGGAGCCGTCCTCGCCAGCGACAAACTCGAGCGGGGAGACGAGCGGTAGAACCTCGACGCCCTCGGCCTTGGCATGGTGCAGCTCGGCGCGACGGCAGGGCATCTCGTCCTCGGTACGACGGTAGGCGATGATGGCGTGCTCGGCGCCCAGGCGCTTGGCGGTACGGACGGCGTCCATAGCCACGTTGCCGCCACCAAAGACGACGACGTTCTTGCCGTGCTTGGTGGGGGTGTCGTACTCGGGGAACTTGTTGGCCTTCATCAGGTTCACGCGGGTGAGGTACTCGTTGGCGAAGAAGACGTTGGGCAGGTTCTCGCCGGGGACGTTGAGGAACTTGGGCAGGCCGGCGCCAGTCGCCACGTAGATGGCGTCGAAGCCCTGCTCGAACAGCTCCTCGGCCGTGGCCATGTTGCCCACGACGGAGTTGTACTCAAACTTGACGCCCATGTCCTCCAGGCCGTCAATCTCGCGCTTGACGACTGCCTTGGGCAGACGGAACTCGGGGATGCCGTAGACCAGCACGCCGCCGCCGGTGAAGAATGCCTCGAAGACGGTGACGTCAAAGCCGTTACGGGCGAGCTCGCCGGCGCAGGTGATGCCGGACGGGCCGGAGCCGACGACGGCGACCTTCTTGCCGTTCTTGGGGGCCATCTTGGGCGTGGAGGCGAGCTCGGGGCGATCACCCAGGAAGCGCTCGAGCTGGCCGATGGCCACGGGCTCGGACTTCTTACCACGGATGCACTTGCCCTCGCACTGGTTCTCCTGCGGGCAGACGCGGCCGCAGATAGCGGGAAGCATGGAGTCCTCGCGGATGGTATCGAGGGCGCCGCCGAAGTCCTTCGCGCGGATCTGCTCGATAAAACGGGGAATGTTGATGTTGACGGGGCAGCCCTCAACACAGAGCGGCTTCTTGCAGTTGAGGCAGCGCTCGGCCTCGGCCAGCGCCATCTCCTCGGTGAAGCCCTTGTCGACGGGGCGGAAGTCGCAGGCGCGCTCGGCAGCCGGCTCCTCGTTATCGGGGGTGCGGGGCGACTTCATATCGGCAACGAAACGACCGTTAACTAGTGGCATGCGCAGCTCTTTTCCTCATAGGCCTTGAGGGACTCGCCCTCTTCGGAACGGTAAGCGGCCTGGCGGGCACGAAGGTCATCCCAGTCGACCAGGGTGGCATCGAAGTCGGGGCCGTCGACGCAAGCGAACTTGGTCACGCCGCCCACCTCGACGCGGCAGCAGCCGCACATGCCGGTGCCGTCAACCATGATGGGGTTGAGGGACGCGGTGATGGGGGTGTCGTACTTCTGGGCGGTGAGGGTCGAGAACTTCATCATCGGAACGGGACCGACGCAGAAGACCTGGCTCACGGCCTTGTCCTGCAGCAGGCGCTCCAGCGGAGCGGTGACAACGCCCTGCTCGCCGTAGGAGCCGTCGTCAGTGGTGATGTGAATGTGGTCCTCGTCGAGGAGCTCGCGGAACTGGTCTTCCATGAGCAGGAGGTCTTTGGTGCGGGCGCCCATGATGGCGTGGACCTCATGACCGGTCTCGACCAGGTGCTTGGCGACCGGGAAGGCAATTGCCAGGCCGACGCCGCCGCCAATGACGGCACAGGGGCCCTCGGCCATCTCGGTGGGAACGCCCAGCGGGCCCACGACGTCGCGCAGCGACTCGCCGGCCTCGTAGGTGGAAAGCATCTCGGTGGTCTTGCCGATCACCATGAAGATGAACTCGACCCAGCCCTCGTCACCGTTCCAGCCGGCCAGGGTAAACGGGACGCGCTCGCCCGTCTCGTTGGCGCGAACCATGAGGAACTGTCCAGCGTGCGCATGCTTGGCGATTGCGGGCGCCTCGATGCGGAACTTGAACACCTTCTCCGAGAACTGCGTCTTCTCCAGGATCTTATACATAGAACCCCTCTCTTGTTAGGGCGACCGAACCGTGCCTCCACGGAAATGGACGGTAGCCCGAATAAAACCGTACGCGCACAGGCGTTGTGCAGACATACGGTGCAAATTATACCCTCATGGACATGTCGCTTACGTGTATCTTTGGCAGGCGGGAAAAGTGACCTACCAAAAAGGGACGGGTTTATTTTGGCAGGTTTTATCAGGCAAAACGGCAAAGGGGGCCGGCCTCGCGCTTCGTTGAGGTCGGCCCCCTTTGGGGCGTTACGCATGCATGGTGGCACTGGGTTTATTGCGACGCGGCCACTGTGGCGTTTCCGCAGACAAAACCTGCCAAAATAAACATCCCTAAATGGTAGGTTTTAGTGCTTGCCGTTGGCGGAGGCGGCGCCGTTGACATGGTCGCGGGCATAGACTACGCCGTGCACGATCGCCAGGCCGGCGGCGTCGGCCGCGCGGGCACAGGTGTCCTGGAAGTCCTCGGCCTCGCGGGCGTGCAGCTGCTTGAGCACGTAGTCGGCGACAGCCATCTTGCCGGGAGGGTTGCCGATGCCGGTGCGGATGCGGCTGAAGTCGCGGCTGCCCATCTTGTCGATGATGGAGCGCAGGCCGTTGTGGCCGGCGTGGCCGCCACCTACCTTGACGCGCACGTCGCCGGCGGGAATGTCGAGCTCGTCGTGGATGACGAGCAGCTCCTCGGCCTTGATCTTGTACTCGCGGCAGAGCTTGGAGATGGGACCGCCAGAGGTATTCATGTACGACTGCGGCTTGACCAGCACAATCTGGCGCTTGCCGCCCTCTTCCTCGGGGTCGTTGATGTTGATGAGCGCGACCTCGGCGCCTGCCTGGTTTTTCCAGTACGTGACGCCGGCCTGACGGGCCAGCTCGTCGATTGCTTTGAAGCCAGCGTTGTGGCGGGTCTCGGCATACTCATCACCAGGGTTGCCAAGTCCGGCAACCATGCGAATCTTAAGCGGCTGTGCAGCTGCCATATGCTTCCTTTCGTTACACAAAAGTTTAATCAACGACAAAGGCTACCACGCCCGCCGAAGGCGAGGAAAGGTTGCAGCAAAGTCATTTCAGAAAACAGCTGCCCCGAGACGGCAGGAAGCCCCGGACACGCCGGGAGGGGTTATCAAAGCGAACATCCCGCAGCCGCAAAGCGGCGAGGACGTTCGCGTGATAACCCCGCAGGCGTGTCCGGGGCTTCCGGAGGGATGCGAGGGTCGAGCGACTACAGCGCGAAGTCGCCGCCGACGAGCGTGGAGACGGGCTCCTCGTGGTAAACGGCGGAGATGGCCTGAGCGAACTCCTCGGCGACCGAGATGGTCTTGATCTTGCCGCCGACCTCGACGGGGATGGCATCGGTGACGACGCACTCGACGATGGGGGCATCGTTCAGGCGCTCGATAGCCGGGCCCGAGAAGATGCCGTGGGTGGCGCACACGTAGATGTCGCCGGCGCCCATGGCCTTGAGCTCCTTGACGTTGGCGCACAGGGTGCCAGCGGTGTCAATCATGTCGTCGTTGATGATGCAGGTCTTGCCCTTGATGTCACCGATGATGCCCATGACCTCGGCGGCGTTGTGGCGCGGACGGCCCTTGTGGGCGATGGCCAGGTCGCAGCCGAGCATGTCGGACAGCTTCTTGGCGGCCTTGGCACGACCCACGTCGGGGGAGACGACAACCAGGTTGTCGGTGTCGAAGTGCATGTCGTTGTAGTACTGGCCAAACAGCGGCAGTGCGGACAGGTGATTAACCGGGATATCGAAGAAGCCCTGGATCTGGCCCTGGTGCAGGTCGAGGGTGATGATGCGGTTGACGCCGGCGCGCTCGAGCAGGTTGGCGACGAGGCGGGCGGTGATGGGCTCGCGCGGGCCGGCCTTGCGGTCCTGGCGGGCATAGCCGTAGTGGGTGATGACGGCGGTGATGGAGCGGGCGGATGCGCGCTTGGCAGCGTCGGTGGCGATGAGCAGCTCCATGAGCATGTCGTTGACGTTGCCGCCGGCCACGGACTGAATCAGGAAGACGTCGGCGCCGCGGACGGTCTCGTCGTAGCGGGCGTAAATCTCACCATTGGCGAACTGCTTTAGCGTAAGGCCCGAAAGCTCGACCCCAAGGTACTCAGCGATCTTCTGAGCGAGGGGACGGTTGGAGGAACCGGAATACACGCGGATGGACTTGCGCATATTCTCCGACTTCTCGGGATCATTAATCGGCATTACCCTTCTCCTTTATACATCGAATGCCATATAGATGCCTTGTTGCATTGTAACCGCGCGGCGGGGTTAATCGGGTCTTGATAACGTCTTTACCGTCAACGGACACGAACCGACCACTCATCCGGTCGCGCAGGTCAGCATAGAAAAAGGAGCCGTCCCCATGGGAACAGCTCCTTTTGTGCTTGGTAAAACGTTATACCTCGTCGTCCTCGTGCAGACGGCGGCGATAATCGGCGGCCCAGCCCTCAATATTTACCTGACGGGCGCGGCCCAGACCGAGCGCGTCGGCCGGGACCGGCTCGGTGATGACGGAGCCGGCGGCCACGAGCGCGCCGTCGCCGATCTGGGCGGGCGCGACCATCATGGTGTCGGAACCGATGAAGGCATCCTTGCCGATGACGGTCTTGTGCTTGTGCACGCCGTCGTAGTTGCAGGTGATGGAGCCCGCGCCCACGTTGACGCCGGAGCCCATGGTGGTGTCGCCGATGTAGGACAGGTGCGGCACCTTGGAGCCCTCGCCGATCGTGGACTTCTTGATCTCCACGTGCGTGCCGGCCTTGGAGCCGTCGAGCATGTGGGTGCCCGGGCGCAGGTAGGCGCGCGGGCCGCAGTCGACGCCGTTCTCGATGACGGCTTCGATGGCGATGGTCTCGTCGATGGTGCAGCCGCTGCCGACGGTGGTGTCGGTGAGGCGGCTGTTGGGGCCGAGCTGGCACTCCTCGCCCACGGTGACGTGGCCGATCAGATGCGTCTGCGGCCACACGACGGTGTCGCGGCCGATGGTAGCGTCGGGGCCGATCCAGGCCTGCGTGGGGTCGATGAAGGTAACGCCCTCGGCCATCCAATGCTCGTTGATGCGGTCGCGCGCGATGGCGGTAAGCTGTGCGAGCTGGATGCGGCTGTTGACGCCCAGGCCGTCGCGGTAGTCGTCACAGTGGAAGATGGAGACTGCCTGGCCGTGGCCTTTGAGGATCTCGAGCATGTCGGGCAGATAGTACTCGGATTGTGCGTTGTCGTTGTCAATCTCGTCGATGTGGGCGGCGAGCTGCGCGCCGTCGAAGGCGTAGCAGCCGGCGTTGCACTCGAGCAGCGTGGCGGCCTGCTCGGGCGTGCAGTCCTTCTGCTCGATGATGCGCTCAATCTGGCCGTCGGCACCCAGCTTGATGCGGCCGTAGCCGAAGGGGTCGGGCGGGGTCATGGTCATGACGGTGCAGGCGAGCTCGCCGGTGGCGACGGTTTGCGCGAACTTGGCGACGGTGTCGGCGGTGATGAGCGGCAGGTCGCCGTTGAGCACGACGACCGGACCTTCGGCGATGCCGCAGGCCTCGAGCGCGACCTTCACGGCGTGACCGGTGCCCAGGCGCTCGGTCTGCTCGACGCACTCGACCTTGGTGGCGCTGTTGGCGTAGGCGCCGTCGATAAGGGCGCGCATCTCGTCGGCGTGGCTGCCGATGACGACCACGACGCGGCTGCAGCCGGCCTTGATGGTGGCGTCGACGATCCACTGAACCATGGGCTTGCCCAGGATCTTGTGCGAAACCTTGCAGTGGTTCGACTTCATGCGGGTGCCCTCGCCGGCGGCGAGGATAATTGCGGTTGCGTCCATGTGATCTCCTGTTACGTTATAGAGACGTGTGTTTGGAAACGATACACGGCGCAATATGATACCGCAGGCATATGATGAGCGCGTAACGATTGGCGCATGGCGGCCGATGTCGGTACCGCCGACGTGGTATTTGCGCTGGTTGTGCATGGCGGCGGCGCTGCGGCGTTGGCGTTTTGCGCGAGGGATGGGAGGTGCCCGTGGATATCATACGAGAGGAATCGGGCAACGAGCCCGTTGCGGCATTTTCGATGTCGCATCCGGCGGTGCCGGCCCTCTACATGGTGCTGACGCTGGGATTCACCATGTTCTCGATGCAGCCGGTGCTGATTGCACTGTCGCTTGCGGGCGGGTTGGCGTACGGGTTTGCGACGCGCGGCGCCGCGCGTGCGTTGGGGGCGCTTCGCTGGCAGCTGCCGGTGATTTTGATCATCGCGGTGCTCAATCCGCTGTTTAGCGCCTCGGGCTCGACGGAGCTGTTCCGTATTGGCATGCGCGCGGTGTATCTGGAGAGCATGGTATACGGCCTGTGCATGGGTGGGCTGTTTGTGGCGAGCGTGCTGTGGTTTGAGGCCGCGGCGTCGATGCTCGAATACGACAAGGTACTCGCGCTGCTGGGTAACGCCGCGCCGGTGATCGCGCTCATGATCTCGATGTGCATGCGGCTTATCCCGCAGTTTTTGCGCCGCGGTCGTACGGTACTGGCGGTGCAGGATGCGATTGATGTGCCGGGGCATGCGTCGGCCGACCCCGTGCGTTCGCGCCTACGGGCATCGAGCGTGTTGATGGGCTGGGGCATGGAGGATTCGCTGGAGCGCGCGGACGCCATGCGCTCCCGTGGGTGGGGTGCCGCGACGCGCCGCACGACGTACGCGCGGTATCGGCTGGGGCGCGGCGATGTTGCCGCGCTGGTTGGGCTTGCGCTGTTTGGTGTGGCCACGGCGGCAGTGGCGTGGGCCGCGACGGCGCAGTATTCGTTTTACCCGCAACTATCGGTGCCGGCGCCGTGGCCAGGCTATGTTGTATACGCGGCCTGGATGGCGCTGCCCTGCGTGCTGCGCGCGATTGACGAGAAGAGGTTTGGCTGATGACTCGGTTGGACGGAAGCATGATGGCGGGCGCGGCGTGCGGCTCGGATGCGCCGGCGATTGAAGTGCGGGACCTGCGCTTTGCCTACCCCGGGGCCGAGGCGCCGGTGCTCGACGGGCTCGACTGGTCTGTTCCCCAAGGTGCGTTTGCGCTGCTGGTAGGTGGTACTGGGTCGGGTAAGTCAACGCTGCTCTCGCTGCTCAAACCCGAGATTTCGCCGACGGGCGAATGCGCTGGTGAGCTGCGCGTGCTGGGCGAGAACGTTGCCGACATGGATGTTCGGGCGTCTGCGGAGCGCGTGGGCTATGTGTTTCAGGACCCCGAGAACCAGATCGTGTGCGAAACCGTGTGGCACGAGATGGCGTTTGGCCTGGAAAACTTAGGTATGTCGCGCGACGAGATGCGCCGTCGCGTGGCCGAGACCAGCTATTTCTTTGGGTTGGAGGATTGGCTCCACCGCGATACCGATACGCTTTCGGGCGGACGCAAGCAGCTGCTGTCGCTGGCGGCCGTGCTGGCGTTGCGCCCGCGCGTACTACTGCTCGACGAGCCTACGTCCCAACTGGATCCCGTTGCCGAGAAGAGTTTTCTGCATGCGCTGTTTCGCGTGAATCGCGAGTTGGGCTGCACGGTTGTTGTGGCGACGCACCAGCCGCGCCCGATGCTCGAATACGCGACGTGTGCGTATCGGATTGAGGGCGGGCGCGTATGCGAGGTGCCTGATATCGCCTCCTTGGGGCATCGCGAAGAGCTGTTTTCTGGCGAGGCGCCAGGGTGGGGCGCCTCGCGGCGTGCAAAAAACGGAGTTTTCAGCAGCGCCGGTGGATGTCGAATACTCCCAAAAATGCACGCTGGGTCGGCTACCACCCTGGCAGGGAGCTGGTTTCGATACGATCGAGCGTCCGGCTGGGTGCTGCGCGGACTCGATGCGGCGTTCTCGGCTGGCGCAGTGCATGCGGTTGTTGGCGGCAACGGCTGCGGCAAGTCGACAATGCTTTCGGTGCTAGCCAAGACGGTCAAGTTGCAGCGTGGGCATATGGAGCGCGGGGCGGCCTCGGCGGCACTGCTGCCTCAGAATCCCAAGGCGTTGCTGGTTGCCGAGACGGTGCGCGACGAGCTGATGGAATGGGCTTCGACCTGCGGATATGACGAGGCTGTGGCGCGGGAGCGCGCGGCGAGTCTGGGGCTGTCGGGCCTGGATGGGCGCCACCCGTACGATCTTTCGGGCGGACAGCGTCAACTGCTTGCATTGGCAAAACTGCTGCTGATTGGCCCCGAACTGCTATTGCTCGATGAGCCCACCAAGGGCTTGGACTTGGCTAGCCGTCGCATCATCGCCCGCGCCTTGCGTGACCATGCGGAGGCTGGCGGTACCGTCATCATGGCCACGCACGATCTGGATTTTGCCGAGCAGGTTGCCGATGACATTGCCATGATGTTTGACGGTGAGATTGCCTGCATGGAGCCGCCGGCCGACTTCTTTGCCGACAACGTGTTTTATAGGGCGTGATGGGATGACGGATTATCGCGTCGCGCGCCTACTCGCAAAACTGGAGATCCCGCTGCTGCTGGCGGTGCCAGCGGTGATGGCTGCGGCGTTGCTAGCGGGCGTTGAGCAGGCGGCGCTCGCCATGCTTGTCGTGGTGGCGCTGGTGCTTGCGCTGTTCTTCGCGGGTTACGAGACGTCGCGACCGGGCCTTCGCCAGATTATGCCCACGCTGGTTCTGGCAGCATTGGCCGCGGCGGGGCGCATCTTGTTTGGCCCCATTCCCGACTTTAAACCCGTGAGCGCCATCGCTATTATCGCGGGGGCGACGTTGGGCCGACGCAACGGCTTCATGGTCGGTGCGCTGGCGGCGCTGACCAGCAATTTCTTTTTTGGGCAGGGCATGTGGACGCCGTGGCAGATGTATGCCTGGGGTCTGGTTGGCTATGTTGGCGGCGCGCTGGCGCATGCGGGCGCTTTTGATCGCGCCGATGGCACCGTGCGCATGCCGGCGCTGCTGACCTACGGCTTTGCGTCGGGCCTGCTCTATGGAGTTGTAATCAACGCCTACGACATCATCGGCTTTGTGCAGCCGCTCACGTGGGCGGGCGCCATGGCGCGTCTTGTCACGGCGGTGCCGTTCGATATCACGCACGGTCTCGCGACCTGTGTGTTTTTGGCCGCCCTGTACAAGCCCTGGTGCCGCCGCATCAACCGTGTTGTCGTGAAATACGGACTGTAGGGCAGGTTGTGCTGGAGCAAGAACCAATACTGCTGCGGTGCCATTTCAAAACTATGCCGGTTTACGGGGCCAGATTGGCATAGGCCGACCATACCGTCATTTTTCGAAAATAGGCGAGCCGTCTACCTGCGGTTTTATTTTTCCCAAGCTGCGTATGGTTGGGGGCTCGCGATTCAGCCCCGTAAACCGGCATAGTTTTGAAGCGGGCCGACTCATATGACGGTCGCCGCGGGCCCTAGGAGCCAAAATGATCCGTTTCCTCCGTCCCTAAGGGGTCGTTGGGGGGGGTGCTCGCCACGAAACCGGGCCATCTACTACGTTTGACCCGATACCTCCAACCATACCCGCGTTTTATTAAAAACCGCAGGCTTTCTACCTGCGGTTTTCTTTTTGCGCTGCTCGTTGTGGTTGAGGGTGGTGGCTTAAACGTAGTAGATGGGCGCGTTTCGTGGCGGGCGGATCATGCGGATGCCCCCACGAGACCCAAAAATGGTCCGCCTTCCTTCGTCCCTGGGGAATCGTTGGGGCTAGAGCTCCAGCGTGAGAGTGACAGGGCAGTGGTCGCTGCCAAAGATGTCGCCGCGGATGCCGGTGTCGCGCACGTTGCCGGCGATTGAATTGCTTACCAGGAAGTAGTCGATGCGCCAGCCGGCGTTGTTCTTGCGTGCATTAAAACGGTAGCTCCACCAGCTGTAGACGCCCTCGACGTCGGGGTTTGCCGCGCGCCAGGTATCGGTGAAGCCGGCGTTGAGCAGCTCGGTAAACTTGCCGCGTTCCTCGTCCGAAAAGCCTGCGTTGCCGCGGTTGGATTTGGGGTTCTTGAGGTCGATCTCCTCGTGCGCCACGTTAAAGTCACCGCAGGTTACGACGGGTTTGCCGGTCTCGCGCTCGAGTGCGCTCAGAAAGCCGCGATAGGCGTCGTCCCAGGCCATGCGCACGTCGATGCGGGCGAGCTCGTTTTGCGCGTTGGGCGTGTAGACATCCACAAACAAAAACTTGTCAAACTCGAGTGCGCAGACGCGGCCCTCGGTCGCGGCTTGGGCGACGAGCTCGGCTGCATCGCCCTTGCCGGCGTAAGGCAGCAGCGCGTCGGCGTGCAACACGCGCAGCGGTTCCTGGCGGCTAAAGACCGCGGTGCCCGAATAGCCCTTGCGCTCGGCGTAGCTCCAGGTTTGGTGGTAGCCGGGCATGTCGATATCGACTTGGCCTTCCTGCAGCTTGGTTTCCTGCAGCGCCAGGATGTCGACGTCGAGTTCCTGCGCGATTTGGATAAAGCTCGGGTCTTTTTTGAGCACGGCGCGCAGGCCGTTAACGTTCCAAGAGGCAAACGTGTAAGTCTGAGGCATGGTGTCCTTTCGACGGGGTTGGCAGGCTTAAGATTAGCGCAACACGAGCGGGGCGGAGTCCGCGAGCGACGGCGCAAACGCCGCCGCCCCGGTGGCAAGGACGGAGGACACACATGACGCAGGCAATATCGGATCCCAGATGGGCCTCCGCTGCGCTGGCGGAGCTGTTCAATACCCACAAGCGCGTGGTCTTCTTTGGCGGCGCGGGTGTTTCCACGGCGAGTGGCATCCCCGATTTCCGCAGCGTGGACGGCCTGTATCACCAGCAGTTTGCCTATCCGCCCGAGACTATGTTCTCGCATAGCTTTTACGAGGCGCATCCGGCCGAGTTCTTCGACTTCTACCGCACCAAGATGATCGCGCTTGGCGCCAAGCCCAACCGCTGCCACACCAAGCTGGCCGAGCTGGAGCGCGTCGGCAAGCTAAGTGCCGTGGTGACGCAAAACATCGACGGCCTGCATCAGATGGCCGGCTCGCGGCGCGTGTTTGAGCTGCATGGTTCGGTCCATCGCAATATCTGCCAGTCGTGCGGCGCGGTCTATAGCGCCGAGTGGATTTGCTCGCGCGAGCACGAGGACGCCGCGGGCGTGCCCGTGTGTCCTGCGTGCGGCGGGCGCATTAAGCCCGATGTGGTGCTCTACGAGGAGGGGCTGGACGACGCGACCATTCGGGGCGCGGTGCGGGCCATCTCCCAGGCGGATATGCTGATCATCGGCGGAACGTCCCTGGCGGTGTATCCGGCAGCGGGATTGATCGATTATTTCAACGGGAAGCATCTGGTGGTGATTAACCGGGACGCGACGCCCCGGGACGCCAGCGCGGATTTGCTGATTCAGGGCAATATTGGAGAGGTTCTAAGTGGAATATAAGGTTGGAGATATTGTAAAATTAAAAAAGGCGCACCCCTGCGGAAGCTCCGAATGGGAAATCTTACGGGTAGGCGCGGATTTCCGTCTGAAATGTATGGGCTGCGGCCATCAGATTATGATTGCCAGACGGTTGGTAGAGAAGAATACCCGGGACGTAAGGAGCCCGGAGGCGGACGCATAGACGGGACGGACGCAGGAGATTTAGCGGATTTTTTACAGGAATGTACAGAATTATGCTTTTATGCATAGTCCTGTACATTTTTTTTTGCGAACAAAATAAAAAAAACAAGTGAAAAAATATGGAAATCCTTTTGACAATGTACTATAATTTCCCTGACAGTTAGTTTTAAATAACTAACCAAAGAGACAAAGGCGTTGATCTATGCAGTTATAGACATCAGGA
>OFMH01001386.1_pt1 | contig 13247 bp, 8 predicted proteins | sample 1541761 | NCBI WGS metagenome assembly OFMH01 (sample SAMN04209249, study PRJEB22552) | human gut metagenome | biome: gut; material: feces | host: Homo sapiens | place: USA: Oklahoma
AAAGAAAGTCTTCAGCCCATGGTCAAACCTGAAAAAGGCTACTGTTAAATAATCCATTTGGGTAATTAATACAGATTCCTAAAAAGAAGGCTCCGGTCATTGCGACCGGAGTCTTTCTTTTTATGTGCTTTTTTCCACACTCCCAGACAATTACATGATATAATCAACATACAGAACCATTACTTAAAACCTCTCTAATGAAAGGAAATCATGTATGAAGAAAAGAAAATCATGTTTTATCTGGCTCTTGTGTATTCTTCTCCTGGGCACAGCTTTACCTGCTGTAGATTTTACAGATGTCCAGGCAGCATCTGTCAGCAGTACTTTCACCGGATGGAAAACCTACGGTGGAAAAAAATACTATTATAAGAATGGCAAAAAGCTGACAGACCTGCACAAAATCGGCAAGTATTATTACTGTTTTGCCGCAGACGGTACCATGCTTACAGGATGGCATCGTATTCATAATCGTTTCAGGTATTTTGGCAAACAGACCGGAAGAATGCGTATCAATCAGACTGTAAATGGACGAAAGATCAACAGTAAAGGGATCTGGACTCCTGTTGTTGTACTGGATCCGGGGCATTCTTCTGTCGTTGCCGGTGGTTATGAACCTCTTGGGCCTGGTTCCAGCCAGCTGAAAGAGAAAGATACGTCCGGAACCCAGGGTGTTGCTACAGGTGTGGAGGAATATAAGCTCAACCTGAGCATTGGTCTTCAGCTAAGAACCCTTCTTCAGAAAAGAGGGTTTAAGGTAATAATGACCAGAACCAACAGTAAAGTAGCTCTCAGCTGTATTGACCGCGCAAAAGTGGCAAATAAGGCAAAAGCAGATGCGTATATCCGTATCCATGCCAATGGAAGTGATAGTTCCTCTATCAGTGGAGCACTGACTATCTGTACAACCAGAAACAGTCCTTATATTTCATCTATGTACAGAAAAAACAAAGCGCTTTCTGAAGCTGTACTCAATGCATATGTGGCAGCTACAGGATGCAGAAAAGAATATGTCTGGGAAACAGACTCTATGACCGGAAATAACTGGAGTAAAGTTCCGACAACGATTATCGAGATGGGATATATGAGTAATCCTTCCGAAGACCGCCGCATGCAGCAGAGTTCTTATCAGAAAAAAATGGTACGGGGAATTGCAAATGGAATTGAGAATTACCTGATCAAATAGCCTTGCTTTTGTGTCGCAGACAGTTTATACTGGACTGAATGGGTATAAAAAATAATTTGGAGGATTTTTCAAATGAAAATTGCAGTAACATACGATAATGGAGAGATTTTTCAGCATTTTGGAAAAACAGAGTCTTTTAAAGTTTATGAAGTGGAAGACAACAAAGTAGTTTCCAGTGAAGTGATCGGTTCTAACGGTACAGGACATGGTGCACTTGCAGGTCTGCTTGCTGAGCAGGGTGTAAATGTTCTGATCTGCGGTGGTATCGGCGGTGGTGCTCAGACAGCTCTCACAGAGGCAGGAATCGAATTATGTGCCGGAGCCCAGGGAAATCCTGACCAGGCAGTTGAAAGCTATTTAAAAGGTGAATTAGTGTCTTTCGGAGCTAACTGCGACCATCACCATCATGAAGAAGGTCATTCCTGTGGCAGCCATGAGGAGGGACATTCCTGTGGAGACAGCTGCGGTGGCGGATGCAGTGGATGTGGCGGATCACAGCCACAGCTTACAGGACGCAATGTAGGAAAAACCTGCCGCACACATTACAGAGGAACTTTCAATGACGGAACACAGTTTGATTCTTCTTACGACCGTGGCGAACCGCTGGAATTCATCTGCGGTGCAGGCCAGATGATCAGAGGATTTGATGCAGCTGTAGCTGACATGGAAGTTGGTCAGATCATTGATGTTCACCTTATGCCTGAAGAAGCATACGGTATGGCAGATCCAAACGCCATCTTCACTATGGAAATCGCCCAGCTTCCAGGTTCCGAAGACCTGACAGTTGGTCAGCAAGTATACCTGTCAAACCAGTTCGGTCAGCCATTCCCTGTTAAAGTAACAGCTAAAGATGAGAAAAATATCACATTTGATGCAAACCACGAAATGGCTGGAAAAGAACTTAACTTTAAGATTGAATTAGTAGAAGTGAAATAAGACAAATACTCAGGGCAGTCTCCCGGCAAAGATTTTGCCGATGAGACTGCCCTGTTTTATACTTTATTTACCAAAGCGATAGTGCTTTTTGTAGTTTTATAATTTACGAGTAAAGATTTATCGTTTTTGTGGGCTTACTGTATATTCGCTTACCGTTTACTGTCTTAAAAGCTTTTACATAATAGTTATAAACCCAGTACATGCCTGTCTGGGAATCATAAGCTTTTGTGTCTTTCCAGGTTGAGACAGAGGACTTCACTGTTTTGGCAGCGGAACCATTGCGGTAAATCACATATCCGGAAGCACCGGCTACTTTTGTCCAGGAAACCTCTGTACCACCGTTACTCATTTTACATGAAACCTTAGATGGAGCCGGGACAGCAGCTTTTCTTGATTTCACCGCTGAAAATTTAGAATATTTGTTTTTTCCACTTGCATTGGTTCCATAAGCACGGACTTTAAATGAATAGGTTACGCCCGGTACTACAGCTACATCAAAACTGAGGGATCCTGTTTTCAGAGTTTTTATCCGCTTATAAGAAGACTGGGAATCTGTCTTGCAGTAAATCTGGTATCCTTTGGCACCCGGAACCTTTTTCCAGGTTAAATGTATTTGATCTGCAGATTTCTGGGAAAGTTTCAGCACAGGTTTTGTCAGTGGTGTGTTGTTCTCAGATACCTTTACCGTCACCTGACACTGGGCCTGAAAATCTCCGGCAGAAGCAGTGATTACTGCCTGACCATAACCGTTCCCCTGAATGGTTCCATCCTCTGAGACAGACGCAACCCCAGGATTACTGCTTGTCCAGACCACATCTTTTACATCATCAGAGTTAGATGGTGTAAAGGAAGGTGTGAGTTTTTGTGTATTTCCTTCGTCAATTGTCAGATTTGTCTGGTTCAGAGCAATTCCATTAAGTGGAGTTGTCACTACGGGGATTTCATACAGGTATGTGCGGGAACTGTCATAGTTGCCGTTATCATAATTTCCGGATACCCATACAATATTACGTCCCCATAAGATCGGCTGGGAATCCGTCTGGATCGTTACATTCTTGTATAACTTGGATAATATCACATTTCCGGACATATCCATAAGGAGATAATGCAGAATGCTCTGGTCTGAGGTTTCCTCTGAGAAAAGGACTGCGTACTGATTATTTCCTACGGGGATAAGTTTTGGTTCTGTCAGGGTTATTTCTGCACCTGACGGTGAATACTGAGTGAGCCAGATAAATCTGGAAGCCATACTGTTCTTATCTGTGATTATCATAAAGATATTTTTGTTAAGATTCTCATATCCGGTTTGTCCATTCACAGCAAAACCATGGGGAACAGACTTGCCTACTGTAATCAGATTATTTCCCGCCAGAGAAAATCCGGTTACCTCGCATCCGGTATAATTATCACCTGTAGCTCCCATAAAAGGAAAGATATTTACCGCACAATCCTGAGCGATATATCCGCCGGAATATGCGGAGAAGGAAGACAGGATCAGACCTCTGTAATAAGCATCCCCATGATCCAGAAAATATACATGAGAACCGTCATTTACAACAAACTGATTAAAGGAATGGCTGCAATAAGGCATATCTGAATTAATAAGCGTCATATCCTGAGTGTTGATGACAAAAGTGATATCACTCTGATGGTGTATTCCTTCCATTCCATACATTTCCCGTCCTGTATGGACGATCAGGGTAGAACCGATCTGGGTCATGCGCAGGGAAGCAGCATCAAAAGGAATGTAGATTCCTTCAAACATATTTGTGTATCCGCCACCAATGTCCGTTGCACCAAGCAGTTTCCAGGCACGGCTATATTTGAGAATCCGGACAGCAGTTATGCTGTTGTCTTCGTTCAGATTCTTCTGCCCTACTGCAACATAAAAATTCCCGTCTGGTGCAGCATAGAATCCTCCCCACAATGGAAGCGGAAGCTTTACTGTTGTTACATTGATAACATTAAGATTGGAATTGCAGGTGGCATCGTATAAAGTCTGATCTTTCCAGGCAACAATGTGAAGATTTCCTGTTTCATCTGTATAGTAAGAAGTATATTCAGGATTTGCCCAGTTCCAGCTGTAAGATCCGCTGTTGATTCCCATACCCTGAAGCTGGGAAAGAGCCTTTCTCCGGCCAAAGGAAGACTTTGAGGAATATGTGGAAGTACCAGCTGTTATTCCCTGACCTGCATTTGCAACCAACGTGTTCCCCTCCTGAACAGAAGGCATTTCCTTTTCATCCGAAAAGAAATCATCGTCTGTCTGTTCCGAAGTAAACTCATCTTCAGTGTCATTGAACTCTCCATTGTTATCAAGCTCCTCAGGAACAGAAATTACATCTTCGTTTGCCGCATTATCCGGGTCAGTAAAAATGTCTGTACCATATGCAGGAGCAACATTCATTAGAGCTATAGAAGAAGCCAGTAATAAAGCTAACAATTTCTTTTTCATCTTTCAAATCCTCCTTGGAAATAATGGTGGTTTTGTGTTGGAGTTGCATGGTACCAAATCAGTGGTCTGGTACATCGAAAGAATTATTCTTATATAATCAATATAGCACACAACTTTTGCAACGTCTATGACAGATTGTGTTGATTTAGCGCGTGAAATTGCCAGACAGAAACTGCTCGGCACTAATCTTACTGGGGCAAGTCCAGTCATGGGTATTTACCGCCAAGTGTAGCGAACCACAAGTCGGTATCAGTAACGGTATGGATAATGGTAAACGTAAACCGAAATTGTAAATCAAGAGGTTGTGGAACGAAAGATTAATGTCTTACCTCGGGAGACCCTACTCATCCTGCTATTATCCAATCCTGTTACTGGATAATCATGCAGCCTAAGGGAGGGGATTTTCTCCCCTACCCAGTTACATATATCAGTTCATTATAAAATGCTTAAATTTTTGTCTTGACAACTGAACCACTATAGTGCGTATACTATGAAGAAAACGAATGGGATGGTCCACTTTCGTTAAAGGATATGCTGGAAATCCCAGAGAAGATAAAGCAACTGGTATCGGACTATAGGATGAACTTGATTCAGGTGAGAACAAGTGATTCCCTGCGCTTCTGTAATTCAGATGTAAATATGGTATTTGATGTGAGCAGAAGCATTTATGCAAAAAAATTATGAGAAGATCAGGGAAATGTACCAGGATCAGGAGATCTCTGCAAGTCTTGGACTTGTGATAGGTTCAGTCACAGAATCGCAGCAGCTTATTGACCATGCTTTAAGATCAGAACAGGAAGAAGGGCCGATGAGTATGTGTAATGCATTGGAAGAATTAAGACGCGAAGGGGTGCTTGAAGGTCAGCGTGAGGGACGACTTGAGAGAATCCGTGCAACGATAAGAACCTGCAAAAAATTCAACATTAGTGAGGAGGATATAATCAGAAATATCATGGAAGAATTTTCCTTATCACAGGAAAAAGCCTCTGGTTATGTAAAGAAATATTAGTAGATTGCGAATTACTCGGTAACTGAGTTATCAGAGCATCTGAAGATGAAACATACAGAGAACAATTATATAAAGAGTTTAAAATCTAGCCAGTGGTTTCTTTATGCCAGAATCGGAACTGGGAACTATCAGCTATGTAAAAAATACTGGTAAACCAGTACGGAGAGTCTTTGATCATATTGGTCAAAGGCTCTTTTTTGTACAAAGAAGAACCTCGGTCGAAATGATCTATTTCGATGAGTCTTTAGATTCCAGTGCCGGTAACAGACCCTTATAGGGTCAAAGCAAACCACCGGCTAAGCCGGTGGTTGTGATTTAGGGACTTATTTCACAGACCCTTTCTTTTTAGGAATCTGTGAGTATGTAAATAAATTGTTTATTAACGATACCTGAAAGTTATCGATATGTGTGACTCTTAATAAATTATTTCTTTACATAGATTTCGATTTTTTTAGTTCTGACAGAGCAGGAACCTGTTGTTACCATTTTGTATCCTGCTGGTACCGGAACTTCACTGGCTTTAATAGATGTAGCTTTTTTATCGACAACGATTTTTCCAGTAGTAACAATTCTGTTTGTTTTTGCTAATCTATAAACAACTTTAATTGTTTTTCCTGATCTTTTAACCTCAACAGTTACTGTATTATTTTTGGAAATTTCAAATTTGGAATCAGTTGTTGCAATCCGATATCCGGCTGGTGCTGTGATTCTGCTCTTATCAACATATTGGGCAGTAGCTACTACAGAAAGTTTTTTACTGCTGACAACATTACCAGATTCTTTAAAAATAACAGTTACAGATTTTTTATTCTGGTCTACAGTAATATAAACTTTGTTATTTTGGGAAATTTTAATGTCACCAACGATGCCAATTGTATATCCATCTGGTGCTGTTAATTTGCCAGTGTTAATATAAGTAGCATCTTTATCAACAGTCATAGGAGCTGTTTTGATGACATTTCCTTTTCTATCCTGATATACAACAGTAATTCCTTTTGTTGTAACTGCTTTACGAACTTCTGCGTATACATAGCCATCTCTGATTGGGAGATCACCAACTTCAACAAGTTCATAACCTTTCGGAACAGTAAGTTTGCTAGTATTTACAGAAGTAGCATCTTTAGCAACTTTAAGTTTAGGCTCAGCGATCTGTTTCTTTTCGTCTGGGCAGTAGAAGTTAATTTTTACAGTTTTTTTAGTTGCTGCAGTGTCAGTGGCACTGCCAACATCACCAGAATCAAATGCTTCTGGTGCGGCATCAGTTCCATCAGAGAATACGCTGACGTCAGAAGCTGCTACAGGTACAACGCTGGTCCCTGCTACGCAGGCAGCGAGCATTAAAGCCATGATTTTTTTTCTACGCTCTTTTAATCCCATATTCTTTTTCTCCTTTATTATCTGGAAAACATATTTCTTTTGCATTGCAAGAATGGGGCATAATCATGAATTATGCCCCGTCTTGCCTGTTGGAATCTTATATAAAATTACCCAAATGGATTATTTTACAGTGATCTTTTTAAGATTGGACCATGGGCTGAATACTTTCTTGCCGTTTTCGGAAGTTCTGTTGAATGCATGCATTCCTACTGTCCAGCTTCCTTTTGGTACATTCTTAAATGTAGCTGTTACTGTACCTTCTTTGAGGTTCAGGATCTTGTGATCGCCATAGTGGTATGGACGAGTCTCGCCGTTTTCTTTCTTGGAGGATGTTCCAAGTACTACGTCGTATCCTGTTGCATTAGCAGCTGCTTTATATGTTACTTTTACAGTTGTTCCGCTTACTTTTACGCTTGTGATGATCGGAGCATCCGGTGTGATTGCAGATACAACGAATGGATATGCATTTGACCAGTCGCTGAATACTTTCTTACCGTTTTCGTCACGTTTCCAAGCGTGGCAGTATGCGTAGTATGTTCCCTGCTGTACATACTTAAAGTTAGTGGATGTGCTGACCTGATTCTTGCTAATGGAATCATAGTCTTTATTTGTGATGCAATCGCGGTCTGTAGAGATTACGTAGTCATAGCCTGCAGCGCCATCAGTATCACCAGAAAGAACAACTGTTGCTTTGTTTCCAGTAACATTTACTTTAGTGATCATCGGAGCATCCGGTTTTTCATCTTCTGCTTTTCCGTCTGCAACTACTGTCTTGGATCCTGTGTAGTTTTTGGATGTGCTGTTTGCTTTTACTGTATATGTTCCGTCAGTGTTCTTTTCAGAAGTATATTCTGTAGCCGGAACTGGGAGATATCCATTTAATACAGTTGTAACGCCATCTTTTACACTTACAGTACAATCGTTGATGTTCTTCTTATCAACGCCCCATGTTAAGTTTGCTCTGGAATAAGCTGTACTGTCAACATCGTCTGTATCGAATGTTGCAACACCAGATTCTGTGTATCCGTTGATACCTTTGATCTCAACGCCATAGATGTCACCAACTGTTACATCAATAGGAGTTACAGTGTTACCATTTTTGTCGATTAATCTAAGTGTATAATCTTTACCTTCAACTAATGTGCTTCCACCAATCTGAATCAGTACTTCTGGTTTAACTGGAAGACCACCTGCATATGTAGCATTTTTAACACTTACATTCTTAGCAACAAATTTAACAGATTTGATTGTAAACGGGATATAAGCAACAACACCATTGATAATTGTTCCGTCAGAAGTAACAATTGTCTTGGTTCCTGCAAATCCTGTTCCTTCTTTAGCTACTGCATAGATATAACCAATGTTTTCTTTTCCTGCAGTTACTTTCTTACCTGTGATATTATCAGCGTATTTAATCTCGAAATCACTTTCTTTTGCAGTTGTCTTTACGCCATCATCAGTAACTTTTCTGATATTGCTTAATAATGCTTTTGCAAAAGTATGCTCATTTCCATCAAATGTGAATGCAGTCTGGCTGTTATGAACTACGCCATTTACATTTCCGTCAGCATCTTTATCTACATCTGCTGTATAAGCGTTTGTTACATCAAATCCTTTGCCGTCGTAAACATTAAGGGTAGCTTCTACTTTTTCTTTTACGATATTGAAGCTTGCTGTGATGTTAGAACCTGTGAAGTTCTTGTTTCCATCTAATGGTTTCAGAACAACTGTTCCGACTCCGGCTTCAACGTTTTCGCCATAAGAAACGATTTCAAACTGGTTGGATACATCGTTTCCGTTTAATGTTGCTGTAAATTTACGAGGTCTTACCTGTTTTCCAGTGTAATCCTGATCAGCGATGGATACTTTTACATCTGCTGTGTTTGCAGCTGTGATTGTAAATGTTCCAGTTGCTTTTCCTGAATAGAAGTAGTTGTATCCCTGTACAGTGATTGTTCCAGTACCAACATTTACAGCATTGCTGATGCTTACTTCCTCATATTCAGCATCTTTATCGTTAACTTCACCCTTCTTGTAAAGAGCAATAGCACCGTCAAGCACTGCATAAGTAGGCTGGATCTTTCCACCTGTGTAAGTATAAGTAGAAGGTGTTGCAACAACCATAGCGTCTGTTAATTTCTTAGGTACGATTTCTGTCTTACCGCTTGCTGTAACAGTTCTTGTTTTGCCGTTTGTTGTTTTTAAAATATAGTTTGTGTTTGTAACAGTAACTTTTGTAATGATGTTGTTAAACAAGTCATTAGCGATATCTTTGTTTTCATATTCATATTTAACTGTGAAATCGCTGTCTGTGAGAGTTTTTTCTACTTTTTTGCCTGTTTCGTCTTTTGCTACAACTGTTACAGGAAGTTTATATTCGCCTGCTTCTGTAAGTGCTTTATTAATAGAAACATCATCCGGTACAGTTACATAATCAGCTTCAACTACCAGTGGTTTGATTAAGAACGGAATAGATGCTGTCTGATCTTTGTATGTTCCGCTTGTAATCTTGATGTTAACGTAAGCGTTTGCTACTGGATTGTAATTTCCGTCATATACAGTTGTTGCATTTACGTTGTTTGTATATCCTGTGATTTCGTATCCGTCTGTTCCAAGATCTTCTGTTTTGGGTTTACCCTGTGCGTTGAAATACTGAATAACCAGTTCTCCTAAATCGCTCTTGGAAGGTTTGATCTCATCGCCTGTATAATCTGTTGTATACTGTGTTTTTGCAGATACAGCATTTAATGCAGCTGCAGTAGCAACAACAGTGAATGTCTGCTCACCTGTGCAGTTTCCACCGTCTTTTGCACGTACTGTAACAGTATATGTACTTCCGTTTTTAAACTGTTTAGCGTCTGTACCATCAGCATTTTTTACAATAAGTGTATATTCTTTGCTGGAGTTTTTAATTGCAGAAAGGTCTGAGCCTTCTACACCTGTAAATGTCAGATAATCAGCTAATTTGCTTACAGCAATATCTGTTGGAATCTGTCCACTTAAAGTGTTAACAGTAATCTTTGTTCCTGCTGTAGAGAGGTCACGTTTTGCAACGTTAACAGTCTCATTTGTTGTGTAATATTCATCTGCACCTGTAAAATTCTTTAATTTTGTTTTGTCAACATATACAACAACGGGGTAATCACCTACTTTTGTATATTCAACCTGAGCAGTTGTAACTGCAGCAGATAAATCAGCACCGCTTAATTTTCCATCAGCGCCTTTATTACTGGAAGCAGATTCTTTTAATGTAATGTTATCTTTGGAAATCTTAATAGCCTTACCTGTATACTGATAGGACTGTCCTTTTGTTGCTGTTGCAAGGATATCTCCTTTTGCATATGCTTTTGCTGTTACCTTACCGATTACAAGTTCAGCACTGCCTGTGTAAGCAGAGTCTTCTTTTGCTGTTACAGTAAGTTTGAATTCTTCTTTATTATTAGTTGCATTAGTTACAGATGTTTCATAAGCATCAGCAGCTACATTTGCATTTTCAGAATCCAGAACAGTAAGTGCAACGCCGTCAGCTTCAGTAATAGTCTGAGCAAAACCGTTGTATGCTTTTGTTGTGGTTGCAGGTGTAGCAGTCACAGAATTTAAAGATCTCTTTTCTACAGCTACAGAAATACCTGTGTTAATGTCATAAAGAGTCTGCTGATTGCTGTCTACATCGTAAACATAAAGAGTTAATGTTTTTCCAGCCATGTCAGCTGTTGTATTCAAACTCATATCAGCTGCATCGTCTACTTTTCCGTTAGAAGATGCATATGCAATACCTTTTTCGTCAACCCAACGATACTGCCATCCACCTTCTACTTCTGATCCGTCAGTTTTAGTTACAGTACCACTGATAACAGATGCTCCTCCCCAAACAACTTTTTTGCTGTCTGCAGATAAGTTAAGAGTAATATCAGCTTCATTTACCATTACAGATGCTGGAGCTGCGTCTTCTGTATCGTCAACAACAGGAGCTTCTGCAGCGAACGCATCTGCTTCAGTAGCTACGGAAGCGTCAGTACCATCGCTGAACTCAGCAGCCCAAACCGGCACGTTAGAGGTTGCCAGCATTGCAACGACGAGAGACATACTTAAGGTTTTCTTAGCCATGCCTTTCTTCGTATTCTTAATCTTTGTCATGATTATAGTTCCCCTTTGGGTGGTGGACAGGTTGATTTTTGATTAAAAAGCACATTCTCTGATTAGAAATTCATGCACAACCCTGAAAAAATGGTTATTTATAACTGCCTTTTTTTACGCATTAGAGCGGTATTTTTGTAGTTATATGCTCTTTTACAGCCGACAGAATGAGAAAAAAGAACAAATCAAACAATCCGACTCTGTACTTTTCAGATTTTTAATAATTTTTATAGTTCCTTTCGTGGAAACAAGGTAATAATTATGCTATATTGATAACAGAAATAAATCAACGGGAGGTGCTGGATACGGCGGAAAAAAATAAGATCAAACCGGATACCATACTGAAGAACTTCTGGAGAGACAACAGACATTTTGCGGATCTGTTCAATGCAGTATTTTTTTAAGGGGAACAGGTGCTGAAGCCGCAGGATCTTACAGAAGCAGATACGGATGTTTCCTCCATGCTGAAATTTAATGGTCATGCGGAAACAGTACAGAAGATCCTGGATGTTGTAAAGAAGACGGCATATGGTGTAGATTTTGTTCTCTGGGGACTGGAAAATCAGGCAAAGATCCACTATGCGATGCCGCTGCGCCATATGGTTGGAGATGCGTTTTCTTACATGAAAGAATATGATGAGATTGCAGCAGTAAATAAGAAAAACGGTGATTTCCATTCAGCGGATGAATTCCTGTCAGGTTTTAAGAAGACTGACCGGCTGCATCCGGTGATCAGTCTGTGTGTATACTATGGAGAAAGTGAATGGGATGGCCCGTTTTCCCTGAAGGACATGCTGGAGATTCCCGAAAAGATAGAACCACTGGTATCGGATTACCGTATGAACCTGGTCCAGGTAAGATCAAGTGGGAAACTGTGTTTCAGTGATCCGGATGTAAACATGGTGTTTGATATGAGCCGCCTGATCTATGCCAGGGATTATGCGAAGATCAAAGAAGTCTACAGTGACCATGATATCCCGGCAGATCTGGGCGTTGTGATAGGTGCTATTACAGAATCACAGAAGCTGATCGATCATGCTTTGGAATTGGAGCAGAGAGGAGGGCAGATCAATATGTGTAATGCATTGGAAGAGTTAAGGCAGGAAGGTGTCGAAGAAGGCCGTCAGAAAGGCAGACGGGAAGGCAGACTAGAAGGAAGACAGGAGGGGCGTCAGGAAGGTCGATGGGAAGGTATCCTTGAAGGCATTCGTGCGACTGTAAGGACCTGCAGGAATTTTAATATCAGTGAGGCAGATATCGTCAGAAACCTCATGAATGAATTTTCCCTGTCACAGGAAGAAGCTGTCAATTATGTAAAAAAATACTGGTAAACGGAAATTCTTTTAATAGAGCCTTTGATCTATCAGGTCAGAGGCTCTTTATAAGGTAGTCTGTGTTCTGAACAGCCTGATTGAAAAGAAAATCCTGAAAAAACAGGTGCAGATAGATATTACAAGCCATCTTCATCTTCTGAATCATAGTCTCTTTCATTAGGAAAAAGACAATATTCTCCATCAGCGCATTCTTCCATCATCTCATCAAAGACTTCTTTTATCTCTTCATAAGTGGAATCTTCATTCACTTCCAGTTCATCTTCGTCATAATAATTCCGAAGTTGTGATAACATGTTATCTTTTTCCAGTTCAAAATCCATAGCATCTTCATTAAATGGATTATCTGAATCAATATCATTATATCCATCGTCATCCATGTCAATATAAGAAGTTTCATTTTGTGAATCATCATCCATATCAATGTATGGAATTTCATCTTGCTCAGTGTCTACAGCTACCATAATAGCTTCACCACAATGTGGGCATATTATTTTTTTGTTTTTTGTTGCCATTTTTAAGTCTACTTTCTTTTTTGATTATTATTTTAAATAGATATGTATACTGTCAAAAGCTTTTCACGGTAAAAAAATGCTATTTATTATAACAACTCTATAAAAAGAAAAACTATTGCTGTATAAATACAGTTCTTCCCTTTAGATGCCGGTTTGTTATTATATCCCTTCATCTAGGGGAAGTACTGTATTTGACTCATTTAAGAGCCTAGCAATAGTTTTTCTTATTTATATATTTCTTTACCCAAAGGATTATTTAACAGTAGCCTTTTTCAGGTTTGACCATGGGCTGAAGACTTTCTTT
>OFMH01001389.1_pt1 | contig 13206 bp, 7 predicted proteins | sample 1541761 | NCBI WGS metagenome assembly OFMH01 (sample SAMN04209249, study PRJEB22552) | human gut metagenome | biome: gut; material: feces | host: Homo sapiens | place: USA: Oklahoma
AGCGTACCGCCAAGGTAATCAATGCGAGATTGAAGGAATTGGGCAGAGAGCCAGTCTGGAAGGATTGGGATGCCTCATTCGATTTCTTCGGAAATATCGCAAACGGATAAAGAAGATGTAATTAAACAGAATAAAAAAAGAGTGTATCATAAATTCATGACACACTCTTTTTTTGTTAATATTCTCAGACTGACGCCCCTATAATAGATCATTTCAGATAGATGGTCTGTGTTTTCCCCGTGATATCAGTTACCACGGCGATTCCTCCATCACGAATCTCGACCTTCTCATATTTGGCATCAACAATCACCTTGCCTTTTAAGGTCATAATACCCCAATATCTTGGAATCTCTTCAAAGGCACAATAGGCACCAACAGGTTGCGCTATGCTGCGATAAAGGGGTGGCACGACAACTCTGCCATCCACTTTTATGCCCCATTTCTTTCCAGCCTGATATAATTCCACATGTCCTGCTACAGACTTTTCATGCAAAAGAATCATCTCGCTTGCTTCCTTTTTCTTCTCCTGTAACATCATCTCATCATAGTATTTCTTGCCAAGGCGAGGCATTACAATATGAAGATCTTCATTTTCATTCTTTGGGTTATTGCATCCAATATAGGTCTTCTTCAAATATGAATCCACCAGGTAGTAGTCCTGCTTGCTGTCCATAACCACGATACAACCACAACGAAGAGTGGCACACTTCCAATACACATGTTCATAATCACCACGCAAGAAACATACTCGATTACTATCTATAGTAGCCTTCATCATCAAGCCATTGCCTCCTTCATAATAGTACCATTCCTGGCAACCACTATCTACTAAATAATTATAACGATATATCAGGTAATCCCCAAAATTGAACAGGTCATATTTGGAAGGGCAATATGGCCAAGAGAAATGTTCGTAGGTGCGAGACATATAAACATCTCCATATTTGATGAACTCCCAACCTTCTAGCGTAACCACCTTTGGAACATCGTAAACATTGGGACCATCGTCAATAATAGCTCCAGACAACAGGTCATAATAGCAGACCTCCTTTCTGCGATGTCGGTAGAACAGGATGTTGCCATCCAACAGCTTCATGTCATAGTAATCGCCTGGCTCCAAGACTTGTTCTCCTTGTCGGTTCACTACCGTCATCTTTCCATCAGGCAGCTTGATGATGGCAAACTCCCCTTTGCTATCCATAAACTCCCGATACTTTAGCGACTGCATCAGTTCCTCATGGCTCATCACCATCATCATTTCGGAGTCTTGGCCAACAGGCATAGTTTCTTGCTTTCCGTACATCAGGAAAAACTCTCTTTCCTTAGGAGTCTCCTTTTGCTTGCCAACTTTTAGCTTTCCTTCGAACATCGCATTCCAGTTCCATACTTGCGAAGGCAATCCGAACACTCGATACAGTCCCACATTATCTATAATCACGCAGTTCTTCTTCCCCTTAGCTACTCGCAGTCCTCGTCCCACCATCTGCAGATACTTGGCAAGTGACAGCGTTGGTCGAGCCAATTGTACAAACTCCACGTCCGGACAGTCAAATCCTTCAGAGAAGATGTCCACGTTTACCAGCACTTGGATGTCACCTTTCTTGAAGGCTTCAATATCTTGTTGTCTTTCCGTGGCAGGTGTCTTCGAGTCTATGGCTATGGTTTTCACGCCATGTTCCTGATACAGCTTTGTGATTTTCTGAGCATGAGAAATATTGATAGCATACACGATGCCCTTTCTGTCTTTACCAAATTCTTCCAAACTCTGATAGAGCCTTTCGATACTCGGTTTCTTATTCAGCAACAAATCCATTTCCTTGTTCTGGTAGTCACCATCTGCCCCTCGCTTCTGCAAGGAGTCGATGAGCCGTTGCGTCACACCATCCGATTTGATGCTCACAAAATCGTATGTCGCCAATCTTCCCTTGCTGATAAACTCAGGAACACTCCACGACTGCACCAATACGTCAAAGAGGTCTGTGAATCCTTTACCGTTCAATCGGCAAGGGGTAGCCGTCAGTCCCAGAAACTTAGCTTTCGGGAATCTCTCCCACATTTCCTTATAGGTCTTTGCAAGGGCATGGTGCGCCTCGTCAATCACTATCATTCCTGGTTCTTCCTCTATCTCGTCGTAGTGTCTCATCAGCCACTGAATCGACATCGCCTTGACGGATGACAATAGGGAAGAGGTGTTTGATGCGGAATAGGAATGGAACTTTCTTACTGTTTCGTTTATCTGCGAAACAAGCTCTCTTCTATGGGCAACAATCCATACTTTCTCCATTGGATTGTTGCTCACAAAAGAGTCTATGACTGCTGTTAATAGGTAAGTCTTTCCCGTACCAGTCGGCATTTGTGCCATCACGGACCGATGAAGACGCAACGCCTTCTCAATCCGTTCCTTCATATCCTCTTGGTAATCAAATAGCTTGATTTCCTTCATTAACTATGTCTAAGAACCAATAATGATGTTATACCAATTTCATAAATCCTATATACATCAAGGCATCGGCGATGCTCTGCTGTACAGGATTTTCCTTATCAGAAGCCCATGAATATTTCGCTTGAATTTTGCGAAGTTCCTCACGCTTCTCTATATATTGCTTCTCCAGTTGGTTCAGAATCATTTTCGAGGCTTGCGACATAGGTATTTTGCCTGCCTCTTTGTCCATAACTTCCTGTAACTTGATGTTACATTCCGTCAAACTTTCCAATACTTTGCGATATTCCATCATGCCGGGAATATCACCGATCTGACTTTCCGTAGTATCTCTTAGTATTGTCCTTACGCAATCAGGCATAAATAACTTCCAGGTATTGCCATCCTCGTATGTCACCACCAAATGAACTTTCTGCATCATCAGATGCTTCTCGCCATTTCTTGGCACTTCAACACACTCATCAAATTTCAGATTGATGAGTTGAGCAATTAATTTCTGTTCATCCATCGGAAGTTGGTTGACCGTATAGAAAGGATCATGCTGAAACAATGTAGCAAGTCCTTCTGCTATTTCTCCTTTACGATAGGATGATGGCAAACTTACATTTATCAACCTTGCATGTTCTTGAATCACTTTCTTTGTGTCGTATTCAATCATCATCGCCAAGTTGAGCTTATCTCTAAATGGTAAATTCTTCAGTATAACCATAGTGTATATGTTCTAAATCAAAATAATCAGTTTCTCAGCAATCGCATCAAAGCAGGACGATTGCCATAATTGTATTCTACCTCCTCCACAAAATCCAAGATAAGCTTCTTGGAAACTTCACAACAAGTGTACATACCCTTGATGTCATCCACGATATAGCCATAGCTCTTCGATTTTGCATAACTCAAATGCTTACGCAAATCATCAATAACATGCTTGGTATAAATAGTTTGGTCTTCCTCGCTCATATAATGCGCATACTTTTTGAAGATTGCCACTCGGCTGAACGACATTCTGTTGTCCATCAGAATCTTCAAGAGGCACTGATACTTCTTTTCCTCTACAATCATGTCGCACACTTCGATGCAATCATCATCCGTGATATGTGGAATATCCCCGAAGAGCTTCACTACAAATTCATCCCACTCCTCCTTGGCAACCAACTCCTTCAACTTCTCGAAGTAAGGTCGCTTGTCCACCAAGAACTGACGGAACAATCTGCGGTATTCCTCAATAAGACCAACCTTGTCATTACGATTTTCCAAAATATCAATCTTTTGCAAATGCCAAGACTCTGTGGTATTGTATCCATCATCTCCATACACAGCAATCGCTTTGTCTATCTCTTTCAAGGCATCATTCTTCAATCCCTTTTCAAGAAGTTCATTGATTTTGAAGGAGCAGACATCAGGTACATACTTGTATTCTTCCATGATTGCATCCGTTTCAGACTCTCTACCATGAGTCCGCAGATACTCAATCTTCTTGATGAGCAACTTACCCAACTCCTCAAATCGGAATAGCGAACTCAACTGGTCAAAGTTTTCGTCATTCACCAATCTCTTGTATTCGTATGTATGATGCTTTATCTGCTTGTCAAGGTCTGCAAGGTATGTATCCGCATCCGCCAATCGGAAGTTGATAGCCTCACGGATATGGTCAAAGAAACACAGGCAATAGTCATCGTATGCCTCCATCTTCTCAATCTCAGCCATCTCTTTCTGTGCCGTAGCAACAGATTCAATAGGAGTAGCTTCGTCTCTCAGCACCTGTGCCAGTTCTTTCTCCACTTGATAAGTAAAAAAATCATCCCCATCACACTCTTGGTTGTTATACACTTCCAAGCGGCTGTATTCCTCTGCTACGAAGCGCAGAAAGTCCAAGCCACTTCTCACGGCTTTTCCATTCTCCTTGGCATCTGCCAGGGACTTGAATTGTTTGTATTTTGCGTAGGATTGTATCATTGTTTTATTGTATATTTTTTATTTTCCTGTCTGTTTAGCTTCTGCCATTTTTATGAAAGGGACATTCATTAAGTTAGAAACATCGTATAAATCTCTGAAATGATTGAATAAGCCAAGTAGCGAGTCATAAATTTCTTTTTCATCCGTATGTGTCTCTGCTAAATGGGTTAATATGTTTTCTTTTGGTAATTGGTATTCTCCCAATAAGGCTTTTCTATACGGATAATTCCATCCAATTTTGCCATCATCATAGAAAATAACCAGTTTGCTCAATAGGTTTAGACATGCTATTTTGTTCTCTTTCAAGTATTTCTCAAAAATAGCCATCCAAACATCTCTTAAATCAAATTCATCTTTTATGGAAGCAATTGTATCTATAGCTTGAATGTCAAGCTCCCCATTGCTTTGTGAAACCTTTTCTTTAAAAAACCTATCTATGAGACTTTTACTTGCATCATCTATCATTTTTCTTCCAAATATAAAATGTTCTATTTGGTTAGACATAATGTTCAAGCATACAAGCAAAATATTTATATTGTCATAATCATTACATAAGTTGACAAAAGCCTTTTGTTTATCTTCAAGATTGTTTTTCTGTCGATTCTTTCCATATAAGAAGAAAAGCAGATTACAAAGTTTTTGTTTGCTTGAAACCCAATTTTCATAACCAGCCAAAGACTTTATAAAGTCGGTATTTGTCAAATCTCTCTTATAATGATAAGATAGCTCTATAAAGGTGAAAAATCTTTTTAAGACCTTTACTTCATCATATTTATCCATATAAGGAGCAGCATAAATAATTTCAGAAAGAAAATGACTATCCTTGTTTCTTTCAAAAAGATGATTCAATTCTCTGCGATACGTTTTTTCATCAGAATTGAGCATATCAACAAGCTCCATTCTTGACACCATATAAGTTGCATTCGTATTAGAAAAATACTTGTAGAACATATTGTGGCGACAAGCACGATTTGCAGCAACATTACGCATACCAGTACCAAACAATAGGTTCATAAGTACTGGTATTATGTCACTTTGTGTTATCTGGGCTTTCTTGACCGTCTCCTCAAAACTAGGAATTACTATATCTGAAGATAGCTTTTCTTTTCGAGGAGTATTAAAGTCTTTCTCTTTAGCTCTTTCTATGTGTTCTAATGCTTCTTTCTCTTGCTTCCTCAGAATAATATTCAAGTCGCCTTTCCATTCTAACAATAGATCATTATCCGAATGGACAACATTCAAGATGTTCAAGCTGTTGTCTCTAAGCTGCATATAATATTCCAAATTAAGAGTTTGAATCATTGTCAAGAGAAACAAATCAAAAAGATTCAGTTCACAAGCTTCTTCCATTGCATCTATGGCAAGGAAATATGAATTTACGAACCGATACACATCTCTTAGATTTGGAAATGCCTCTTTTATATATAGCACATTTTCTATTTGTGAAATATAATTATCTCTTGTAAAAGAATCTATCCTCAATTCTTCAAATTTGCCATTTAGTAATTCAAGTAACTTTTTAAAAGCGACATTCTCATTCGCAGGAAGTTGAAATTCCAAATTGAAAAATTTCTTCAAATAAGTTTCTGCATCATCTATATTCATATTGTTCAGCATACGCCTCAAATGAAGGTTGTCAGCAGCCACGATATAAAAGACATTAGGAAAATCAGCTGTATCACGGATGATTTTTAGAACCATCATCAGTTCCTTGCTTTGCAAACGGTCAACATCGTCAATGGTAATAATGACTGGACGGTCTATATTCATCAGTTCTTCCTTTATCAAGTCGTGCGTACTTTTAAGGGTACTGTCATTTTTCATAAAAGAATTCAAATTAAAGGAAAAGCCTTTTCTCTCATACGTGATAGCTGACAATAACAGCTCAACATATTGTTTGATAGATCCATTAAGTTTGGGAAGATACTCTCCAACCTCAATTCGGAATGTGTCAAAAAATTCATTGACAATACCTGTTTCTGTATCACATAACCATGGTTCAAAGTTGATACTTATCATTTTATGGTCACTCTTGCTTACTTCCTCATCAAACATCATCAGAAAGGAAGTCTTTCCTTGACCATAATGTTCGCCAATATGGATTACAAAGGAATGCTTGGCCGAAGCTTGATTTTTGCAGAAGGATGAATAAATCTTCTCCAATAACAATTTTGCATAGTAACGCCTGTTGAACAAATCGTTTGATGTGGGACCATCAAAATACAGTGGAGAAACCTGCGTATTATCCTCTTCATGGAGTGTAACCTCATACTCATGCCGATGTTGGTAAAAGAACTCTATCAAGAGTGTCAAAAATGCCAAACTCACAGATGTCCAAAAATACTCCTTTACCACAATTGCTTCAAACTTCTTGTAAAAATAGATTGTAATTTCAAAAAGTTGTGGTAGCATCATTATTACGATGAAGACAGCGAAATATATTATGTATCTATGTTCTTTTCTCATCCGATTTTATTTTAATTCAATTTGAGTCATTTAGCTAAATGTAACGGTTTCTGCGTTCTGTCTCAATCTCGCTATCGCCTGTCTTATATCACTTTCACTTTTCCCCATGTCTTTTTTTAAAGCCAAAGCAATCAGATTATATTCGTTCTCTAGTGAAGTACATAATATTCCTGGTGCATCGGTATTAATTGTGACAACAGACTTCTCGTCATTCAATAATGAACAGGTCGGTAATTCAGAGTATTTACTAAAATATCCTATTCTAAGGTTACTTGTAGGGCAAGTTTCTATCGCAATCTCTCTGCGAATGATTTCAGTCCTTATTCTGTCTTGATTGTATTTTACAACTTCTACAATAGTTCTATTCAATTTGAGCACCAGAATATCCTCATCGTTTTGTATGTCATTGGGTAATACAAAATCATTTGTGTCAACCCTTTCTGGAGCATTTTTACGAATCCATTCAAGATTGTCTAACAACATTTTCCTTGGCATTGTGACAGTATAATGTTTCCGCTCATAGTACTTGTCTGCATCTGTAAACAATGCCAACAAATGTGCAAGTCTGTTGGGCTTTTGCCAATTCAAATCTGTTATAATTTCGTCTATGGCACGTAATCCATCCACCAAATCATAAAAATTCTCTCCGATATGATATGTCAAATTATCAATACCTTTGTCTCTAAGATATTTGATAATGTCTTCAAAATCCCGAGGTCTCTTCTCTGTATCTGAACCTGCAAAATCCACACCTGCGATTTTCCCTTTTTGCAAAGGTTTGATATATTTGGCAACAATACTTTTAGATTCTTCTATACGGAAAGATTTGGATATAAGCAATATAGCTTTTATCCATTTAGGTTGTTCTCTTTCTTTCAAAAATTCATCACACCCCTTTTCGTTCATTCTAACTTCCATAATGGAATTGTCTTCTTGAAACTTATCAAACAGCATTTGCATTGCTTTCACCATCTGGCTATCGGAATTCTTCACAGTTAGATTATAATTGGAAAGTCCAACAAGATCATTGGCAAGATAATGCTCCATTCGAATTCTATTTTTAATAAGTAGATAAAGATAAAGCCAAGGTGCCATTTTCTTTGCATCCTGATTATTTTCTTCTATCTTTAGTAAGAGATTGTATATAAGCCTTCGTTCGCCTATAAATATACAGTACGGAGATTTTTTAGAATCTTCATCTACATACTTATTTTGGATGCTATAATCCCAAGCCTTATCGACATAACTTTTTCCCAGATATTCTTTAAAAGCTGTTGAACGATAACAAGATACACCCCTCCTACAATCGTCTAACAGCAACTTTGCAATATTGCAGTCTGTCATGCAGTTATAAATGTCTTTTCGCTCTTTTGAGGCTATTGTTTTCCCTTCTTTGAGAAAGCGAAACAAGTAAAAACGGATAATGGAAGCCACCCCAATCCAGTCCATATATGACTTATCGGTGTACTTTTCTTTCCACAGCATAAGAGGTGCATATTGGCGCACTTTTACAGGCCATTCATCAAGCATTATGTCGCCTTCTTGTTTGACCTCCTCAGTTTTTCTTGGGATAATGGTAAACCTGTTCATCAAGTCTATCCAATGTATATAGAATCTATCATTTATCACAGTTTGATGCACATGTAAATCTGTGTACGTTTTTTCTATATCAAACAGAGCCTCGTCTGTTTTTGGTACAAATTCCCATGTAAAATTGTTTCTTTGCCTTTTGTTCTTGTCATTACTAACCATTTTGGCAATAGTCAACAAGTCGCTATCTACAAACTTTACAATTTCCATCCAACGGAAAAGATGCTCATTGTGTATAATGGGAGTTGAAAGGTCTCCATCCACAAAGATGTCGTTGTATTGATTATCACATAGGTAATCGAATAGATGTACATAAATGGAGCTGTTGCGTTTTAAAAATCTTTGTTTCAGTCTTTCAAAAACGGCATGAGTATCCGTTTGTGTCAATTCTGTCATGCGCCAACGTAACAGATGTTCTATAGCTTGCAAAAAAACACCATCAGAAACATTACCACAAACCCTATCAAAAACCTTTGATAAAGGATAATCCAAGAACAAAGCTCTTAATACGCCCCTGCAAATATCCATAAATATCTTCTTTAGTCCGAGAGCCCAAGTTTTACACTCTTTGAACTGAATGCCTTGAGTATATCTGCTTTCGATACAGACTTGTCCATCTTTGGGAACATTTCTTCCCAATCTTCATCAGTTAGGTTTTGAACATCCGATGGGTATAGTGCCATCATTTCCTTTTTTATAAGTTCAGCCTTCTTTGAGGTTTTGAAACCATTGAAGAAGTTTGCAAAACGATTCTCTATGTCTTTGTATTCATTCAAAGACAAAGCCGGACCTGACTCCAAGATATATCTAAGAGTTTCCCTTTCATTACCTCGAAGTACCTTTATCAATGCATTCAGAAAAGCAAATCTGATAGTATATCGCTTATTGGTTGCAGTACTATAATAGGTTCGCATTTCTGAGTTAATAATACTCTGGTAAAACCTGGCAATTACTTCTAGACTGTCGCTACTTCCAAAATTCTTCCGAATTCTATTGCTCTTCATGGTTTCCATTATCGCCAGAAGTACTTCCGAATTTCGGATTGTAGCATTTGACATTAATCTGTGCATCATATAGTCATTTGTACAAATATTGTCAATCTCTTCTTGCGGGATTTCATCTTGATGCTCGTCTGCATACTCTTTCCTCTTTACCTCCCTTATCATTTCGTTCAGCAATGACCACTTCTGACTTTTGGCAAAATTGAAAAACAATTCTTCATCGTCATTATCTTTGATGAGAGGAGAGAATTTGTTGTAAGCAAAGGCTATGTTAACTATATTTGAAAAAGGAGCCATCACATCAAAGACAAAGAAATTGGTGTTTTGATAATTGGTCAGGCTGTATGGCATTGACACATTTCGCTTGGCAAGAGAAAAATTTCTCGTATCTCTTTGTCTTAGACCTCTTTTTGTGGTTAATGCGAAAAATTCAATGACTTGGAACTTTTGGATGAAGTCAATTTGAGCCTCTGAAGACATATCATCAAATCTACGGATGCGATCTGCCATAGTACTGAATATTTCGCGGAAATCTTTAACCATGCCACTATATACCTTTGTGTCTCGATACATTTTTGGAGAAGCACTCATAGGGATGAGATCCTCAGGATTGAACGTAAAATAAGCGCCATTCACCAATCTTTGCAAGGCATTGGTACGTTTGAGCCATTGCCCACTCTTGTAGATTTCTTCCTCATCGTTATCGTTTGGATACAAAGCTCCAGCAGTCTCGGTGATTATGTCGTAATTTTCATACATTTTGATGCTGTAAAAAGAACGAATGAAAAACAGCACTAAAGCCCTTTCTTTATCAACATTGCTACGTTCTATCTTGTCTAATAGATAAAACACATCACCAATACTCACATTATAATTATAGTTGTCCGCTTCAAGAATGCCCTCGGTCATGCGGTCTTCTTGAGTGTTTTCTATATATGGAGCAAGCATTGTTACAACAGTCTTATTGATGTTGGTTGTATCTACTACATTTACCAGCGTCATCACCTTCTCCCTGTCTTCTTTTGACAATTGCCTTGTCCATACTTGAAAGAAATACGATTTGAAATCTTCCTTGTTGTTGGCTGTTTCTTTGTTTGAATAAAAATCAGGCATAGATACGAGCATACCTATCAAATGCCTAAGACTTCTCAGATTGTTTGGAACAATAGGGGACACACTTCCTTTATTATTGTAAAATAAAAATCTGGTCTTATCGTAAATCAATCTAACGACCGATTCTTTTACGGAGTTATATGTTTTTTTCTCGCTTTCACTAACCACGTACAGAAAAGGTCTATTACAGAAATCATAAGGCTTTGGCATCATGATGCGATATTCCATCGGTATTAATTTCGTGACATATTTCTGCGCCATTTCCATTGCTCCCAAATACTCTTGTGGTGCTACTTGCTTACTGATATAATTGGATACCACCTCTATAAACTGGTCGATATTCAACGACATCAGAACAATACAGTTATTTGCACAGAGATACTTTCTGATTTGCTCAGCCATCTCATACGCCCCATTTATATTTAAGTCTATGTCATCAATAGGAATGACAAGGAAACGTTGTTTTTCCTTGTCGTTATCCTGTAATGAGTATTCAAGATATGTATCACACAACTTCTGAAACTGATCTTTTAATGCCAAGCCACCAGACAGCCATTCAAGTTCATCTATAGGATCATACAGATTATCACCCTTGTTGAGTTGCGTTAAGCATAGTTTGGCATTGTGAAATTCGGTGAGTAATTTCGTTCTACCTTCAGAGTTAATGTCATACTCTTTTTCTTGCTCTTTTATCTCACGATACATCATGCCTAAAACCAATTCTATCACATTATGGTCTTTGTCAAAGAAAGCCGGATCAATGGTATCCAATACTTTAAATTTTGCCTTTGTCAGATTTTCACATCTGGATTTCAAAGTTTCATTGCTTTCTTTATTAACTATGCATTTTTGCATAAAGTCATCAATTGCAGTCTTTACATGTTCATCCTCTTTGCTATTAATATTTGCAAGCATAGTTTTGATGGTTTCCATACAAGACGTTTTTCCTTCCCCTCGGTCACCACAAAAAGCAAGAATACTTGGTACGCCTTCTTTCTGTTTGCTTACCAGTTGGTGTATTTGCAATAGAGCGTGAGTATATTGGTCTTTGAAAAGCGATTCCACATAATTTGCTTTTTCATTGACTACAATATCTTCTTGTCCTCTATAAAAGGTAAGTATATTATTCTCTTTAACTTCCATTATTCTTTACAGCTAGTTATTTGCAAAAACGGGCTACCAAGCCCCATCCCCGAAAAGTACCTCTTCATAAAAGGGGAGAGTAGAGCCGTTAGCCGTATATCTATTATTTCTTGTTCTTCATTCTCCAAAAGAAATGCCAAGTTCTGAAAATTGGCTCACTTAGTGCTTCTGCAGGATAATATCTTACGAAGTGCATATTTCTCCATATCTTCAGGAAGTATTTCTTTGCCATTCCTTGTTGTGTAAAATGCCCATACTTGGTGAAGTGCTTTCCGAAGTTGCCTCCATTCAGTATCTCTGCCAGCAACAACTTTCCTCTCTTCTTATCCATCGGAGTAATCATCTTCTCCTCAGATAATCCCAATGTCTCATGCTGTACATACATCACCGCCCCTTCAAATTTCCACAATCCAAGATGCTTCAATTCTCTCTGCAAAGTATCCCTAATCACTAATAACTCATCATTATTCACTACATAATAGTAATCAATGATTTGCCTCATTCCAATCCCTTCATCAAAGAAATGGTGATACAGATGCGTCAGCTGATAAATCACATTGAATGCCGTCGTTGGTATAGCAATTTCTCCAATACCGTCAGGCAGGCTAACAACATTTGAGCTTTGCAAATCAGCATTCCGTTTGAACCATTTCAGCAAACGTGCATTATAGATAGGATTATTCATTGTGCAAGGGAAGAAATGCAGCTCTACCGGTACTCCATCTACAGAAGTTTCTATATGTTGATACCTTATATCATCCCCAAGTTTGAAATGCTTCTTGGCATATTCCATTATCTGTTCACGGCTTGCATTCACCCATACATCAATATCCCCAGGATTACGAGAATACGCATTTGGATAAATCAAGGCATTCCCTTGTCCTTTCAGAATGCAGCACCTAAGTCCATCCTCTCTGAGCAAAGAATAGAGTTTGCTTGCAACCGCATTCACCTTCATGTTCTGTCGGCGAATTTGTTGCGATACTCCCATCCAGGTCATCAGCAAGTCCCTTTCTATCGGATTTTTCTTTAACTTCTCAGGATATTCCTCACTCAATCGCTTTATGCCATCAAAACAGATTCCAATAATTGTTTGTTTTGTCGCAAAGCTATATAATTGTTGCCAATCAATATTGGCAACAATTATACTCATGTCAACCTTGTCTCCAAGACAGTACCTTAAAAACAAAAAAATGCCTGATGATTGTGCCATACCATCATTCACAAGTTATCACTTCTTGTACATATCTTCATAATACTTCTGATACTCCCCAGAAGTAACATGATCCATCCATTCCTGGTTATCGAGATACCACTTTACCGTTTCTTCGATACCCTCCTCAAACTGGAGAGATGGCTCCCAACCCAATTCCTTCTGCAACTTTCTAGAGTCGATGGCGTAACGCATATCATGACCCTTTCTGTCAGTTACATAAGTGATGAGGTCCATATCCTCGCCTTCCTTTCTGCCGAGCAATCTATCAACAGTCTTGATTACCA
>OFMH01001391.1_pt1 | contig 13194 bp, 10 predicted proteins | sample 1541761 | NCBI WGS metagenome assembly OFMH01 (sample SAMN04209249, study PRJEB22552) | human gut metagenome | biome: gut; material: feces | host: Homo sapiens | place: USA: Oklahoma
ATCCCACAAATTGTGACGCACATCTTGCAGAAAGCCTTTTTCAGACACGCTCTAGAATGCAGTAAATAAATATTTTCAGAGAGACTGGGTAAATATATGGAAAATGTGATTCGGAAATTGTATGGTATGTATATGGATAATGACAATAGAGAAAAAAATGAAATGTCAGTAATGCATGATGATTTATGTAAAGAGAAAAAAGAGAAGGCATACCAGTGCTATCAGAAATTGAGAGTTCAACTGACAGATGAGCTTGCTGAAGAACTGGATGAACTGATGAATAAACATATGGAAATATATCCACAAGAGCTGGAAGAAAGTTTTGCCATGGGATTTAAAACAGGGGCAAGGCTGATGTGCGAGATTTTCAGTGAAGAAACAGAATGATTGTAAAGCAGATATGGCAATTCTCCAGATAAAGTATGATTTTAGAGGATTGCCATAGGTTTGATAAGTGGGTCTGACATATAATTTTTGATAACATGATCAGGGTAATTTATGGTTGTTGAACGTTATCAGAAATTGTGAGGTTGTCAGACGTAATTTCATTCAGGAGATATTCTATAGTATGCATATGTTCGTTCATAACTTTTTCTGCAAGAGGTGCATCATTATTGGTTATTGCCTGAACAAGCCGAGTGTGCTGGGAATCAATCTCCGGTGCATCGTTATTTTTCTGCATAAGATAGGAACGTATTCCAACGATCATATTTTCGGTAATCTGTGCAGAGGCATTTAAGACACTCAGTATTAATGGATTGTCAGAAATCTGAGCAATTTTCAGATGCAGATCACGATCCAGATCACCGCGGATTTTTTCATCCTGAGTGCTGTCCAGTCTGGCAATGATAAGCTGGAGTTCAGCAGCATCCAGCGGTGTACAGTTTTGGGCAGCGAGAAAAGCAGCTTTGCTTTCCAGTGCGCCTCGAAGCTGCAATGCATCCTGAATTTTGCTGTTGTACATTTGAAATATGATAGACAGAGGTTCAGTAAGACAGCTGTGAAGATCAGTTGCAATATAATTGGCACCGCCATGTACGCTGACAGTAATCCCGAGCAGGGAAAGAGCCTTCAGGACTTCTCGTAATGCTGGTCTGGAGATTCCGAATTCTTCTGCCAGAATACGTTCAGCAGGAAGTGCGTCGCCGGGTTGTAATTCTCCGTTTTGGATATTTTCGATAATTTGTTTCAGAACATCGTTGAAGGTACTGGTTTTATCTATTTTTCTAAACATTTATTTTCCTCTTTCCTGGTACATTGTTTCGTAAATAATTATACCAATCGCGTAGGATGCGGATTCGAGTGTGCAGGTATAAAAACGCAGGCGTACGGGCTACGCTGAGGCTTTTATACCTGTGCAATCGGATTCGCAGACAAGTGAGTGGTATAGTTATTTCGAAAACGGTGTACTAACCTTTGTTGTGTTATGCAGCTCTATATCAGATAACTGTTCCGCAGAGATTTCTTTGATTATTAAATAGTTACATACATCTAATATTATAACGGATTGAAAGGGAGATGCAACTGATTCCTACAAAATTTCTAAAAGTGTAAAATTTTTGTGTTGCTGAGAACGGAGTGAACAGTAACAAATTTTTGCAGTTTTTTTATAAATTTTATAATTATATTAGAAATTAGACAAATTTCTCTCACATTTATAGGTTATGATATTTACATCTTAAGGAAATGACGTACCTTAAGAGAAAATCTTTCCTTTCCCTAAAAAGTGTAAAATGAACGTGAATCACCGCTTAGCCGACAAGATCGACGGAGAAGCGGTGATTTTATTATGTCACTGAAGCAGGATTCTTTCTTATAAACCTCTGTAACGATTAAGACAGGCATAAATTTCCTGAATACGGGGAGTAGCGTAACCACAGGAAATTTTTTGATTCTCCGTAAAGAAGGACAGACCATGTAAAGAGAGATTTTTCCAGAGAAACTGCACAATCTCAGGCAGGGTACGTCTGCCGTCTGCCAGATGTTCAACTGCATATTTCAGCAGGAGACCTAAGGCAGCGGTTTGTTCTGCGTCAATAAGCTGTTCTGTATAGCGGAGATCAATCTCCTGTCTGCCGAGAGAGAAGCCATCTGTTCCGGAGATTCTGGTTTTCAGGCGCTCAGGTTTTGCGGCACCGGAATCGGAATGATTTCCACGGCTGTTATGTCTGAGGCGCTTAGAAGATTCGGCAGGTCTGCTCATAATGCGATGGCTGTGCGGAAGCTGAAAATCAGTAACTGAAACAGCAGGCAGAGGATATTGGCTGCATAATTTTTTGACAGAAGCTGTAATATCTTTTGGAACGTAATTGTCCATCTGGATAATTGTATCTGCAATATGAAAGAATGCCCCGGAACTTCCGGCAACAAGAATTGTAGAAATCCCTGCTTTTTTATAAAGATCTTCTGCACGCTCCAGAAACGGAGTGATCGGCTCTTTCTCACGCTGAATAACCTGCTGCATGAAAGCATCACGAACCATGAAGTTAGTTGCGGAGGTGTCTTCGTCAAGAAGAAAAAGGTGGCTTCCGGCTTCCATGCTTTCTACGATACCGGCTGCCTGGGAAGTGCTTCCACTGGCATCCAGTGTAGAGAAACAGCGGGTATCTTTCTTGTTTGGAAGATCATTTATAAACATGGAAATATCCACATCCTTGATAAAACGGCCATCTTCTGAACGCAGTTTGACAGCAGTTGCATCTGTGATCACGTATTCACGTCCATCTCCGGGGATATGATTGTATACACCAAGTTCAAGTGCATTCAGAAGCGTGGATTTGCCATGATATCCACCGCCTACGATCAGAGTGATTCCCTTTGGAATCCCCATGCCTGTGATTTTTCCTTTATGGGGAAGATTTATGGAAATGCGCAGACTGTCCGGAGAAGTAAAGGGAACGGAAGCTTTCATAGGGCGGGAGGAAATACCGCTTTCTCTTGGGAGGATGGAGCCATCGGCTATGAATGCGCAGAGATTTTTTGCGGGCAGCGTCTGACGGATAAATTCCTGATCCTCTGCAAGCTCTATATAATTCTGTAATTCCTTTGCATTAAGGCTGGAGTAGAAAAAGGATTTTTGAATGCATACAGGCAGAAAATCAAAAAGGATTTTCTCCAGTTCAGTGGCATTGATCGTGCGGCCATTAGCAGGGAAGCCCACAAAAAAGCGGGCGGTTATGCCTTTTTCTGTTATTTCACAGGCTGTCCGGGAAAGAATCTCCTGACCACAATGACTGACAGTGAGCAGGCCGCTTTTGCCGGAGCCTTTTGCACGAAAGCTGTACTGACTGACCTGTTTTTCAAACTGACGTGTAAGATAGTCGCAAAGAGTAGTCCCGGTAAGTGTATCTTTATAATATTCGACGGGAAATCCGGCATCTCTGTGTGAAATCTGAATGCTGACATGAGAGGGAGAAGCAAAAGGATCTCCCTGCACATGGTCGATGGACAGAATATAATTTCCAAAATGATACAGACCTTTCAGCCCTTTATATGCCGGATAACTTTTGCGGTTTATGGAACGAAGCTGCTGACGCAGTTCCTCTGAATTTTTCATGACAGAACCTCCTGGTATTGCAGATATTTTTATAATAATCCTCGCAAATAATGAATTTGAGAGGAGAAACATTAACCTGCCATCAACTATAGCGGAAATGAATCATAATGTCCACTGACAAATAAATATTAATCATATGGAAAATTTTCAGAGGATGTTTTATAATGAAAAACAGGTAATTGTTCAATATCATTACATAATAGCGAACTGATGAATAGTTACCGTTATCAAAGCAATACTATGAATGACAGTCATAAAGAAAGGCGGAACAGTAAATGGAACGTAGAAATGCATGGCTTTCTTATACAGAAGCAGAAGAAAAAGAACTGGAGCAGGTTGCAAAAGCGTATCGCAATTTTCTTAATGTGGGAAAAACAGAGCGTGAATGTGTGACGCAGATCATCAGAGAAGCACGGGCAGCAGGTTATGAATCTCTGGAAGAGAAGACTGCGAAGGGTGAGAAACTGAAAGCAGGAGATAAAGTTTATACAGTCGGAATGAAGAAGATCATTGCACTGTTTCATATCGGACAGGATGATATTTCTGAGGGAATGAATATTCTGGGAGCACACATTGATTCTCCACGTCTTGATGTCAAACAGAATCCATTATATGAGGATACGGATCTTGCATATCTGGATACCCATTATTATGGCGGTGTTAAGAAATACCAGTGGGTGACTCTTCCCCTGGCAATCCATGGCGTAGTGGTAAAGAAAGACGGAAGTACAGCAGAAGTAAATATCGGTGAGGATGAGGATGATCCGATCGTATATATCACAGACCTTCTGATCCATCTTGCAGGAAAGCAGATGCAGAAAAAAGCGGCAGAAGTGATTGAGGGAGAGAATCTGGACATCCTGATCGGCAGCAGACCACTGAAAGACCTGGAAGATGATAAGAAGAAAGAGGCAGTAAAACAGAATGTACTGAATATCCTTAAAGAGAAGTATGATATGGAAGAGGAAGATTTTCTTTCTGCAGAGCTGGAGATCGTACCGGCAGGAAAGGCAAGAGAGTGTGGTCTGGACAGAAGTATGATCGCTGCTTATGGACAGGATGACAGAGTGTGCGCATATACTTCTCTGCTTGCAATGCTTGGGATGGACACCCCGAAACACACTTCCTGCTGTCTGTTTACTGATAAAGAAGAGATTGGAAGCGTAGGTGCAACCGGTATGCAGTCACGTTTCTTTGAGAACGCAGTGGCTGAACTTCTGGATGCAATGGGATGCTACAGTGATCTGAGATTGAGAAGAACTCTGAAGAATTCCAGTATGCTTTCCTCTGATGTAAGTGCAGGCTATGATCCGGCTTATGGGGAGGCATTTGAGAAAAAGAATGCAGCTTATCTTGGAAGAGGTATCGTATTAAATAAATTTACCGGAGCAAGAGGTAAATCCGGCTCGAATGATGCAAATGCAGAATATGTGGCAAGAGTCAGAAATATTTTTGACAGCCATGAAGTTGCGTTCCAGACAGCTGAACTTGGTAAAGTTGATGTAGGCGGAGGCGGAACAATCGCTTATATCGCAGCGCTTTATGGAATGGAAGTCATTGACAGCGGTGTGGCAGTGCTCAGTATGCATGCACCATGGGAAGTGACAAGTAAGGCAGATATTTACGAAGCTAAGAAAGCATATAAGGCATTTCTGCTGGAAGCATAAAAAGTCAGGCAGATGCGGAATAAAAATATGAAGAAATCGTGGAAGCTGTATCGTTTCTGATAACAGAGACTTGCAGATTCCGCAGATAAGGGCAGAGCTTTTGGAAAACTGAAGCGCTGCCCTTTTAACATATAAGTGAGGTTATGATTGTAAAAGGTATTTCTGATATCTTACGAAAGACAGGTTGCGATTCTGTAAGATCTGGATTGGAGCAGGATATTTAATAGACGGGAGGGAAAGATGGAGGAAGCGCTGATCAGAGTAAAAGATTTGTGTAAAATATATAATCCTGGCGAGAATGAAGTACGGGCGCTGGATCATATTAATCTGGAAATTAATAAGGGTGAGTTTGTTGCTATTATCGGACAGTCAGGTTCAGGAAAGTCTACATTTATGAATATGCTGGGTTGTCTGGATGTGCCTACATCCGGCGAATATTTTCTGAATGGAACTGATGTGTCCACAATGGAAGACAATGAACTCTCAGAAGTCAGAAACCGGGAGATCGGATTTATTTTTCAGGGATTTAATCTGATCTCAAATCTGACTGCAATTGAAAATGTGGAACTACCGCTGGTTTACAGAGGGGTAGACAGAAAAACGAGACATAAGCTGGCAGTAGAGTCACTGACCATGGTAGGGCTTGAGAAACGTATGGATCACAGACCAAATGAAATGTCAGGAGGACAGCAGCAGAGGGTGGCTATTGCAAGAGCAATCGCGGCCCAGCCACCGGTGATCCTGGCAGATGAACCTACAGGAAATCTGGATTCTGCATCCAGTAAGGAGATTCTTCAGATTCTTAAAAGTATGCACGAGCAGGGAAAAACGGTCATATTGATCACACATGATAATGGGATTGCTGCTCAGGCAAGGCGTGTAGTCAGAATTATGGATGGAAAGATAGAGTCAGATTTTATCAATAAAAACTATGGGAAAGAAGAATATATAAAAAATCAGCTGGATGCATAAACCCGGTTACAAGGAGACAAATATTATGAAAAAAAAGAAAAGTAAAAAGAAAATTATTATTGGAGCAGCGGCTGTTCTCGTTGTTGCCGGCGGAGTTACAGTAGCAGGTCAGAGGAATTCCACAGAAAATCAGATCCCGCAGGTTCAGGTGGTAATTGCAGAGAAGGGTGATGTTGAGGAAATTGTAGATGCTACAGGAACAGTGGGAAGTGAAGAGGAGAAGACCTATTATTCTCCTGTAAATGCAGAGCTGAAAACGGTTTCTTTTGCCCAGGGAGATGTGGTGAAAAAGGGAACAAAACTGATCGAGTTTAATACAGAGGATCTGGAGAAAGATAATCGGAAAGCAGAACTGAATCTGAAATCAACAAAGTATGATACAAAGGATACAAGAAATAAATCTGACAAAGCAGAGAAGAAGCAGAAGGATGCCAAAAAGAATGTTCAGGAGCTTGAGAAGAAAATAAAGGATAAAAAAGCTTATGTCTCGTCTCTGAAATCACAGATTTCAGCGGCAGCAGCAGCGGCACAGCGTGAAGCGGCAGCTCAGGCATCCGCACAGGCAGCAGCTCAGGCTCAGGCACAGCAGCAGGAAGCTCAGGCAAAAGCCCAGGCAGAGGCAAAGAAACAGGAGGAAATCCAGAGTAAATATCAGGCCGCACTTTATACATACAAGACGGAGACTCTTCCGCAGTACCAGCAGCAGCTCTCAGATCTGAATGCACAGTATAATCAGGCACAAAGCGATTATAATCAGGCAGACACCACATATCAGATGGCATTTGCAACATGGCAGGCAGACCCTTCAGATGAGAATACACAGGCTCTGGATAATGCGGAGGCTGCAAGAACACAGGCACAGCTCGCAATGCAGCAGGCACAGCAGACTTATAATGATCTTAAGCAACAGACACCGAAAATGCCGGTACTTTCTGATTTCACAGAAAGCAGTGCAGATTACTCATGGGGAATTTCAGACGGTTCAGAGGCAGATGACAGCGATGGGGAAGATTCTTCCTCCTACGGATATGATTACAGTGGAAGTGATGGCGGGACAGTAACTGCGGATACTTCTGCTCTGGAAAGTGCACTTGAGACAGCAAGCGATGAACTTGCAGAGCTTCAGTCAGATCTGGCTTCTGAGAAAGCTATCGCAGAGGCAGATTCCACAAGCCTGACAAAAGAAGAAAAAGAGAAACTGAAAGTAACAGATAATCTTTCCGAACTGGACGCAAAATCAGCCGAGGAGCTGGTGAAGGAAGGAAAGAAAGGAATCACCGCGGAATTTAACGGAATCATATCCAAGGCAGATATTAAGCAGGGAGCAGCAGTTACTCAGGGTATGGAACTGTTTACTATTGAGAATACAGACAAGGCAAGTGTGGATGTGACTCTCTCTAAATATGATTATAATACAGTGAAAGAGGGGCAGTCTGTTGAGATTACCTTGGGGGATAATACTTATCAGGGTACTGTAACAAAAATGAGTCATATTGCGGTGCAGAATGAAAAAGGAACGCCGGTCATTTCAGCAACAGTAAGCATTGATAATCCGGATGAAGATATTTTCCTGGGAGTAGATGCAAAGGTTAAGATTTATGCGGCTTCTGCGAAAAATGTGGTGACTCTTCCTGTGGAAGTGGTCAATATCGGAAAAGAAGGCTCCTTCTGCTATGTGATAGAAGATGGACTGGTGACAAAGAGAAATATTACCACAGGAATCAGCTCAGAGGATTATGTGGAAATTACGGACGGAATCAAAGAAGGAGAAGAAGTAATCGCAGATCTGGGTGATTACACAGAGGGAATGGAAGTACAGGCAGTTCCTGAACAGACAGGAGAGGATGCCGATGAGTAATCTGTATGAATATATCAAGATGGCAGTCCATAACATTATGGCAAATAAGGGACGTTCTTTTCTGACTATGCTTGGCATTATCATTGGCATTGCTTCTGTAATTGCCATTGTATCTGTGGGTGAAGGAACCAAGAACCAGATGAACAGTGAAATTGATGATATCGGCGGCGGGCAGATTGCCATCAGTGTCAGCGATGAGGCACAGACAGATGAGGAGTGGATCACTGCGGATGATGTGGAAGCAATCCGGGCGGTAGACGGTATAGAAGGAGTAAATGTTTCGGATTCATTCAGTGGAGAAACTACCACAGGTAAGGGAAATTTTTCTCTTATGCTGACGGGTGAGGGACCGGATGCAAAGCTGTTAAATAATGCCACCATGAAGCATGGAGTATATTTCGGAGAAAATGAAGTTCAGGAAGCAAAAAATGTCTGTGTGCTTTCCGATGCAGATGCAAAAAGACTCTTTGGCACAGATGATGTGGTTGGAATGACTGTAGATGTCAATTGTTATGGACTGACCAAAAGTCTTCGTATCTGCGGGGTGACAACCCAGAAAGAAAATGGAACCTTTGTCAGTTATACTTATGAGGGAATGCCGGTGACTATTAATGTTCCCTATACTACAATGAATGAATTCACCGGTGTATCCGATTACTTTTTCTCAGTAACAATGCAGGCAGATAAGAGCTTAAACAGTCAGGATGTTGCTGACAAAGTGGTAAAACTGATGGAAAAAAGACATCAGTGTGCAGGAAAAGATTACTTTCAGGTACAGAGCTTTCAGGATATTATGAGCTCTATGAATCAGATGCTGGATATGGTGACTGCTTTTATCTCCTTTGTGGCGGGAATTTCCCTTCTGGTTGGCGGTATCGGCGTTATGAATATTATGCTGGTTTCCGTAACAGAACGTACCAGAGAGATTGGTATCCGTAAGTCACTGGGAGCGAAAACCTCTTCTATTATGATGCAGTTTCTGGCAGAGGCGGCAATTCTGACGGTGATTGGAGGGGTGATAGGAATTGTTCTGGGTGTGATTGGCGGATATGTGATCTGTTCAATCATAAGCAGCAGTATGGGAATGTCCATCACTCCGGGAATCAGCCTGAGTACAATTATGGCGGCGACTTTGTTTTCCTGTGCAGTAGGAGTATTCTTTGGAATTTATCCTGCGAAGAAAGCAGCAAAACTGAGCCCGATCGAGGCTTTGCGGCGGAATTAATGAAAACAGGACTGCGATGGTATTTTGGTGTACCTGTGTACTGATATCATTACAGAATAGTTGTAAATTGTTATAATTTTGCGAATCAAAAGAAAAAAATAAAAAATTCAAAAAAAGTGTTGACAAATGCTCCAGTATAGAGTAGAATACTCATTGTTGTGAGGGACACGAGATAAGAACTTCACAAGGATGTGCGTTTAGCTCAGCTGGATAGAGCGTTTGGCTACGGACCAAAAGGCCGGGGGTTCGAATCCTCTAACGCACGCTAATAAAAAATAAGACAGTGCAAATGCACTGTCTTATTTTTTTATTCGAGTACGGGTCGGACTCGAACGGGTTCGATCTACGCTTCGCTCCGGTCGTTGCTAAACGCGTGCCACTGGCACGCAGCAACCTCTAACGCACGTAGAACCGCTAGAAATCAAGGCTTCTAGCGGTTATTTTTTTACTTGACAAGGCTACTTGACCCTTTGGTTAGTTCCGATGGCATAGCCCCGGGAGTAATCATTAAGGAGAAGAAATTTTACATTGAATGTAATTGAGTAAAGCTCTGTCATTCCGATTGTCTTCAGAAATTGTAATGATTTCAACCTTTGGGTGATTTACAATTTCAGGCCAGAAAGATTCTGCAGGTTCCTGTAATACCCCTAAAATGGGAGTCTGCCCATCCAAAAGGTTTAAGATTTTTTTACGAAATAAAGTAGCGTCTGCTTCATGTGGACCAAGTTCATCCATAACAATTAAAGAGCAGTCAGAACACATGGAAAGAATATTGCATCCAAGAAGATCAAAGGTATCGGCAGTGTGTTCATCTGTTTTTCCGCATAAAAACAAAAGATTAGATTCGTTTGGGAATTCCTTCTCTTTTAGATGGTACATATGAACTGAATACTGATTCTTTAGATAGTCTTTTGTGCGGACAGTCAGGAATCCATCAGCGGTTTTCTTATAATCATCCAATATCTTTTGGATCAATGTAGATTTTCCAATGTGTTTTTTACCAGTTAAAAATATATGTTGAGTCATAGTAAAGTCCCATTTTATTTTATAATAGTTCCATAATTGTAACCCACGTATCATTTCTCATGAACTGTTTTGGCTGAGCTGTTTACCGGTAAACAGATAGTTCGTTCACGGCCATAGCGGTCGTGTGTAGTTATCACATCCATTTCAATATCGTAAACAGATTGTAAGGTTTCAGATGTAATGATTTCTTTGGGAGAGCCAAATCCCATAACCTTTCCGGATTTCATGAGAAGAACTTTGTTTCCCACGGAAAAGGGATGCTCAGGACTATGTGTTGACATAATAATGCAATATCCCTGGTTGGCCAGCCCTGAAATTACTTCCATGAGAAGCTGATGATTTGCATAATCCAGATTGGCGGCTGGCTCGTCCATGATGAAGATTTTTGCAGACTGACAGATTGCACGGGCAATTAAAACCAATTGCCTTTGTCCTCCGCTTAAGGAAGTATATTTCCTGTTGGCAAGAGGCAGGGCATTTACTTTCTCCAAGGCAGCAAAAGCTGCTTCCTGATCAGGCTCTTTTGGGGTTTCAAATGCGGAGAAATGAGAAGCACGCCCCATAATTACTATATCAAGAACTGTATAGGCAAATACAGGGGAATGATATTGGGGAATATATGCAATCATATTTGCCAGTGTTTTGGTTGTAAAGTCACTAATATTTTTTCCGGCTATCTTTATTTTTCCATTAGAAACAGGAAGGGAACCTAATATCATGCGGAACAGAGTGGTCTTTCCGCAACCATTAGGACCAAGCAGACAAAGCACATCACCATAGTCTGCGCTGCAGCTGATACCTTTTAAAATATCACCATTGCCGTAACCGCCAAAAACATTTTCAATTTCCAGAAGCATATAATTACGCGCGCTCCTTTCGTTTGATGATAAGATAGATAAAGAAGGGGGCGCCCATGATACTTGTGACAACGCCAAGTGGAAGTTCCATGGACAAAAGGGAACGGGAAATATCATCAACAAGTATCAGATATCCGCCGCCAAGGATCGCACTTGCAGGTATCAGCCTTCTGTAATCAACGCCAACCAGTGCACGTGCCAGATGGGGGATCATCAGCCCGACCCATCCGATCAATCCTCCAAGACAGACAGCAGCGGCGCTGAGTAATGTGGAAGCGACTATAAAAATCAGACGATATTTACGCACATTGATTCCTAAACTTTTGGCTTCTTCTTCATCCAAAGTCAGCAGATTGATCTGCCATCGAAAAATAAAAATCAGACTTAATCCAATGATCATTGGAAGAACACTCCAGGAAAAGGATTTGGTTGTGGTTTTGGTTAAGCTGCCCATAAGCCAGAAAGTAATTTGTTGGAGAACATCATTAGGGTCTGCCACATATTTGATCATTGTGACACCGGCATTGCAGAGTGACATGATCATAGTTCCGGTCAGAACAAGACTGAGAGTCTGGGAATGTGCGGATTTTCGGCTGATAAGATAGGATGCGGCTACTGCGGCTACACCACCTGCAAAAGCAGAAAGTTGAATCATCCAGTTGGAAGCTCCGTTTAAAATTGCAAAAGCAGCTCCGAGACTTGCACCGGAAGAAACTCCAAGGATATCCGGAGATACCAGTGGATTGCGAAACATTCCCTGATAGGTTGCACCTGCTACCGAGAGGGAAGCACCAATAAATAAAGCAGACAGAATACGGGGCAGACGGATATTCCAGAATATGGTAACTGCCTGGGGTAAAATATCTCCTTTAAAACCAAATTTTGATAAAAATGCATTTAGTACCTGCACTGGTGTAAGCGGATAATATCCCACCCAGAATGAGAGTACTATAATGATAAACAAAAGTACCAGCATAACCGCCAACAGCAGAACATATCGTCTTTGCCGGGCAGTAGCTGCTTTTTTTTCATTAGCTGTCAGATTCATAATCATTCATCCTTGTAACTTGACTGATCAAATTTACGGTGTTATACTCAGAAAAACCGAATTGTTTTTAAAAACTATTCGCATATACATTATAATACTTAAAAATTGTATAGTCAATTTCAATAAGCGTCAATTATGAGTAATGCGGAGAAAAGAAAGGAGAAAGTTTATGAAAAAGCACAGACAACTTTTGGCTCTGCTTATATGTCTGGTGATGTCAGTCAGTCTTTTAACAGGATATTCTGAAACGAAGGCTGCTACTGAAGAGCAGGCGCATAGTGGGGAGCAGGATGCCACGCAGGAAACTGCTGAAACCCGTGAGATCACAGACATGGCAGGAAGAAAAGTAACGGTCCCTGCAGCAGAAAATATTGAATCTGTTTTTTCAGCAGGTCCGGTAGCTGCAATTTTTCTGTATATGGTTGCACCGGATAAGCTTCTTGGGTGGAATTATGAACTGAATGATGTTGAGAAATCTATTATTCTGGACAAATATCAGGATCTTCCTAATTTTGGAATGGGTGATGCTGTCAATTATGAAGCAGTAATTGCTGCCAATCCTACAATTGCTATTAATAGTGGAAAGATTAATGATACAATGGTTTCTGATTGCGATGCGTTATCAGAAAGCCTTGGAATTCCGGTTGTTGCAGTAGACAATGAGCTTAATAATTCTGCGGAAGCTTTTCGTTTTATGGGCGAACTTCTTGGCGTAGAAGATCATGCAGAAGAGCTTGCTCAGTATGCGGAGCAGGTATTTACTGATATTAATGCACTTTCAGATATTCCAGAAGAAAAGAAAGTCAGTGTATACTTCGGTAATGGAGAGGATTCACTGGAAACTGCACCCAGGGGATCCCAGCATGCACAGATCCTTGATGCCATCAATGCAGTCAATGTTGCAGATCTGGAATTGGGAGATGGATCTCGTGTTCAGATTTCAGCAGAACAGCTTCTTGCATGGGATCCGGATGTGATTGTTGTA
>OFMH01001393.1_pt1 | contig 13181 bp, 9 predicted proteins | sample 1541761 | NCBI WGS metagenome assembly OFMH01 (sample SAMN04209249, study PRJEB22552) | human gut metagenome | biome: gut; material: feces | host: Homo sapiens | place: USA: Oklahoma
CCAGTACCGTCAATTTGTACACGCATCCTTTTCCCCGCACACGCGGGGGTGATCCTAATAAAATTTCAGCTTATAATTCCCTTTTTCACTTTTCCCCGCACACGCGGGGGTGATCCTCGTAGCCAGTACCGTCAATTTGTACACGCATCCTTTTCCCCGCACACGCGGGGGTGATCCCGAGGGCGAGTGCCTGATTGGCATCGAGGCAGACTTTTCCCCGCACACGCGGGGGTGATCCCTGCTCCGCCTCGGCTGCCGTAAATCGCAAGCACTTTTCCCCGCACACGCGGGGGTGATCCTCGGAAAGCGTCGTGAGTACAAACCATGTGTGCCTTTTCCCCGCACACGCGGGGGTGATCCTCCACTGGCATTCGGTGTACTTTTCCGGTGCGCCTTTTCCCCGCACGCGCGGGGGTGATCCTGGAGATTTTGCACCACCGCATCCGGCAAATCGCTTTTCCCCGCACACGCGGGGGTGATCCTTTCCGTTGGATATATCGTAAATGCCTACGAAGCTTTTCCCCGCACACGCGGGGGTGATCCTTGATGGTACGAATTATGATTTGCCGGATAAAGCTTTTCCCCGCACACGCGGGGGTGATTTTCCTTGTGCGAGTAGCAGAAAAGCGCTCGATTGGCGTTTTTCTATATGACAGCCATCATGTGAAAAACAGAATATTTGTTGTGACAACAAGGAAAGAGTGAATAAGAAAGACCTGCACAGCTATTATCCAGCTGTGCAGGTCTTTCTTATATTTGGCTCGGGAGTAGAACCCCGTTGGTACACAATTTTTATGGGAAAGTCCAGTGTGTGATTTCTTCTCTTAAATCTCTAATAAGAGCTCATGGTCAAGTCGGTGCTTTACCATTGATAAGGATTGCGTTAATCGGCATCATATAAAAACCGCACAGCTGTAGAGACAGAGCATGGGTAAAGAGATTAAGCGTAGTATACACCGAACAGAGTAAGAATATGGTCAGTTTCATTTAGAAAGTTATGAGGAACCTCTGGCTCTACATAATACAAAGCCAAACAGCATGGATTGTATCCGCTGTGGTGAGTGCCTAAAGCGATGTCCCAAGAAGGCAACCCATAAAAAAGAAGGAGCAGAGCAACAACCGAAGGGATGAGCGGGCGTTTTGGGGAAAAGATGAAGTGAAAAACGAGGGAATTATTTGCACACTGTAAAAAAATAATGAATAAACATCTTGACTTCTATCATAAATTGACCTATAATGGGGACAACTAAATATTGCGTCATAGGTACTCTGTTTTCAGAGGATAATGGGGAATGCAGTGTGAATCTGCAACAGCCAACTCTACTGTATTAAGGAGTGTTTATTCATATCCATTGGATTGTTTTCAATCTGAGAAGGGAATAAGTGCGATGAATTTAAGTCAGGAGACCCGCCTAGGATGGTGTCTGCCATTTCGGTATGGGAAATGAAAGCAAAAATGATAGGGTCATTGCGTTCACAGGGAGTATTATACCGATTTTGGTATAATACTCTTTTTTTGCAGACGGCACATTTAGCGAATTTACAATCGGAAAGGTGATTCGATGAAATCTCGCAAATTGATCGCTCTGTTACTTGCGGCTGTCATGCTGATTGGAACCATGACCGGATGTAATCAGAGTACAACAACACAAGCGGAAGTCCAAAATGAAACAGAGAACACAACAGAGGAGAACACAGAAACAGGCGTCAAAAAGGTAAAAAATCTGGTAATTGGTACAACTACACCCAATACGACCTTTAACCTGTACAGCCAGACGGACATCTTTGGACGAATCAATTATGTCGGATTTGTCCGTGGAAACTGGGTGTATGAAGCAGAAGACGGTTCTCTTCAGCCCTACTTCTTTACTTCCTTTGATATTTCGGATGATGGTTGTGTTTTGGACTTTACATGGCCTACCACTGCTGTCTGGGGCGATGGTCAGCCGGTAACATGGGACGATATTGCATTTACTATCAAATTTTTGGCGGAAACTGCAAAGAGTTCTTATTTCCTGAATCTGGTAAGCGTTGAGGAAACCGGAGAAGGAAAGGGAAGGATTACCTTCAGTCAGCCGGATGTTTATGGCTGGTTGTCCGGCTCTGCTATGATGCAGGGCGTACTTCCAAAGCATATCTGGGAAAAGTTTGAAGGAAGTGACGAATACAAAAATTATACCGGAGAAGATGCAGCCATCGGATGCGGTCCGTACAAGCTGGTATCCAAGGATGTTGATGCGCAGGTTTCCTATTATGAAGCAATTCCGGAAAATAACTACCACGGGGATATTACCGTTGAATCGGTCACCATCAAGACATATGCGGATGCAACTGCGGTAATGGCTGCTTTGAATGCAGGTGAGATCGACTGCTATTACGCATATTCTTCTCCTATTGATTACACCCTGATGGATATGATTTCTGACCCTGCCGTAGATAAGGGAGAGAGTGTTTATTCGGGCTGCAACCAGATGACCTTCGGTATGACCAGAAAAGCCGGCAGTGATTACAACTTCCGTTTGGCAGTTACCAAAGCGATGGACTGGGCGCTGCTGTCGAAGACCATCGGCGGCGATGATGCGGTTATTCCATGTGCCGGCATTATTCCGCCGTCCTGTAACGGTTATGTAGAAGGACTGCCACAGTTTGCACAGGATGTGGAGGAAGCTAAGAAAATTTTGGATGATGCCGGTTACCTTGATGTGAACGCAGATGGCTTCCGTGAATTCCCGGATGGTTCTGAAATGAAGATTTTGGTGGTTCCACAATACTCCAAAGATATGAATCTGAGAAATCGTATTGCAGAAGTCATCGTTGACAATCTTGCATCCGTAGGCGTAAACGCTTATGTTGACCAGTCGATCATTGTAAACTCTGAGGTGTGGGAAAGCAATATCAAGGAGGGAAATTATGATATTGCCATCGGCTACACAACCGCCGGTGTGGCAAGACATACCTCTGCTTTCCGCTATTATGTTTATGAGCCAAAGCCGGGAACCGACCGCAATGCTTCCTGGTTGTGGGGTACATACACCGACCCGACCTTTAATGAAACGGTATGGCGTATGCTGGGTGCCCATTCCAGCGAGGAATATCTGGAATGCATCACCTATCTGCAGAATGAAGCAGCAAAGACCCTGTTCGGTACTGCTCTGAGCTGGACCTCCTGCTATTATCCATATCGCACAGACAAATATGAAAACTGGTATAACCGTGCTTCCTGGGGTGTTGTAAACGACGAACTCTGGTATACACTGACTGCAAAATAATGTGACAAAAAGGGTTGCTCCTTGTCCCTATCCATTGAGCAGCCCATTTTTTATGAAGGTTGTGAAATCCAACGATGACTAAGCATATTTTCAAAAGAATTCTTGCTGCGTTTGCTACGATATTTGTTGTGATTACCATCAGCTTTTTTATGGTCCGGTTTATGCCCGGAGACCCGCTTCAGCACATTGTTGGTCAGGAGGAGTACTATTATCTGCTGGAAAAGGACCCGGGAGAACTGGAATTTATCGCTGAGAAGTATGGGCTGAATGATTCCTATGGTGTACAGTATGTAAGATATTTAAAAAGCATTGTTACCATGGACTTTGGAATTGCATATTCCAATAAGCAGCCGGTTTTGGATAACGTACTGAAAAGTATCTCGTGGACTGTTAGGCTGTCGATACCAACATGGATTCTGGGGGGAATCTTTGGTGCGGTATTAGGTGTTATAGCGGGTTGGAAGCCGGGAAAACTGTTTGATTCTATCATGACGCCGATTGCGCTGTTCCTGAATACAGTACCCTCCAACTGCATTGGTGTCCTTGCGCTGGTTGTTTTTGCTTATAATTTGAAGTGGGTTCCCATCAGTGGAATGACTAGTGGGATGACAACAGGTTGGGAGAGGACATTGGATATTTTGCATCATATGGTTTTGCCTTTGTCCATTTTGATTCTGTTTCGCACAGCCAGTGACTTTATGACGATGAAAAGCAGCGTGTCGCAGATTAGAAAAGAAGACTTTACTACAACAGCGGAATCAAAGGGACTGCCGGAAAGAAAGGTGCTGTTCCGTCATGTAATCAAGAATGCAATGCTTCCGTATGTCACCAGTATGTGTATGCAGATGGGCAGCCTATTATCGGGTTCTATGATGATTGAATCCATCTTTGGTTGGAAGGGCATGGGGCAGTTGTTTTATCAGTCTGTTTCAAACCACGATTTTCCTACAGCACAGCTGTGCTTTCTGGTTTCGGCATTTTGTGTGGTGATGGCAAATCTGATCAGTGATATTGTGATTGCATTCATTGATCCAAGAATTGCTTCTTAAGGAGGTGCCGATATGCAGAAAAAGAAAAAAATCAATCTTCCTGTAGTGATGGGAAGCATCATCATTATATTTTTTGTTGTGATTGCTCTTTTGGCACCCTATATTGCTCCGTATGACCCGGCAGCAACCAGTTCGCTGACCTATGCAAAGCCAAGTGCAGAGCACTGGCTGGGGACCAATGATGTGGGTCAGGATATTTTCAGCGAACTATTGTATGGAACTCGCATCTCGATGGGAATCGGTGTTTTTGCTGCATTTGTTGTTACCATTCTGGGAACGGTTCTGGCGCTGTTTTCCGGGTGGTATGGAGGATATGTGGACAAAGCTGTTACTGCTTTGACCAATCTTGCAATGGCATTGCCGGGTCTTGCGCTGACAACCCTTCTGGTGTGCTATTTGGAGCCGGGAATGCTGAGTATTGTGGTGGCAATTTCGGTAACATCATGGACCGGAACGACCCGAGTGCTGCGCTCCCGCATTCTGTCGCTGAAGGAAGAACCGTTTATTAAAATTGAAAAAGCAATCGGACAAAAGGACATTGTCATCATGTTTAAACATCTGCTCCCCAATATCAAGGATATCATCCTTTCCCGTGGAGCGATGGCAGTTTCCGGTGCCATGATGACAGAGGCCTCGCTGAGCTTTCTCGGCTTGGGTGCATTTGCTGAAAAAAGCTGGGGTGCAATCCTGCACTTTGCATTTTTTCGAAATGGTGTTGTCCGTGGGCAATACTGGTGGTATCTGCCGCCCATCATCTGCACCTCTCTGGCAGTGCTTGGTTTTATGCTGGTTGGCTATTACGGTCAGCAGAAAAAGTGAGGTGTAAAGGATGCTGGAAATAAAAAATGTTTCGGTTCAGTTTAGCGATGAAAGTGATGTGCAGGCAGTCGAAGATGTGAGCCTGACAGTTGCCGAAGGGCAGAAGATTGCACTGGTAGGAGAGACCGGCAGCGGCAAAAGTGTTTTGCTTCTTGCAATTTTGAGGCTTCTTCCAGAAACGGCGATTGTAAAAGGACAGGTGCTGTACAAAGGAGAAGATTTGCTGAGCTTAAAGAAAAAACAGCTGAACAAGATTCGTGGAGCCGAGATTTCCTATGTGCCGCAGGGAGGCGGAGGAAGCATGAATCCTCTTTTGAAGGTTGGATTTCAGGTAGGCGAGCCACTGATGGAGCACAAAGGATTCACAAAAAAGCAGGCGGTCCAAAGAAGTGTTGAGCTGCTGAAGATGTTTCGTTTAGGTAACGAGGAACAACTGGTCCATGCATACCCACATACTTTTTCGGGCGGTATGAGACAAAGAGCAATGGTGGCGATGGGAATTTCCGCAGGAGCGAAACTGATTCTGGCAGACGAACCCAGCAAAGGACTCGATGAAAAGAGAGTTTCGCTTGTGGTAGAGGCGTTTGAGCAGCTAAAAGAAGAAAGCCTGCTTTGTGTCACACATGATATGATGTTTGCAGGAAGAATTTCAGACCACATCTGTGTCCTCTATGCGGCACAGCAGGTAGAGTATGGTCCAACCGAAGAGATACTGAAAAATCCGCTTCACCCATACACACAGGATATGATTTTGGCAATACCGGAAAACGGGATGAAAGTTTCCATGACGGGATTTGCTCCGCCTCACACGGATTATCAAAACTACGGGTGCCGGTACAAGCATCGGTGCAGATTTTGCACATCAAAATGCGATACAATGCCGCCGGTGTTTACACTTGGCGATAGAAAGGTAAGGTGCTGGAAATATGAGAATGAAAACTGAGAACCTTACCAAAATTTATAAAAGCCGTGTGAACAAAAAAGAAAATTTTTATGCTGCCAAAGATGTAAATATTACCTTAATGGAAGGGGAAACCATTGGGCTGTTTGGAGACAGCGGCAGCGGAAAATCCACATTAGGGCAAATGCTTTCGGGTCTGCTGAAACCTACCTCCGGTAGGATATTCTTCGGAGAAGATGAGCTGAAATATCCCTTTAAAGGTCCTCATAGGAGGGAGGTCCAGATCCTGTTTCAGCATCCTGAAATTTCATTTAACCCGGCATTACCCTTGCTCAGCAGCTTGAAGGAGCCTTATTCGCTGTATAACATCCCATATTCTTTATCGGCCTTGATTGAAAATGTAGAAAAATTCGGGTTACATGAGGAACACCTGTATCGAAAACCGGCTGAATTGTCCGGTGGTGAATTGCAAAGAGCAGCGCTTTCCAGACTGCTGGTCATGGAACCAAAGGTGATTATCCTGGACGAACCAACCTCCATGCTGGATGTAATCACACAGGCACAGATGATTCAGATGCTGCGGGAATACCAGAAAAAGGCAGGTACGTCGTATGTGTTTATTACGCACAACAGGACATTGTGCGAAGAAGTTTGTAATCGAATTTATGATGTGGAAAACGGAATTGTCACATTGGAGGAATCGTGATGGAAAAAGAAATTAAAAAGATTGCCATTCTTCATTGTAAAAAATCCGGCAGAGTCTGCACCGGCGCTGCGTGCTTTCGGGCATTTTATGACCGAAAGAAATCGTTTGAACAGTACGAAGGGCAACCGGTAGAGCTTTCGGCTTATTTTGATTGCAATGGCTGTGAAGCAGATAAACTGAACGACCCGGGATTTACAGAAAAACTGGAACGGATGAAAGAGGAACATGTCGACCGAATTCATATCGGAAAATGTTGTCTGGCTCGGTGTGAACAATTAAATCAAATGAAAGAAGCAATGGACAGGGTGGGTCTTTCTTATGTAGAAGGCACACATTAGTTCATTCTGCCTTTCAGATTGGGTTTGGTCGAATGACGATACCCGAAAATCTAACCATGATATACTCTCCTTCCGATTTATCAAGAAAGGATAAATCATTCTCCTTCCCACAAAAACAGCAGCTGCCTGCAAGCAGCTGCTGTTTTTGCCAAAATAAAAAAATGAGTGCAGGAAATCGCATGACCTTTTCGTCCTCAAAGGTTCAGGGCATTTTCCTATTTAGATATGTATATAATATACTCATTTCAATGATTTTTACTGTGTATTTATACAAAAAAATAAAACAATACGATAAAGTCTTGTGAAATAGTATGAATCACAGTATAATGAAGTCGACCACTCATTTTTGATTCAGGAGGGATTTTGAGCGATGTTGGATCTTATTTTAAAAAATACCGTTGTCTATGACGGTACAGGTGCACCTCCCTTTCATGGGAATATCGGGATTGCACAGGGGAAAATTGCAGTACTTTCCCAGCAACCGATAGCAGAGAAAGCGAAGGAAATCGTAGACCTTGGCGGGCTGGCGGCAGCTCCCGGCTTTATTGATTTTCACTCGCACAGTGATACGACCTTTTTGCCCGACAGCCGCTGTCAGTCCAAGCTGTTTCAGGGCATCACCTCCGAGGTGACCGGTCAATGCGGCTACACCGTTTATCCTTGTAAGCCGGAAAATCTGGAATTGATGAAGGAGTTTTCCTCGGTTAGCAGCAAGTGGGATTCCTATGTTTCTACCTCTATGGCGCAGTTTATTGAAAAAGCCAAGAGTGGAAATCGTCCAATGGCGACCAACCAGCTTCCGATGGTCGGACATGGAGCTTTGCGCGCTGGCGTCATGGGCTTTGAAGGACGAAAAGCCACCGCAGAGGAGTTGGCGGACATGGCTGCCTTGCTGGACAAAGAGATGGCAGACGGAGCCTGGGGAATGACACTGGGTCTTGGCTATGCGCCCGGTGTGTTTGCCGACCAGGAGGAACTGAACGCAATGGGTGAGGTGATAGCCAAATACGACGGTATCATCGCTTCCCATATGCGCAATCAGGGAGCGGAGATTATCGCTGCCCTGGAAGAAATGTATGAAATCAACCGAAAGACAGGTGCAAAAGTCCACATATCCCACCTGAAAGCCAGCGGCAAGGAGCAGTGGGGTTGGGCACCGAAAATTTGGGAATACATCGAGCAGGCACAGAAAAACGGCATTGCTGTAACGGCTGATATGTACCCGTACACAGCGGCGGCAACCGGCATTACCAATATCCTGCCGAAATGGACGCTGGAGGGCGGAGTAGTGGCTGCGGCAGCTCGGCTTGCTTCTGACCAGAGAGGTCAGATTTTGGCAGAGCTGGACCATCGCTTTGCGGAAAAGGAGGACGGTGAAGCCATTTATGTGGTCACCACCTACGGACTTTGCCCGGAAGCCGACGGCAAAAATATCTATGAGATGAGCCAAATCTGGAACTGCACCATGTCCGAAGCAGCTGCCCGACTGATGGTGGAAACCAAAGGCAGCGCAGACTGCATCTTCTTCTGTATGTCGGAAGAGGATGTGCTGTACTTCCTGCGCCAGGAGGTCACCATCGGGACCGATGGTTGTGGTATGCCGCTGAGTAAGGAGGAAAATGAGGGCAGACCGCACCCGCGTCACTTTGCGACCTTCCCGCGGTTTTTCCGTCTGGTACGAGAAGAAAAGCTCTGCACACTGGAGCATGCAGTCTACCGTGTGACCGGATTACCGGCTCAAATCATCGGATTGCAGGACCGCGGTCTGCTAAAGGAAGGGATGGCAGCGGACATTACCGTCTTTGACCCGGATACCATCGCCGACAAAGCGACCTATGAAAACCCATTCCAGAAGGCGGAGGGCATTGAGCACGTCTTGCTGGCAGGAGAGTTTGCCATCCGCAACGGCGAACAGACCGAGAAGCGTCTGGGTCAATTTTTGCTAAAAAATCGGTAGGAAGAATGGACCGGAGATAATAGGATAGGGGTTCTGTTGATACTCCCTATTCCACCAGTGAAATCGAGGCAAGCAGAGAACAAAAGGTAAAAAAGAGCGTGGAGAAATTTTTCTCCACGCTCTTTTTGTTATAATAACTTTTTAACAGATTTGGATTTGACCCATAACACACAACTGGGGTATCTGAAGTGTCAGAGCAACGAGTTGACAGACTTGGATTTAACCCATAATACACAACTGGGGCATCTAAGCTGTCAGAGCAACGAGTTGACCCATTTGGATTTAACCAATAATACACAACTGAATGAACTGCACTGTGAGAGCAACAAGTTGACCCACTTGGATTTAACCCATAATACACAGCTGAGTAATTTGAGCTGTCATAACAACCAGGCATCTATTCAAAGCGGCACTTCTCTTGAGACACTGCAAACACAGTTTGGCTTTGATGTAAACAAGGTAAGTAATGAAAAGGCGGCAAATTTGAAAATGGCAAGGTAATCTTCACTAAAGCAAGTATGAGCTATATCTATGATTGCGGCAATGGTAAACAAGAAAGCTTTACTATGCTAACAAAACACTTAGCAGAGCTGGTGCCGGGTAAACAGCCCACTGTCGCAGAAGATGGCTGGAAGGACTACTGGCGCTGCAAACTGCATAAGAACGAATTCTTTGAGGATGAAACCTGCGAAACTCGAATTGCCAATCTGGACGAATGGAAAACAGGCAAGGGAAAGCTGGAAAAGCTTACGCCTGTTGCGACAATCGATGAAGAAACCTTCCCGGATGAAAAATTCAGAAATTTCCTCCTTGCTTTGCCGGAAGGTAACGATGGATTTTTTACACAGGCGGAGATTGACAGCATCACAAAGATAGATTGTAGCAATCAATCGATCTCGGATTTAACAGGAATTCACACATTTACCGCTCTGACCGAATTGGTTTGTTATGAGAACCAGATTAGCAAGCTGGATTTGAGTCAAAATTCTGCCCTGGAAAAGCTGAACTGCTCCAACAACCTTTTGACCGAGTTGGATGTCAGCGCGAACAGCAATTTGCAGGACCTGCAGTGCAATGCCAACCAGCTGCTTTATCTGGACCTGGGCAGCAATGGTTCGTTGAACAATCTGTCCTGTGACGACAACAAGCGAATGATTGTAAATGGCACTGCCATCAGTGAACTGAATGGATTTCAAGCAGACAATGCAACGGTTCAAAGCGGAGGAAACTTCGACGGTGGCAAAGTCAATTTCACTGCCCATGATGATCTACAAATATGATTGCGGCAATGGAAATACGGCAACCTTTACGATGATGTCCGAGCATCAAACGCAGCTGGTAGAAGGAAAAGCAGCAACCTGCGAAGAGGCGGGACAGAAATCCCACTACAAGTGCAGCATTTGTGGCAAACTCTTTACAGGTGCAGACGCAGCAACCGAAACGACAGAAGATGCGCTTATCATTCCGCCTACCGGTCATCAGTGGGGAGAACCGGTGATTGTTTTTGCCGAGGATGGAAAGAGTGCAACGGCAAGCGTGACCTATCAAACGGACAAGAATCATGTAAAAGATTTGTCAAGCAGTGTTTCTGTTACATCCGAAGTGGGAACCCCTGCCACCTGTGAAGGAAAAGGCACGACCCTTTACACAGCGAAGGTTATATTTGAAGGCGAAAGCTACACTGCCACCAAAGAGGTGGAGGACATTGAAGCCATCGGTCACAGCTGGGGAGCAACTACCTATGAGTGGACGGAAGATGGTGCGGCTTGCACAGCCAAACGTGTCTGCGAGAATGACGGAAGCCACATCGAAACTGCGCAAGCGACCGTGACATCAAAAGAAAGTCAAACGCCGACCTGCACCGAAAAAGGTGAAACCACCTATACCGCGACCTTTACAGAAGACTGGGCAACAGCGCAAACTAAGATTGTTGTAGACATTGATGCCACCGGTCACAGCTGGGGAGTAACTACCTATGAGTGGAGCGAAGACGGTAAGAGCTGCACAGCCAAACGTGTCTGCCGGAATGATGAAACCCACACCGAAACGGCAACAGCGACGGTAAACGGAGTGCAGTCCAAGGAACCGACCTGCACCGACAAAGGTGAAACCACCTATACCGCGACCGTTGTGTTTGGTGATAAGACCTACACGGACACTACAACCCGTCAGGACCTGCCAATCGACCCGGAAAACCATAACAATCGACTTGTAGAGGTCGAGGCAAAGGAGCCAACCTGTACAGAAGATGGTAACCACGCACATTGGCGGTGCGATGGCTGCAATAAGCTGTTTAGCGATGCAGAGGGAAAAAATGAAATCTCTGTCGACGAGGTTACGATTGACGCATTGGGTCATACTGCGGAAAAGGTAGCGGGTCAGGCGCCAACCTACACCAGTGCCGGTTGGAAGGATTACTGGAAGTGCAGCGTTTGTCAGAAACTCTTTGAAGAAGAAAGCTGCACCACCGAAATCACCGATTTGGAAAGCTGGAAAACAGGCAAAGGCAGATTGGATCAGCTGACCCGTCCGCAAAAACCGGACAGCGGCGAGGACGATAAAGACGAAAAACCGTCGGAAAGACCGGAATCTTCCGAAGAAACAGAGTCCATTGTGAAGCCGAACACCTCTAACAAGCCGGATTCGTCTGTAAAACCGGAACAACTGAATGGAAACAACAATGCAGCCGTTACGGTGAAGCCGACCATCACCGAGGATACTGCCAAGGTGGAGCTTTCAAAAGAAACGATTGATAGAACAATCGCCAAAGCAGAAAAGAAATCGAAGGAAAACATCTCAGTCGAGGTGGAAAGCAAGACTGGAAATTCAAACAACCTTTCCTTCGATCTTCCAAAGGCAACGGTGGAAGCTCTTGTGAAAAAGAATGTACAGGAGCTCAAGCTCAACACGGACAGTGTCGACATCACCCTGAGCCGAGAATTGCTCAAGGAAATTCAAAATCAGATGGCAACAGATGTGCGGCTTACCATTCAAAAAATAGATAACAGTAAGTTGGATGCACAGGCAAAGAGCATCATCGGCAACAGACCGGTCTATACATTTAGCATTGTTGGCAGCAACGGTAAGCAATTAACTGATTTTGGAAAAGGACGCGTTTCCATCTTCCTTCCATACACAATCAATGCGGGTGAGAATCCGGCAGCGCTTTTGGCTTATCAAATCGATCAGAGTGGTAAGGCAATCCAGCTGTCAAACTCAGCGTATCTTTCTGAAAGACAAGCTGTTGGTCTCGTGGCTGATACCGTCTCCTGCTTTGCAGTCGGTTACAAAAACGTCCCTGCCTTTACCGACACTGCAAACCACTGGGCAAAGAGCAGCATTGAGTATGTTGTAGCGAGCGGGCTGCTTTCTGAAACGGGCAATAGAACATTTTCTCCTGATGCACCGATGACAGCGGAAGTATTTGCCGCTGCTTTAGGAAAATTAGCCGGTGCAAAAGCAGGAACCGATTCCTCCTATCTGGAATGGGTGAACAACCTTGGCATTATGAACGGGTTGGGTGAAGGAAAGCTTCAGACTCAGCAGAAGATGACCCGAGAACAGATAGCGGTTGCTCTGTACAATTATGCAAAGTATATCGGTTTTGAGCTGCCAAAATCCTATGAAGAAAATATCTTTACAGATGCAAATCAAGTGCAAGAAAACGCGAAGCAAGCGGTAAAAGCGATGCAAATGGCAGGAATTCTTGCCGGAAAAGACGGAAATCGTTTTGACCCGAAGACAAATGTAACCAGAGCAGAAATGGCGGTTATCCTGGAACGTTTTGTCAAGGTACTGATCGTGGGCGGCAGCAGCGAAGGCTGGATGTGCAATGACAGCGGAAAATGGATGTACTATGAAAACGGCAAAGCGGTCACCGGAAAGAAAAAGATTGACGGAAAAACGTATACCTTTAACAATGAGGGAGTCGTTGCAGAGGAAACAAAGAGCAAGGAATCTGCATCGAAGCCAGTCAGCAAGGTAAACACTTCTGGAAAACTGTCCATCAAGAACATTTTGCTCAACTTATTTTCAAGTAGGAAATAATGATTTCATACAAATTGTGTTCCCCAATAAGGGTAAATGAACAGATTATTTGCCTGCTGTAAACAAACCCGGGAGCGGTACTCTATCAGAGTACC
>OFMH01001405.1_pt1 | contig 13079 bp, 11 predicted proteins | sample 1541761 | NCBI WGS metagenome assembly OFMH01 (sample SAMN04209249, study PRJEB22552) | human gut metagenome | biome: gut; material: feces | host: Homo sapiens | place: USA: Oklahoma
GTCAGATGTGCCGTAAGCACTGAGGATTTGCCTAGGTCGTGGCCAAAATGGTCGGTACAATTTCGGTATCATTCCTATACAAATTATTAAAAATAGGCTGTATCTGAAAAAAATTAAGATATGGCTAAAAAAAATTATGCTCCAAATTCGAATGACACAATTCTTAGCAGTGTCATTGGCTGGAAACCTCCAGTTTTGCATCAGAAATCAGAATGTTATATCTCCTTCTTGGCGTTTGATCCAGGAGTCAACCGCATGAGAAAGAAAAAAATTATGCTTGACCATATCAAGGGCAAGCGGAACCAACGTGTCTATGCCGACCAGGTTATTAAAAAACTCACCGAGAAACTTATGGCAGGATGGAATCCTTGGATTGAGGAGCTGCAGCCCCTGGAATATACTAAATGGGATGACGTTCTCGACAGGTATAAGTCTTATCTGGCCAAAATGTGCAACGAGGGTAGTATGCGTGAGGAGACTTATGTCGACTATAGCAGTCGTCTCAGAATCCTGGAAAAATGGAAGCAAGAGAAAAGAATAACTCTCAACTACTCCTACCAATGGGACAAAAGTAATGTGAGCAAGTTTCTGGATTACATTTTCATCGACCGGAACAATACTGTACTGACCCGCAATAACTATCTTGCCTGGACTAAGAGTTTTTCTGCTTATCTGTTAGCTCGAGGGTATATACCTAAGAACCCTACAGAAGGCCTGGAACGTATCAAGAACAGGCAGAAGAAAAGCAGAGATGTCATACCGGATTGTACCATGCAGCTCATCAGAGACTACCTACAGGAGCACAACAAGCACTATCTGCTGGCTTGTGAAATCATTCACTACCTCTTCATCCGCCCTCGCGAGATGTCCTATCTCAGAATCTGCGATATCCATGTAAAGACTCAGACAATCACTCTGCATGGCGAGAACACAAAGAACGGCAATGATGCCGTGATCACCTTGCCGACTCATGTCATCAAGCTGATGATGGAACTCAACATCTTCTCACACCCAGGGCAGGACTACCTCTTCTCTGACGGTTTCTGTCCAGGACCAGAGAGAAAGAACGAGAAAATGTTCAGAGACTACTGGACTCGTGTCTTGAGAAAGGAACTGAAACTCTCACCTCGCTTCAAATTTTATAGCTTGAAGGACACAGGCATCACCAATATGCTGCGGGCCAATGCCGATGTCTTGTCGGTCAGAGACCAGGCGAGACACTCATCTATACTCATCACAGACATCTATACGCCTAAGGATATACAGAAGGCGAATGAGTATATCAAGAACTATCAGGGTATCCTATAATATAATAAGGTGGAGAGCTAACTGCTCCCCACCTTATTATATATATTATGATAGCATATAAAAATATCCCGTGTAAACTGGCTCGATGGCATCGTCCTTGACTTCCATCTCTATCTTCTCGCACACATATTTCTTGTTGCGGATGATGTATATCTTGGATGGATCCGGTATGTCATCTGACTTAAACTTGGCCTCCATGCAGTTTTTATTGTCTAATCTTAGACCATTATCATGTAAGCAGCCCAGAGTAACAACATCATTAGTAGATTTCGTACAAATCGACAGAGAGTAAGGATACTTTTCTTTAAATGTTCCTCCTCTGTTCCCGCCAAATCCTCCTTCGGTACTACCACAATATTCTTTATTTATTCGGTAGTCGGTTTTGAATTTTGGCCACCTAGACTTCGCTCTAACCCAACTAAATTTGTTGTCATCCTGTACTTCTCCTGGAATAATGAAGAATATATTCATGCATTCCTGATCATCTTCGGATTTGTCGAGTGTTGACTCATCATCAATCGCATCCTGCACGGATGTGTAGCTGAATCCGTCATCATCAACATCGCACTCCTTTGAATCCGGCTCCTTATCATTAGGTATTGAAAGAAGGCATCGCTTCTCGTAGTAATTATCTTCCAAGATTGCTGTTTTGAAATTGATATCTTCTACAACTTGTGCTGCAGGAGATATGTTAAGTTCAACATAGTCATCAGAAGAACTGTCCCTGATTAATGGTGACCAAACGCCTGCCAGCTGCCATGTTTTCGAACCCTCATTCTCTACATATATGTAGTAACTACCATTACACTCAATGATGGTCTGTCTTTTTTGTTTTTCAGACCATGACTGTGTTGTCCCTTGGAACTGATTTTGCGGGTCCAAGGTAGCTGTACTATGGACTATTTCAAAATTCTCGAAGACTTTTTTGGAAATAACTTCATAGTTATCTCTGTTTGCAGAATCACCCAGATTATACTCCAGATTTGCTGTAGATGACGTGGAGAAGGATCCGTCTTCGTCGTAGTCCGTTGTGTATTCGGCCAGAGGCTCAATCGCTACGGAATCTGCGGTTGTCAGCTCTGATTTTTTGATAACAGAACAAGTTTTTTGGATATCATCAAAAACAATGGTGGCATTGAAAAGCTTTCGAAATTCCTCTATAAAAGTATAGCTCGACCAATGAGGAAGTGCCCTTCGCAGCTCACGAGTCTTGTAGGCCGATGCGATATACAGGAGGTTCCACGGCTTGCAGTCGAAGTCGTTGCGCTTGAGCGTGTATCCCTCATATTCTACCACTTTACGGAAGATATACATTAAGTTTGGCTGAACAGCCAGGTTCATGATAAATGGTGCATTGCTTCCTATAAATTGCTTCGTTTTAGCTACTCCGACAAAATTGGCAATCATATCATTTGTTTCGTCCCGTACAGGAACAAAACACCATTTACCCTCTACTCCCAGGAACTCCGATTTATCATCATCCAATCTATAGATGTCATTAATCTTCTGAATACCTTTCCATCCTTGAGACCAGCCCTTATCAACTGTATAACCGGGCTTGTCAGCTGTGCCAAACGGAATCTCATCGATGTAGTGCCTGGTCATGCGGTCGTTGAACTTGATGCGGGACTTGCCTCCGACTATCTGCAGTTTGATTTCTTTCTCATTCACGGAGAGTATGGTACCGACACCACTCATGATGAGCTGGCTGTTACAGAACAGTTTGCAGTCATCGTATTTGGCGATGTTCTTCTTGACCTCCAGTCGCGAGACATTCTTAAATATGACACGGTTCTCCAGGATATTCATGGGGAAGGTGATGTCATAGGTGTACTCACCATCATCGGTGACATACTGGTTTGCGTATGTCACCTTGATGGATGATGTAGAAATGGGATAGGCCTTATGCCCATTGATGATGCATGTTATCATATTCCACTACTTATTGTTTAAAATGCGCTGATAATCCTGCAGTCTGCGGTGCAGACCTCTACGACCAGATATCGGAACTTCAACCTCAATGCCATCGTCAAGCGTCTGTGTCAGACGGCTGACGGCTGCATTGACACCATCGAGGGACTGGCGTACTTCGGTGTTGTCATTGTTAACATTGACTACAGGAGCCACCACGGTACTGCTGCCCTGTCCCAGAGAACGTGTGATATCAGCAGCGGTCAGCGAGCCAACAGTGTTGGAGCGCTGTGCCCTATCGATGAGGTCAAGAGCCGGACGGATGGATGAGTTGTTGACGGCATTGTGATTAGCCACGAACTCACCTTCATGCACAACTCCAGCCTCCTTTCTGTACCTGGTACCGCCAGTATATCCACCCTCATAGTATCCGGCAGCTTCAGCCTGGTGTTGCTTCTTGATGGTCGCAATCTGCAACATTCCGGCAGCTGTGGCCATTCCTGCAGCTATAGGTGCCAACAACCAGCCGGTACCCTTGATGGCAGCAGCAGAAGAGTATGCATTGATGGCAGCCATGGCGGTAGATGCGATTGCCTGAGCAATCTCTATCTTCATCGCCTTCTTGTTAGCCTTCGACTTGGCAGCAGCCAGTTCCTTGTCACGCTTCTCTTCCAACTTTTTCTTTTTCTTCGAGTTTTTGCCAGCTGCAGCAATCTGTTTCTCGTAGTTCTTGGAGATTTTGGCTTGCTCCAGGTCTGAGCATGCCTGAGCGTATGCTGACGCAGAAGAAAGAATGTTGTTGATGCCGTTGTATGCCGCAGATGTCTGCTGCACCATGTTGTCGAGGAAGTTGGCTGTCACCTGCGCCTTGGCCTGCATGTATGCAGCATGGTTCTGCTTGTCGTTGCCATACAACTCCTTCAACTTCTCCATGGTGTTCTGGTAGTTCTGAATCTGTGAAGAGAAGTATCCACCCAGAGTTGCATTGCCGGTCAACTGGGACTCACCTGCTGCAGCCCTGGCGCTGTTGACCATCTCTGATGACTTATCATTAATCTTCAGCTGAGCGCTACCAGCACCATGATCATCAGCATCAATTTGCGCTCTCTGTGCAGCGAACTGCTTGGTTATCTCCAACTTCATCTGCTGATATTCCTCCTCCTTGATCAATCCCTGCTTGTAGAGATTGTCAAGGCCATTGAGGTACATGGTCTCCTGTGCCTGCAAGTCTTGCTTACCGAACTGCTGACGTAGTTCACGCAGCTGGTTCTGGTATGACTCCTGCATCTGCAGCTGGTGGTCGAGCTCAGCCTGTTCCATTTCAGCCTTCAGATCCAGCCACTCCTCGCTGCCCTCTCTGTCTTTGTAGAGTGCAAGACGTTTTTTCATGGCTTCGACATCATTCTTATATAGGGCTTCATTGAGAGCGGTATCATTCTGATAGATAGCTGAACTGGCATCATTGTACTGAGCTTTGATGCTAGCCTCCTTCTGGAGGCGTTCACGCTCAATGGTCTGCTCATTCATCTTCTGAATGGCAGCATCATGCTGCTTGACAACATTGACCTGGTTGTCAAGTAACTGCTTGTACTCATTACTCTCAGCTCCATACAACTGTTTCAGCTTGGCAAAACCCTTAATTTGGATGCTCTGTCGGTCGTCGATGAACTGCTGATAGGTTTTCTTGCCTTCTGCATAGGCTTTGGCGTTTTCTGCCATCAGTTCGTTGGTCTCAGCCTTGATGCTATCGGCTGCCTGCTTCTGCTTGCGCTTGGCTTCTGCCTCACGCTTGCGTGCTTCTGCTGCAGCTGCCTTCTCTGCCTTGACACGAGCCTTGCGCTCTTTTTCTGAAACCTGATGAGTGCCGGCTGTACTCTGCTTCTTAATGATGGTACCATCATTGCCCTTGCCATTGTAGCCATTGTTTCGCCATGGTTCTGGATCATTGATTTCGAAGTGCTGGGACTCCAGCTGTTTAATCTTATCGATGAGCTTCTGCTGGTACTGCCTTTCTCTCTCAATTTCGTGGTTTACCGTCTCCCTGAACGCTTCTCTGTTATCAGATGCTAAGTTTAGCATCTTTGTTTTTCTATCTGCAAATGGATTAATACGTCCCCAAACTTTTGTCCAAAAACCACGCTTGTCGTTGTCTGCTTCGTTTAGCAAGTCTTCATTTTCAGCCTGCTTGGCTATAGACTCAGCCAGCTTCTTCTGCAAGCCATCGATGACGATCTTCTTCTTCATCATGTCGATGTACGACTGAATCTGCCTTGTTGCCTGACCTGTGCGAACAGCCTCTTCAGTAATGTTGCCCAGGTGCTGACTCATCAGCTTGCCGTTGAGTTCCTCCAGTGCAGCCTTTCGATCGGACTCGGCACTGGTATTTGACTGGATAGCAGATACCAGGCGCATGATGGATGCCTCCTCTTCTGCTGCCTGCTTGTTGGCATCTGTCACGGCATCATTGTAGTCACGCTGCGCCTGCTCTGCGGTGCTCGTCTCTTTAGACAGGGTGACGATGGCGGCAGTCAGACCGGCAACGACAGCAATCACGGCTGTAATCGGGTTGGCCAACAATACCTTGTTCCACAACATCTGCGCTGCTGTGGTCAGTTTTATTTCGCGTGTCAACGCCATCTGGACAATTTCCATAGTCTTGAGAGCAGATGTCTTGAGACCCACAAGGACGAGATGCGCCTTTTCGCGCAGAATCATGATGTTGAGCCATGCCATCTGCGCCTTTTCTGCTATCAACTTGGCCTTAGATACTGCAGTATAGGTGATGATGGCAGCTGTCAGCACAATTAATATGCGCCAATAATCCTTGACGAAATCAACGAGTGTGGAGAGTGCTCGAACTCCGAGACTGGCTGCAGATATGCAATATCGTGCTGCAGGATAGAGTTTCTGGCCCAGCTCGATGGAGAGATCCAGGAACTTCTTGCTCGCCTTGTCAAGTTGAGCCTGTACACTCTTGTTCTGTGTCTCGAACTCATTGAGGACGGATGTGCCTTCGGAATAGGCTTCGTTTGCCAGGTTCTGGGCAGTCTTGATGTCATCGAGCTTGTCTGCGAGGACGGTGAGGACTCCAGTAGCCCTGGATCCATCCATCTTCATTTCCTCGAACATTGGTGCAAGGTCGGCAAAACCGCCCTTGGCTCTCATGGCTGCCAAAAACTGGAGAAGTGCGCCATTGGCGTCCCCCTTTAACGTCTTTGCGAATTCCTTGACATTTAGACCTGCAATCTGAGCAAACTTGGCTGAGTCCTGGAACATTTTTGCCAGGAGGTTCTGCACAGCTGTTGCTGCCGTTTCATCTTGCTGCATGTTCTGGTCAAGGACAGAAGCGAGACCCATGATCTGAGCCTGTGTAAAGCCTGCCTGCTTGCCGACACCTGCCACACGGGCAGTGAAGTCAACGAGATAACCGGCAGAGGCAGAAGAATTCTGCGCCAACTCATTGACTGCAGAACCTGTTGCCAACATGGCGCCTCGCAGACCCTTGGTTTTGTCTTCGCCGAACATCTGGGCGAGTTTACCGATTTGAGAGACTGCTTTATCGCCGAGGTCATCACCGAGGGCGACATTGATTTTATCGGCTCCATCTACGAACTCCTCAACTGCTGCAGTCGAAGTGATGCCGAGTCTTCCGGCATCTTCGGCTAACTGGTTGAGCTTCTGTCGAGGGGTTCGGGTGTCCATCTTTTTGAAGTCCTCGTTCATGCGCTCAACCTCTTCGGCTGCCTGCCCGGTATATTTTCGGACGTTGGTCATCTCATCGTCCATCTTGGCATACTCCTCTACACACTTTTTGACGGTGAAGGTGATGCCGGAGATTGCAGCGACGGCTCCAAGGGCAATGCCCTGCATTCGGTTGAACCAGTCTGCAGAGCGCTTGATCCAGGACTCTTGAGCTACGCCTTCGGCTCTGACTGCCTGCAGTTCAGCCTTCAGCTGCTTCGCCTTCAGCTCCATCTGCTTGAACTGCTCGGTACCACGCTCCATGCCATGCATCTGCTGGTTCAGTGCCTTGATGGAGTACTCCAGGTCACGGATGGATGAGGTTTTGAGGTTGGCCATGGTGTTGTTGACGAGCTGCATCTGCCTCTTGGTCTCCTTGATATCCACATTTGTGCGGTCAATTTCCTTGTCATACTGCTGCATGAGGGTGACCACCTTCTGCTCGCTCTGTCGGATGCGTTCCAGCTCTGCCTTCACAAGTTTCAGCTGCGAAGCTCTGGAGGCGTACATGGTAGATGTCGGGTCGTAGTCAGCCATCTGACTACGTAGCTTGGAAGCTGTGAAGTTGAGGTCATTGAGTGAAGCATGTTTCAGATTTGACACCGTTGCGGTCATTCGTCTCGCTTCCTCATCAGCCTTGCGTGTTGCGCCCTTCAGGGCAAGCATCTGCTCCTTGACCTTTGAGAGTTGTGCATCCAGCTTGGCGAAGTCTGAAGGGTCAGATGCTGCCTTCATCTGCCCCTTCAGATGTCTTGCTGCCTTCTCCAGCTGTCCGAGGCTTGCACTAGACAGGTTGTCGAGTGTCTCCTTGACGCTCATGGTTGAGTTCTTGAATTGCTTCATCTCTCGCTCTGCGGCCTTCAGATCCTTGGCGAGGGATGCGCCTAAACGGGAATCGCCCGCCGAGAAGGCTTCCTGTTTAGCCTTCTTCAGACGAGCGACTCTGTCCTCCAACTCTTTGAGTCGGTTCTTTGCCTCCTCTGAGTTGAGCTTGATGACTGTTGTATATACCTCTTGTCTTGCCATTATCGGTTGACTTGTATATAGCTGTTATATAATATGTTGGAATGGGGATTGAAGTTGATGACCTTGACATCATAGCCTTTGGTGCCCCACCGCCACCAGAGGAATCTGTGCTTGTACTGCCTGTAGACGATGGTCTGGAGGCTATCTCTCGCCTTGTATGTCAAGATGGAGTCCGCCGTATTGAGACGGAAACTGAGCCATCGGTCGCTGTAGGTATAGACCGAGTCGCTGCGGTCAGTCTTGACCGTATCAGCAGTACTCAGACTCGTGCGCTGGTCTGCCAAGACCTGGCCAAGACGAATGTCCAGGTCATGGAGCAGTTGGCGGTCGTAGGCCTGAATTTTGTACTCCTCAGCCGGCATCTGCAGCACCTGCTGCGTGATGACCGTGAGCGAGTCTCGGATGGTGTCTCGCTCGGCTGGAGCATACTGAAGTTTCAGCCCATTGAGCTGTTCTCTCAGTTCCTGCTCCGCTCGCTGCTGTCGATGGTCAAAAACCCAGAAACAGGCGATGATGACCAATATCACCGATATGGCCATGATGATTGACTTGAGATGTTTCTGCATAATCCTTGATGTTAAATGTCGGCATATTCCGGAATTGCGTCGAAGCAAGGACACTCCTTGATGCGCTCCCATGGATCGACCACCCCATTGTGGTTCTTGTCAGGCGAGATGTCACGATGTCCCATGATCTTGGCTTCAGGGTAGCGGTTTCTCAATTCCTTGAGCAACTCACGCAAACCTTGTTTCTGTGCCTCCGTGCGGTTGTCGATAGCCTTGCCAGTGCGGGATATTCCACCCATGTATGCCACGTTGACTGAATCGAAATTGTGCCCCTTGACTCCGTTGGACGGCAGGTCTTCTGTCATGAGCTGCGTGTACTTGCCATCAGCGGTTACGACCCAGTGGTAGCCTGGATAATGCCAGCCTTTGTTTCTAAATTCCTTGAGCAAGGCATCGACAGACCATGACCGTCGGCTTGCTGTACAATGAACGAAAATTTTCTTAATCTTGCGTGCCATTTTTATTGTTAAAATATTTATTGATAATGTCTTTAACTCTGGTGTCAAAAGTCAGTGCGAAACCAAAGACGGTTGCCACGTAAACCAGACTCTGCCCAAAGTACCACAAGACGTTAGACGTGACGTCGTGGGACATAAAAAAGCTGATGTACACAAGCACAATGCCAGCAATCAGTACTATGCCAGCAGAGCTGTAGTGTATCCAATCCTTGGTATTTCTCTGCATATCTGTACCTTTTTTAAAACTGGCACAAAGGTACATATAATATAAGGAATATAAAAATACGGCAGAAAGGACTGTCATCCTCCTGCCGTATCTGATAACTATGAGATATCCCGGTCGAGTAACTCTTTGGCCATCTGCTTAGCCTGCTCTCGCCACTCCTGGAATACTTGGTACTCTGTCTCGTGCTCCCTGTTGCCATCACCATGGTTGCACAGGATGGCTTCGACATCGCTCTGGCTGTACTTAGTACGAACCAGGCCATTCACGAACTCGCGATAGCTTGCCGACTCAGCCTCAATCTTAGTGGAGCCGTCAATCTCTGTGCCCTCGTAGCTGTAGGCTGTCACTGTCTTACTATCGCCATCAGACTCCGACATGGTGGTGTCTGGGTGATAGTTTTCTACTTTCTGCTCACTCAGGAACAGAAGAAAATGCTTGCTGTCATATCTCAAGTATGACATACGGCAAAGATAAAATTTCTTGTGCATCTAGATAAACTTATAAAATTTCTTGCCAAACTTGTTGGTTAGCTCGGCTGCAACGGTGTAGAAGCCCTTTTCCAGCAGTTCCCACTCCTTGCGTGCCTGGTCAACCAGAATATCTGAGCCAGTAAAGAGCCACCACGACTCAGGTTGCCAAACCGGCTCCTCAATCTCATCGCCATGTTCATCGAGTTGTCCTGTCTTCCGGACGTGATCGATGAAACGGAAGCGGATGGCTAGGCGGTCCTTAGGCACCTTCTTGGTGACTATGTGCTTGACGCCCTGGTCGTCAACTTCTTCAACCTGCTCCATTTTGAAGTCGACTCTCGACTTATCTATCTTGTAATCCTCTATGAGGATGAGGAACTTGTCATAGTCCTCAATGTTGTGGCACAGGATATCGCCTGGATGCTTCTTCTGTGCCATGCTCATGCCCTCGAAGGGAACCTCTCCCTTGCGAGCCTTCACAATCTGACCATACTTTTTCATACCGATTTTATTTAATAAGTTTTTTGTATCTGCGTGTTTGGCTAGGCCAAGCCTGGATGCTGCCTTGCGCCGGATCTGTTCATCGTTAAGTCCACGTTTGCGCAATCTTGCCACCTGGGCACAGAGTGCCTGCTTGGTGCGCTTGCGCAAAAGGGCATGGTCGGCAAAGATCTTCTGTCCACAGAAGTCTATGCCGTCACATGTACGATGAATATTCCAACTCTTATTGAGACTCAGCTTCCAGTCTCTAGCCAAGTGCATGACTGCAAGCTCCGCCATGAGGCGTAAGAAGACCTTATCTTCATGCATGATGAAGATATTGTCCATGAATCTATAATAATGTTTGAGCCCTTCGCGGCAAAAATGGTCGAAGCGCTCATTGAGGGATTTTACCCCCCCACATTTAAAACGATAGCTTGCTGCTCCGAGCGGCATGTGAGGAGCATGTCTGTGACGTACCGAGCCTGCCAGTAGCCATGTTTTTCGGGGTCTTGAAGTATATCAAAACACCGCATGGCGAGATAGTCAAACCTCGCCAGAAACAGTTGCCCCAAAAGTTGTGTAAGCTTGACGCCCAGCACTATGCCGTTGGCATAGCTGTCAACGACCTCGTCGATGAATGCAAGCAGCTTGCGGTCCTTGATATACAACCTGTACTCTCTCTTGAGCAGATTGTGCTCAACATGCTGGAAATAATGATGTATATCCATGGGCAAGCAATAGAATGTCTCTAGCTGTGGCGAGGTATAGATGTCCTGCTTGATAATCTTGTAGAAGAAATGCGTGCCACGCCCCTTGGTACCAGCTGGACTGTTGAAAGGAATCTTGGCTCTCAACTTATCTTCACTGGTGTGCATGGCTGCATGCTGAATGACATGATCGCCAACAGGCAACTTATTGACTATACGATGCTTGGGTTTTTCAACCGGCTTGGCCTCATAGTCTGATGTATGCCATGTCTGATTAACATATGCATTTAGCAGGGCTTGAAGATTTGTTTCAAACTCTGCCTCAAACGCTTGTACTGAGAGACGGGACTTCTTGTGCCTCGAAAAATCAAAAAATGCTTCACGAAAATTTTGCAAAGTCTCAACCGCCTGTGAAATGTTACCTAACCTCTTCACTTGCTTAAAATTTTATTTATAAAAAAAAGGTCGGTGTCTGATAAATGTCGGTGTCTGTGTCTGTTGTCTGCTTTTCTAATGTCCTAACTTTCGACCGGATGACCCATTGCCATCATCTACTTGCTATTCTGCTAAAGTGTATGTTTTGCCATGAGGCAAGGCCTGACTCCCGAAATCTCTGCAGCTAAGCAAACTAACCTGCAGTATCTTGTTAAGTTGAGGGCCGCACCGTAGTTCACATTGGAATCCGAGACAGCATTGTTCACGTTGAGCGTCGAAAGACCGCATTGACCACCATTGTCAGCGTTGCCACCGCGAAGACACAGGCGAAAACCGGCGCAGGAATCACAGCCTGGTTTGAAAACCGCCTGCAAAGGTACTGAAAAAAATCGGAATGAAAGAATGTCAAAGAGCGAAATTTCAAAAAAATCGACCGCCCAAGGGCGGTAGGGTTTGCTCGCTACGCTCGCAGGGTGCTCAGGATTGCCCTTGGCTCCGCTTGGGAACCTTGGTCAATCCTGCACACTCCTGCTCACGCCAGCACACCTCTGAACACTTTAGGCCGCCTCGTAATACACTGGATCCAATGACCACTCGGATGCTGCTTCGCAGAGGGCCGCACCGTAGTTCACATCGGAAACCGAGAACAGCAACCTCACTTATGCCGCCATCATCGCAAGGTATTTCAATGCTGACTATTATTCCATTTCACATTCCGGAATGGGTATCGCAAGGAACTACAGCGACAAGTTCATTGACGTCCACATGCCGGACAGATATAACCGCACATTCGATGAAGATGACAAGGTAAAGTGGTGTGCTGCAGATGACGCCTTCCGCCCTCAGCTTACCATTATATATCTCTGTACCAATGACTTCTCGACAAAACGCCAGCCGACATTGGAAAATTTCAGGGAGCATTATCATCAGCTTCTCCGTGAAATCAAGGCGAATTACGGAGAGGACTACCCTATCCTCTGCATCTCGAGCAAATGCAATGACCTTGCGGCCGACTACGTAAGAGATGCTGTCAATACCAGCGGCATGAAGAATGTGCATTTCATGGGATTGACCGATGCCATCCATGACAATGATTCCGAGCTCGGAGCAAGCTGGCATCCGAATTACAAGGGACATATAAAAATCGCTCACGCAGTGCTTCCATACGTATCGACATTGACAGGATGGGAGATTGACGACAATATCAGGTAACATTGACAATTTTTAAGATATGACACTCAAGACAAAGATTATCGGCAGCATTACCGCAGCGGTAGTGATTGCACTGGCAGGTTTGTTCTTTTTCAGATTCTACTTTGTTTTCGGAGAGGGAGTCAAGGCAGGAGATCTTAACCAGGTCATGTATAAAGGCTATGTTTTCAAGACCTACGAGGGCAGGCTCATCCAGTCGGGACTTAGAGGTGTCGGCAAAGGTTCCACAACTATGGAGTCTTATGTATTCGAGTTTTCAGTAGAAGACAAAGCTGTCGCTGATTCACTCATGAGATGCAGCGGAAAAAGCGTTGAACTGCACTACAAGGAGTATCTCGGAGCGCTTCCGTGGAGAGGACAGCAGAAATACGTTGTAGATAAGATATTGTCTGCCAAGTAGTTCAGAATATTGACAAGAAATAACCAACAAACACACAAATTAATTACAGAAATGCACAAAACAACATTTTCTGCATTGGCTATTGCGGCGGTCTCCATGTTGGCCGCTGCAGTTGTAAATGCTACAGACTATCCAC
>OFMH01001407.1_pt1 | contig 13064 bp, 7 predicted proteins | sample 1541761 | NCBI WGS metagenome assembly OFMH01 (sample SAMN04209249, study PRJEB22552) | human gut metagenome | biome: gut; material: feces | host: Homo sapiens | place: USA: Oklahoma
GGCAGACGCAAGGGACTTAAAATCCCTCGGTGGTGACACCGTACCGGTTCAAGTCCGGTCGCCCGCACCAGAAAAAAGCACGCTTATTGCGTGCTTTTTTCAGTGAAATTCGTTCCTTTGGAACGAGTGAAATATCTTCGATGTGAAATATTGCTTTGCAAATGTGAAATACGTCTGCGGCGTGTGAAATCGCTGCGGCGGTGAGGCTTTGTTTCACATTCACTTGATGCGAAGCATCAAATTTCACAATTTGCAGAGCAAATTATTTCACTGTGAGCGAAGCGAACAGCAACATTTCGGAGCGCAAGCGACATCATCGGGCGCACAGCGTCGGCGTCATTGAACAATGTTCGGATTTAGGATATACTGTCTATATAAACAGGTGATACGAATATAAAAGAAAAATAAACTTGCAGAATTATCTGTGACCTTCTCCGTTCAGATTATTAAACTTGTAAAAGGCCTGAAATAAAAGCACGAAACCGTGATTTCCAATAGGTTCGGCCGTTCCGGTATCTATTTCGGCGCGAACACCCGGAAGTCGGAGCCGATAGGTGAGTAATGCGTCCTAAAAGGCAGCGTCAATGCTTTAATTTGAAATTCTGACATGCTTTATCCCGATGCGGTTATGCACTGCATCGGGATTTTTCGCGCAATAATTTGTATTTTTCCGCCGCCAAACAAAAATCGAGCGGCCGCCGAAGCGACCGCTCTTTTCAGTGTTCCGAAAGATTAGCTTTCTTCTCTCTTCTTTTTCTTGCTGACAACAGTGCCTATTGCAGCACCGCCGCCGATTACCAGAGCTGCAGCCCAGAGGAATACGTTAGTCGTATCACCTGTGTCGGGTACGTCGGTTGCGCCGAGCTTGTCAGACGTGCCGGGCTTGTCGGGTGTACCGGGCTTGTCGGGTGTATCGGGCTTGTCGGGTTTCGGGATGTCAGGCTTGTCGCCCTCGGTGCCGTCGGACTCGAATATGGCTTCGAGTATAACGTTCTCTGCGGGCATTTCGAAGGTGGCAATGCTCTTGTTCTCTAACTCAACGCCGCCCTTGACGACCTTCCACTCCTTGAACTTGTAGCCGGGCTTCGCAATGGCAACGACCGTTACCTTTGTGCCTGCCTCGGAGTAAGGCGGATATGCAACGCCGACGCCGTTTCCGTCAGTCTTGACCAATACGAAATGTATGTCGCGCTTAACGTTCATGTCGTCATCGTTCGGAGCGTCCTTGATTTCCGCAAAGATAGCCTTAACGGTGACATCCTCATCGGGCATAACGAACTTGTTGTCCTTTATCTCGACATTGCCTCTGATGACCTGCCACTCCTTGAAGTAGTAGCCGTCATTGCCCTTGGCGGTGAGAACTATCTCGGTGCCTGCGATAGCATCGGTTGCGGATGCGGAAGCGGTGCCGTTCTTATCAGTCAGAACAACGATCTTGTGCTCTGCGGCGAATATGGCCTTAACTTCAACATCCTCGTCGGGCATTATGAACTTGTTGTCCTTTATTTCTACGTTGCCCTTTATGACCTGCCACTCCTTGAAGGCATAGCCTTCCTTGGGGGTAGCGGTGAGGGTTATCTCTTCGCCGTTCAGAGCCTTTTCCTTGTCGGCGGAAGCGGTGCCGTTACCGTCGGTGGTAACTTTGATAGCGCTCTCCTTGACGAAGATAACTCTGATAACAACATCTCTGTCGGGCATGATGAACTTGTCGCTCGCTATAGTGACCTTGTCGACGCCTTCTTCAACGACCTCTTCCCAACCGTAGAAGATCCAGCCGCTGTCGGGCTCTGCATGGAGGGTTATCTCCGTGCCCGCAACAGCGGTCTTGGGGACGGAATAGGTCTTGCCCTTGCCAACGGGGATTATCGTGATGCTGTGCTCAACGGGGATCTTCTCGAAGACCGCATTGATAACAACGTCCGTGTCGGGCATAACGAACTTGTCGTCTGCTATCTCAATCTGACCCTCAACAACTTCCCACTTCAGGAATCTGAAGCCCTCGTTGGCTTCTGCGGTAAGGGTGATTTCCGTGCCTGCGAAAGCGGTTTCCGCGGATGCGGTTGCAGTGCCGTTTTCGGTTGTAACGGTGATTGCGTGTGCAACGGGATCAACTTCGGGCTGATCGGGATCTGCGGAGACTGTGAAAACCAGTCCGAACAGCATGAGGCAGCAAAGCAGCATGCTTAAAATTCGTTTTTTCATTTTTTTTGTTCCTCCGATTTGTATTTTAGTTTTTCCCTCCTTTTGTTCTGCGGAAGGATTTTTTTGCTCCGGCAGAAGCCGGTCTGACCTATGAGCTTTTACAGACCATATATCACCGCCCTTTTAAAACGCAAAAAACCGGGGACAGCGCAAAAATAGCCTGTCTCCGGTATAGTTCTGTTTATTTTGTTATGCAAAAAGACCTGTTGCTGCAGCAAAAGGGCAGAACGATTCACTCGGCTCTCGCCGAGGAAAATATCCGTCCTGCCGTAGTCTGTCATTGCAAGGTCCTCCGTCCGTTTTTTGGGTACCGCAACCCGCGGGGTAGGGGGGTGTCGAATGAAGCAGATTATACTTTGGGTGCTTTCCAAGATATATTATACCATCTGTAACAGAAAAGCGCAAGTATTTTTGCGGATTATGTATATTATTCCATATAATATTCGCGTGCAAAAAAATCGACATAAAGCAGATACTTTTATCTGCAAAGAGCGACGGCGCAGTTAAAGTTGAGCTTGAAAGATGCGCGGACAGTCTCGCAAAGGCGGTCACGAATGCCGCCACGGTCATTGCGCCGGACAGCGTCGTGGCGTTCGACTATTCGGCTATATGTTTGAGAACGATATATTTGACCTTTTCGCGAAGCGGTGCGCGCAGTATTATTCCGGCTTCGGCTGTCGCAGTCTCGCGCCCGGGCGCGTCCGCGTCGATACCGACGCTCGACGAAGTAAAGAAATTTCTCGAAGAGCGCGGCGAGAGCCTGCTGTGAAGCTTTGATAATATGTCCGGAATGCTTAGGTGTTCCGGATTTTTTATATTTTGACATCGGTGGTATAATAATATTCGGAGCGCACCGCGCTATCAAACAAAAAGGCGGAAGCCTATGACAAAACTCAGCTCAAAAACAAAAGGTGTTTTCTATATAATTTTGGCGGCGTTCGGCTTTTCGCTGATGTCGATGTTTGTCAAGCTCGCGGGAGACCTGCCCTCGTTTCAGAAGGCGTTTTTCAGGAATTTTATCGCGCTGATTTTTATTTTTATCATGATGCTGCGCGATAAAACAGGATTCGTGCCCGCGAAAAAGAATATCCCCGATCTTTTCGGGCGCTGCTTTTTCGGCACTCTCGGCATGCTGTGCAACTTCTACGCGATAGGTAAACTCAACCTGTCGGACGCGAATATGCTCAACAAACTCTCGCCGTTTTTTGCGATAATATTCTCTGTAATTCTGCTCAAAGAGCGCCCGAGCATAGTTCAGATAGCGGGCGTGTGCGTTGCGTTCGCGGGCAGCATGTGCATCATAAAGCCGGGGTTTGACAATCCCGAAGTGCTCGCGGCCGTCGCGGGGCTTCTCGGCGGAGCGGGTGCGGGAATAGCCTATACTTTCGTGCGCCGCCTCGGCTCAAGAAAAGAGGACAGCAAGCGGATAATTTTCTGGTTCTCCGCGTTTTCGTGCGCGCTGTGCCTGCCGTTTATGATAGCAGGGTACAAGCATATGAGCGCTATGCAGCTTATTTATCTCGTCCTCGCGGGGACTTTCGCCTGCGTCGGTCAAATAGGAATAACTCGGGCGTATATCTGCGCGCCGGCGAAGGAGATTTCGGTCTATGACTACACGCAGGTGCTCTTCGCCGCGGCGCTCGGATTTTTCGTCTTCGGCGATGTGCCGGATGTCCTGAGCGTTATAGGCTATGTCCTCATCTGCGGCGCGGGAGTGGGGATGTTCGTATATAACAAGTGCAGAACGGCATAAAAAACAGAGCAGGTCATCGGATATCCGGTGACCTGCTTTTTAAATTTATTCCGAAAATTCTGCAATGACTGCGAGGAAAACTTCTCCGTAGCGCTGTGATTTTGCCTGACCGACTCCGGAGACCTCCATAAATTCCTCCTGCGTTTTCGGCTTGAGGCGGCACATATCGATGAGCGTCGCGTCGGTGAAAACGACATAAGCCGGTATGCTCTGGCGCATGGCGAGACTTTTTCGCAGATCTTTGAGCGCGGCGAGGAGCTTTTCGTCCGCCGGCGGGAGCGGAGCGTCTTTTGCGGCGGCAGCTTTCTTTTTCTGCGGTATCTCGAGCATCATGCGCAGCGTCTCCTGACCCGTCAGAACTCCGCGGCTCTTCGGCGCGAGTTTGAGTATCGGGTATTCGTCGCCCTGTGCGGTCATGTATCCGTTTTCGCAGAGATGGTCGATGATGTCGCGCAGCCGCTTTTCGGGGCAGTCCGCCATTATGCCGTAGGTAGATTGTCTGCTCAGCCCGGCGGATATCAGCCGCTCGTTTTTGCTCCCGCGCAGGACATCGCAAATTACTTTTTTGCCGTATCGCTGACCCGTCCGTGCGACGCATGACATTATCTTCTGCGCGTCAACCGTGATATCCGTGTTCTCGTGATTCGAGAGGCAGTTGGAGCACTTTTCGCACCGCTCGGGGCCCTTGTCGCCGAAATATTCGAGTATGAATTTACGCAGGCACTTGTGCGTCGTGCAGTAAAAAGTCATCTGCTTGAGCCGCTCTCTGTCGCGCCGTCTGACCTCTTCCTGCTCGTCCTCGGTGAGGTCGGGGTTCGGCTCGGAGTTGTTTATTAAGAACTGATTCGTCCGCACATCCTTTGCACTGTAGAGCAGAATACAGTCCGCGCTTCTGCCGTCGCGCCCGGCGCGTCCCGCCTCCTGATAGTAGCTCTCCATATTCTTCGGCATGTTGTAGTGGATGACGAACGAGACATTCGATTTGTCGATCCCCATGCCGAAAGCGTTTGTGGCGACCATTATCGTCGCGCGGTCATAGACAAAATCGTCCTGGTTGCGCCTGCGTTCATTTTCATCAAGCCCTGCGTGGTAGCGGGTAGCGGCGAATCCGTTTTTTTGAAGCAGTTCGCACACTTCTTCGACCGCCTTGCGCGTCGAGCAATAAACTATGCCGGATTCATTCTTGTGCTCTTTTATCAGCTTCATCAGCTCGATCGATTTGTTCTTCGGCTGCATGACAGAAAAGAACAGGTTCGGCCTGTCGAAGCCCGTTGTGACAACGAGCGGGGAGACGAGCCTGAGCAGCGTTTTTATATCATCTCTGACGGCTCCCGTGGCGGTAGCGGTAAACGCGCCGACAACGGGACGGGAGTTAAGAGCGTCGATAAAATCGGGTATTTTCAGATAGCTCGGGCGAAAATCCTGACCCCATTGCGAGACGCAGTGCGCCTCGTCGACCGCAACCATGGATATATTGAGATTGCGGCATATTCCGAGAAAAGCGGGCGCGCAGAGCCGCTCCGGTGCGACATAAATTATTTTATATTTGCCGCTCTCCGTGTTTTGCAGCACTTTCAGATACTGCGCGTGGGTCAATGAGCTGTTTATGTATGCGGCGGCGACGCCCGACTGGACGAGCGCGCTGACTTGATCTTTCATCAGAGAGATGAGCGGGGAGACGACAATAGTGATGCCGTCAAACATGAGTGCAGGCACCTGATAGCATATCGACTTCCCGGCGCCCGTGGGCATGATGCCGAGAACATCGCGCCCGCCGAGCAGGCTGTCCGTTATTCTGTCCTGTCCCTCGCGGAAAGAATCGTGGCCGAAATATTCTTTTAATACGCTGAGCTTGTCCCTCACCGTTTGCACCTCAACAGAAATATTTATAAAATTAATTATACTCTGCGGCGCGAAAAACATCAAGAAAATAAAAATAACGGCGGGCGAAAAATCGCCGACCGCCTGAAATATTTATAACGCAGCGTTATCAATCAAATAACCAAAAGACGGAATTCTTTCCGTTATTTATCCGCCGCTCTGCCTGCAAAATGCCGCCTGCGGGTGCACAAAACGGAGATAATCCGACCGCAGGGGAAAGACGATGCACAAAAGGTGGAAGAAAGGCATCCCCGGCTTTTGCGGACAGGCTTATGGCGGTCCCCATCAACGATTAATAACGCTGCGTTAATAATTAAAGTATATCATTGAAAAATATATTTTGCAATGTCGATTTTTGCCAAAAAGCCGCAGACAAAACGGGCGTAATATAGCCCGAACATGCAAAAGCAGCCGCGCGGGCGACTGCTTTGCTTTATATCTGATTTATTCCGCGACTTTCATCGTCAGCTCAAGTATGCGCTTGACGCTTGTCTCGAGGTCGGCGCGGTTTATCTTGCCGTTTTCAAAAGCGGCTTTCAACTCCTCGGGCTCGCCGTCGCCCATCTTGACATCGTTGCCGGCGAGAACCTCGTCGGAGTGGTTGCTGTGGACGCCCCAGTCTGTTGTGACCATGCCCTTGAAGCCCCACTCGTTGCGGAGCATCTCGGTGAGCAATTCATGGCTCACCGAAGTGTGGCAGCCGTTGATGAGATTGTAGGAGGACATAATTGTCCACGGGTCAGCCTCTTTGACGCATATCTCGAAGCCGCGCAGATATATCTCCCTGAGCGCGCGTTCGGAAACTCTGGAATCGCATTCAAAGCGGTTTGACTCCCTGTTGTTGCAGGCAAAGTGCTTTACCGATGCGGCGATTTTCTGCGACTGGATGCCGCGCACGTCGGCGGCGCAGCACTTTCCGGCGAGGAGGGGATCCTCGGAGAAATACTCGAAGTTGCGTCCGCACAGGGGATTGCGGTGGATGTTCATCGCGGGCGCGAGCCACACGCCAAGATTGTTTTCTCGCAGCTCCGCGCCGCCTGCCGCGCCGACTTCTTCAATGAGTTCCGTGTTCCATGTGCACGCGAGAAGCGTTGCGCAGGGCCATGCCGTTGTGGGCACGCCCGTTGAAGCGTTGAGGCGCAGACCCGCAGGCCCGTCAGCAGTCGGGACGGGCGGCACATCGAGGCGTTTCATGCCGCCGAACGCGCCTGTGTTGCAGACTCCGGGCTGATTCTGATGCCCGCCGACAAAGTCGATAAGCTCGTCAACGGTGAACTGCTTTATAAATTCGTCGAGCGTTATATTTTCGCCGACTTCGTCAAACATGATCGTATCTTTGGGCGCGGTCGCTTCGATGGGAGCGTGCGTGCCGCGTGTGTAAACGGGTTCGCTCGTCGGGAGATTTTCAAAGCTGCCGTCCGCGAGCAGACGCTTTTCGAGCTTGAATGGTCTGCAGAGCGGCTTCGATTCTTTTGTGATTATATCCTCGCTCAGCACGAAGTCGTAGCGGAGCTTTTCTGTCGCTCTGACGGAATTTCCGAGGTAAAATGAATATGTGCCTTTTTCTAGCACGAATGCTGATTTCTTTATCTTGCCGAGATCGTCGAAGCTCGCCATGTCGCCGATATCAAAGCTCAGCGCGATTGCCTCGGATTCGCCGGGGGATAGAAGCTTCGTCTTTTTGAATGCGGCGAGCTCTTTTGCGGGCTTGCCGAGCTTGCCCTGCGGCGCGCTGTAATAGAGCTGAACGACCTCTTTGCCGGGTACTTTGCCGATGTTTTTGACCGTCACCGCGGCGACTATCTTTCCGTCGCTCTCGCCGCAGAATGCGCCGCTGAACTCGAAATCAGTATAAGAGAGACCGAAGCCGAACGGATAGCGAACTTTTTCGGCGGCGCCGGGAATCGTCTCGAAATAGCGGTAGCCGACATATATGTCATCAAAATAATCGAGATGCTCGAAGCCTGTCAGGAACTCCTGCGCGTTCTGATATGAGTCGTAGGAGTCGGGGATAGTGTCCGCCAATTTGCCGGAGGGGTTGACATCGCCGCAGATAATGTCTGCAATCGCCATGCCGCCCTCGAGTCCGCCCTGCCAGCCGGAGATTATCGCGCCGACTTTTTCATTGTCCGCGAAATACTCGCAGTCAACGACTGCGCCGGAGTTGAGGACTATAACTGTGTTCGGGAACGCCGCAGCGACTCGGTCGATGAGGCTCTTCTCCGTGTCCGAAAGGTAGTAGTCGCCGGGGATAGCCTTTCTGTCAACGCCCTCTGCGGAGAAGCGGCTGAGGGTTATTATCGCGATATCCGCGTTCGCGGCTGCCTCTGCTATGAGCTCGTCGGGCATATGCGCCTCGGCAACATGCATGCTCGCGAAGGTGTCGTAGATTATATCGTCTTTCTCTTTGCAGAAGGACATGGCGTTGACCTTGTCCCATATCTTCTCAATCTGGGCGCGGGTCGGGATGCGCTTGCTCGCCTCCTTGACGTATTCTTTGTAGAACTCGACGGTCGGCTTGAACACGCTGACCTTGCCCTCGGCTTCCTTCTGACTGAATCCGTCATAGACATTGCGGATGTAGGCGCAGAAAACGTCGCCGCTTCCGCCGCCGCCCTTTATGTATTCGATAGTCGCCTTGCCGAAGAGTGCGACTCTTGTTCCGCGCGTGAGCGGCAGAGTGTGAAGCCTGTTTTTGAGCAGAACCATACCCTCGCCGGCGGCCTTTCTCGAGAGCGCGGCGTGCTCGGGCGAACCTGTGACCTTTCTGCCATCCGCGCCGAGCGGGATGCAGGGCTGATATCTGAATCTTGCGTATTTGTCCATAGCTGTTCTCCGTCCTTTATTTGAATTTATTTAAGCTCACCTTGTGTTATTCTGTCGATGAAAATGCATTCCGACTCATACGAATCCGGCTTGTTTTCGTCTATTATAATCAGTCTGCCGCCGCGTTTGTCGCCGTAGGAGTGGTAGCCCGCGCCTGGGCTCTGAACGAGCTTTATGCCGTCGACTTCCATTGTGAATGTGTTCACATGGTCGTGGCCGAAGAATGCGGCGACTATATCGCCCGTTCTCTTCCAGCTCTCGAATTCGTCTCCATTTTCGAGCGGCGGGCATGGGGATTCGTGAATCTCGCCCTCGAGCAGTGCTCCGTCCGGGACGGAATAGTGCTGCGCGCCGAGGCTATATTCGCCATCCGGGTCTTTTTTCAGGTTGTTATATTCCTGGATGACGGGGATATGCTGAAACAGCAGAGAGGGCACGGCTTTTCCGCCGTTCTGCGCCTTGAGTTCGGCGGCGCGTCTTTCGTACCATGCTATCTGATCTTTTTTTACAAAGCCGTATCCGGCATCGTCTATAACATTGAACTCATCGTCTCTGACATAGTCGCCCGAGTCGATGCACCAGATGTTCCAGGCGATATGCTTGCCGTCGGAAGACAAAATAGGCAAACTGCAATTCGCGCAGCCGGAGACATCCTCGTCGTTCATCGTGCTCCTGAAATTCTCGTATTCGGCGTATATACAGATCTGATTCTCTTTCGCGAGAAACGGCAATTTGGGCTGAGCCTCGGCATCGTGATTGCCGAAAACTATGGCGAGCGGGATATTTTTCTCCGCAATCGGCGCGACTATCTTTTTAATAGTATTATACATATATTCATATGTGAACTCCTGCCAGTAGCCGCTGATGTTGTCGCCGCCGAAAACGATAAGATCGGGATTAGCAATTTCGATGCATCGGCGAATGACATTTATCGTCTCTTTGCTCTTGCTTATCGGTATCTGTCTGTCCTCCTCATCGTCCATCTCCGGGTCGACCTCGTGGATATCCGTCAGATGCAGAATGCGGAATTTTCCGTCCGCGCCGAAGCGCAGGGGAGCCCGCTTTTCTTTTATATATTTCTTTGAATCCGGCAGCCCTTTTGCCATGCTGTTCCCTCCGATATTTGATACTGAAATTATATACTTGCTTCGACACTGTGTCAATAATTGTGTTGCATTCGCGATTCTGCGTTGTTTACTGTGCATAATTTAAAAAGTCCGTTTTTGGCAAAAATGCATATTGCGAAAAGCAGAACGCGGTGATATAATTGATTTAATAACACGGTTTTCTAATTTGCAGATGAGGGGCGCGCTTTTTGAAAAATACACTTGATTCATCCATAGTCAAGCTGACGAATTACCGCTCTGTGTGGGGATACATACACAAAAACAAGCAGGCGACAATTCCGCAGATAGCCAAAAGCATCGGGCTGAGCCTGCCGACCGTGACGCGAGCTATTGATTACGGTATTGCGGAGGGAATTATTAATCCGGACGGAGTTATAGGTGCGGAACGCGGGCGCAAGGCGCAGGTATATAAGCTTAACGCGGACTATATGCATTTTCTGCTGATTTATCTTGACTCCGATGTTCTTTCATACAGAATCCATGATTTCAAAAGCCGTACTATCGGCAGCGGAAATATACCGATTTGTGACGAAAAAGTACTTTCGACGCTTGAGAATCTTGTTATGACAAGCGTTGCGGCCGATCCGCTCATAGCCATGACGGCGATAGCCGTTTCGGGCGTTGTCTGCAAGGGTGTTGTTATGGACTCGGCGGCATTCCCGTCGCTCAACCATATCGATGTTGCAAAGAGGCTGAATGAAAAATTCGGACTGACGGTTCTTATTGACAACGACCTGCATGTCGCAACGAATGTGGCAAGAAAATATTCGAATTATCAGGATGGTATAACCGTTCTCTATGCTTACGGCAAGCGCAAGAGCGGCTCGGGAATAATCGCAAACGGCGAGGTGCTCTGCGGCGCGTCGGGCGCTGCCGGCGAGGTCGAAAACATCCCGCTGCACACTCCGGACATTGAATCCGAGCGCATAGCTTTTTGCAGCGAACGCCTCCAGGCGATAATCGCGCTGATGAATCCGGGCAGGGTAGTTATATATGAGCTCGATGAGGGCATGGATACGGACAAGCTCATAGGTTTGATAAAGAGCAAAATGAAGCCTTATCTTCTGCCGGAGTTCAAGCTCGGTCGCGATTTCTTTGAGGACTGCTTCCTCGGGCTTAGCATCGTGTGTGAGGTTGGGATAAAACAGAGCCTCCGTGAGAGACTTGATTTTTAAATAACGAGGGGAATTTCAACAATTCCCCTTATATCTCAAATAATTAACAACACTTCTTTAAGATATAACTCTACTTATTTGTAGATATAGTGTATAATATCCGCGATGGTTCTGAATTATTTTATGAATAGTGCGGTACTTTGTCGGCTCTGCATATTAAAAGCTGAATTTATAACTTAACGTTATAATATAAATTGCTGCAAAGGAGGTGACAAAAAGAAGCAAAGAATAACAATGTCTATAATGTTTTTACAAAACGAAAGGAGAACAGAGTAAATGAAAACATTTAAAAAAGCGCTGAGCGTTATACTTTGCCTGTGCATGATAATGTCCGTTATGGCGGCAGGGCTCAATGCCTTTGCGCAGGAGGAAGCGACCGCAGCGCTTGACGGCGCTGTCAGCGAAGCGGCTGCTCTTGCCGTATCCGATCCTACGGACGAAAAACCCGACGTTGACGCTATGGAACGCACCAAGGTTAAGTATCCCATCGGTGCTTCCAAGAAGGCTGTCAACAGGTCTATCGGCAGAGTTGAAGATATTCTTTTCACTATTTTGAAGGTTCCCGAGGGCGGAGTTCCCCAGGTGCTCAACGAGAAGGTATATACCAATGAAACCGTAGCTCTTGTTGCAAAGAAGCTGTTCCCGCTTGTCGGCGGACTCAGCAGTCTTGTTGCAAAGGGACCCAAGGACCTTGCCGCAAAACTTGACAAGGAGGCCTGCGCGGGTGCTATCGCGGCTCTTAACGCCGCAGCAGCTACGCTCGGCGCGGACGGCAAGCCCGTAGACAAGCTTGAAGCATGGCAGTATCTCACTGTTGTTGACGGCGACTTCGGTTTCGCTAACGGCGACAAGGAGGGCTTCCTCGACGCTGTTGCGTCGCTGTTCAGACCCCTTTCGCTGCTCACTACCGTTGTTTCCTTTGAGAACACAACCAGCTTATTTTACGGTCCGCAGCTGGGCATATACGAGGATCTCATCCCCATATTTGAGGCTCTCGGCATAAAGGACTTTATGACCTCCGACGAGTACACCGCATATGTTAAGAAGGGCACCAACACAAACGAGAAGATGGATCGCCGTATCCGCGGCATCATCACTCCCATATTCACTCTTGTTGACGCAGTTGCCTCTGCGGAATCCCCGGTTGACGAGGTTCTGAAGCTTCTCCCGAATCTTGCCTCCGCTATTGACACGGGACTTATCGACACTCAGATACACAGTATGCTGGGCAAAATCAGCCTGGGTATCGGCAACAGCGTTAAGGTTGACCTCACCACCGGCGGCGTATACGATATGATCGCCCCCAAGCTCAAGGACATCGAGCTCCAGGCCGCCAAGGTTGACGAAAACGGCGAGGAGACCGCCCCCGCGGTCACGCTTACAATAAACCTTGACAAGGAGAAGTTTGCGGCTGCAATAAAGGATATCGCCGCCTGCGGAGTCTTCACCGCAAAAGAGAGCGCAGCCAAGACCAGAAACTGGTTTGTCGGCATAGAAGGCGACTCGGCGGATGCGTTTGTCGTTCTGTTCAGATATCTCCATTCCGAGCTTACCGAGGAGAACAACGCTGTGGCTATAAAGACCGCTGTTGCAGCTCTCGACATGAACGCCTCGCAGAAAATTGTTGTCAATTTCCTCGTTTCCTCCGTGCTCTCGTCCTCTGCTGACGGAGCGCTCAGAACCATAGTTGCTCTTCTTCCGCTTGCAAAGACCGGCGTGAAGATAGCAGCCCGCTTCGGCGCGTTTGATAAATAAACTTTAATTTGCAAAACACAATTTCATAAAAGCAAGGAGCGGCGGAGCGTCATAAGGCGTTCCGCCGTTCCGTTGTCAATCACAAATCAAATTGTTAAATCAACTAAAAATAAAGCTGTTTTTTCGGCATTTCGTACAGGCCGCCGCTCTTGTTTTTTATTTCTTGTTATGTTAAAATCAATTCGTATGAAATACATTTTTGGAGGTCTTTCTATGAAAAAATGGCGAGTAGGTATTATCGGTGTCGGCGGAATATTCAACGGCGCTCACCGCGAGCACTATCTTAAAGACGATCGACTTGAGGTTGTCGCGCTCTGCGACATAATCGAGGAGAGGGCGGTCGAG
>OFMH01001408.1_pt1 | contig 13058 bp, 8 predicted proteins | sample 1541761 | NCBI WGS metagenome assembly OFMH01 (sample SAMN04209249, study PRJEB22552) | human gut metagenome | biome: gut; material: feces | host: Homo sapiens | place: USA: Oklahoma
ATACCTGCTTACAGCCCAAACAATCAACGGTACCGTTGGTAAGTATGAAGTGCCGTTTAAGGCCACAGGCAAAATCATATTGGAGCCTGGCTGGCGCGCCGTGCCGCCATCGGCCGCCAAAATGGCTGCCACCGCCAACGACGATGACGACAAAAAGGACGAAACGGAGCGCACACTGCCCGACTTTGTGAAGGGCGAGAGCGGACCGCACCTACCCGACTTGGCACAGAAAATGACACAACCGCCCAAACCTTACACCGAGGCCACGCTGCTACGCGCCATGGAGACGGCGGGACGCACTGTGGACAACGAGGAATTGCGCGACGCAATGAAGGAGAACGGCATCGGACGTCCTTCTACGCGCGCCGCCATCATCGAGACGCTGTTCCGACGCCAGTACATTCGCCGCCAGCGCAAAACGATTGTGGCTACGCCTACGGGGGTGCAACTTATCTCTATTATCAAGGAGGAGTTGCTCAAAAGTGCCGAGCTGACCGGACTTTGGGAGAAGAAGTTGAGGCAAATTGAGCACCACGAATACAGTGCCCCGCAATTCATAGCGGAACTTAAGGATATGGTGACGGAGGTGGTGAACCAGGTGTTGCGCGACAACACGAACCGCCACATTACACAGGACATTCCGCTTTCGGCGCAGCTCAAGGCCAAGGACGATGCGCCTGCAGCCAAAACCTCTGCCGCAAACAAGGAGGCGAAGCCACGCAAACGCATCATTCGGGCCGGCAGTATCTGTCCACTCTGTGGCCAGGGCAAGGTTATCAAGGGCAACACGGCCTATGGTTGCTCACGTTGGAAGGAGGGCTGCACGTGGCGCAAGCCGTTCAAGTGATGACGGTTAACGGGTTAACAAGTTGAAAAGTTGAAAAGTTGACAACTTGTCAACTTTTCAACTATGCCAATGGGCAGACGCCGTAGCGTGGCAAGTAGCAACGCTACGGCGTCTGCTATAATTATATGCGAACGAACCCAAGCACCAAAACGCAGTTTACGAACCACCACACAGAGCAAAGCACGCATCATTTCTCGCTTTTTGTTTGTTCTGTGCTATTATTTTAGTACATTTGCAAGTAATCAATACACTTATCAATCAAAACGACATAATATCCGCCAAATATGATAACACTCGACTTGATATACAAAGCTTCGACGGTGCTGAAGGACGTGGTACGCCGCACACAACTCATCCCTACTCAAAAAATCAACACCGCAGCCAACGTGTTTCTGAAACCCGAAAATTTGCAAGTAACCGGCTCGTTCAAAGTGCGCGGTGCGGGCTTCAAAATATCACAACTCAGCGATGAGGAGAAGGCTCACGGCGTGATAGCCTGTTCGGCCGGCAACCACGCGCAGGGCGTGGCACTGGCTGCCAAGCGCTACGGCATACCGGCCCTGATATGTATGCCTTCGGGGGCACCCATCTCAAAGGTGGAGGCCACCCGCGAGCTTGGCGCTGAAGTTTGCCTGGTGCCGGGTGTGTACGACGATGCTTACGCCAAAGCCATGCAGCTGAACGAGGAGAAGCACATGACGTTTATCCACCCCTTCGACGACGAGCAGGTCATTGCCGGACAAGGCACCGTGGGTATGGAAATACTGAACGAAAATCCCGACATCGACGTCATATTTGTGCCCATTGGCGGTGGCGGACTGGCCAGCGGTGTGGCTTTTGCGGTTAAGGCGCTCAAGCCCTCTGTACGTGTGGTCGGTGTGCAGGCACAAGGGGCTCCGAGCATGCTGAACAGTGTAGACCACAACCAAATAGAGACGCTCACCAATGTGCTGACCATTGCCGACGGCATAGCAGTGAAGGAGCCGGGAGTTAACACTTTCGAGATTGTGCAGCAATATGTTGACGACATCGTGAGTGTAACTGAGGACGAGATATGCGCTGCCATATTGGCCTTGATTGAGCAACACAAACTGATAGCCGAGGGGGCTGGCGCTGTGAGCGTGGCCGCTGCCATGTTTAACAAGGTGGACATCGCAGGCAAGAATGTGTGTTGCATTGTGAGTGGCGGCAACATCGATGTGACTATTTTGAGCCGTGTGATTAACCGAGGTTTGATGAAGGGTGGCCGCACCACCGAGATGCTGATAGAGATGGCCGACCGTCCGGGTTCGTTGTTGGGTTTGTGCCAGGTTATATGTAAGTTGGGTGCCAACATCATTTCTATCCACCACGAGCGCAATGGTGAGAGTCCTGACGTTAATTCGTGCAACCTGCGCATGGTACTCGAAACGCGCGACCAGCGCCACATCGACCAACTGCACGACGCCATCGAAAAAGCCGGCTACTCTATTCTTGCGTAATGGGGGTTACAGGCAATAGTGCGTAATGCCCTTGACGCAAGCTCTAATGGGGGCGACGCGTCCCGCGTCGGTAAAAATGCAATGTTCACACACAGAATAAAGGCTCACAGATAGCACGAATTACAAATTACGTGTCTGTCTGTGAGCCTTTGCTTAATTCCCGACGCGAGACGCGTCGCCCCCATTAGAGCTTGCGTTTTAATTATGGCATCGCATTGGAGCTTGTTTGCGTTTACTATATTTTGTGTGTGGCGCGTGATTACTTCACCACCTTGCGGCCAGTATTAGTGATATACAAGCCCTTGGTGGGGTTCAGCACACGGCGACCTTGAAGGTCGTAGTAGTAAACTGGTGTGCTGACAGCCGGAGCTGTGGTATTGCCAATAGCCGTTACGTCACCAGCTGAACCTGGTACAAATACCTTTACAATGAAGTCTTTGAGGATAGCACTCTTGCCCACTCGACTTGTACCAGCCACTTTGAACACGGTTGATGTCTCGCACAAATCAGTAATTTCAGCCTGCTGTTCGGCAGCCTTGGCTGTGAATGTCTTGCCTGCCACTGTTATGGTCTGACCTTCTGTGGCTGATGAATAGGTAAAGGTGTAACCCGTAATGAGGCACTTCTGACCATTAGGCCCTACACCCTCAACCGATACGGTGTAGTCTGCGGTTGGGTGCCACATCAAGTAATCACCCTTATAAACCTCAGAAGGCATCATGTTGTTTGCCGCCGTTGTGATCTTTATTTTGGGATTAGACTCGCTGCTCTCCCACGATTTGGCCAATACGTAGCCTTCGGGGAAATTGTTGTTCTTGCCCGATACGGGTGCAACGAATGAGCCTGTCTGTAAAGAAATCTCGTAATCCTTAATGCAAGTTGGGTCTATGTCTTCAATATTTATATCCTCAGGCGCCGGCGCATCTACTATGGCAAATTGGCAACCTTTGTCGTTACGGTCTTGGCCAGTTTCGTTTGTGCTCCAGTTGCACACACCATTGTTTTTATCCTTATTGGCAGTTTGGTTAAGCTGCACTTTGCCCGACGAGATGATAAACACACCAGGCACATTGGCATAGCTCAGCGTCCAACCCTTGTCAGGACGGGTTGCGGTTGTTTTTATCATTGTGTCGTATTTGGCATCGGGACTCACGTAAGTTTGATCTGCACGATTGACGATGTCGAATGACTTGTCGTCACGCTGCACAAACTTCCACATGGTGTTCTTATACTTTGTATTCTGTCCTCCTATCAAATCCTTTTCAGCACCCTGCGAGGTGTTATACAATGAACCACGATTGGGGGTATAGAGCTGATACCAATGCTCTTCGGTGTCGTTTGACGCGAGCGGCATGTTGATTTTAGGCAACACGCTTGTAACGAGCGAGGCATAGGCACTGCTCTTTGCGGTGAGTTGCTCGTTGGTGGTGGCGGGGTCGGCAAGCAAAGCATAACCCTCGTCAATACCAGTCAACACCGGGGCAGCGTTAGCAGCAGTATACTGGCCAACGCCATTGCCAATGCTGAGGCTACCAGCCGTTTGCAAAGCACTTACCAATTTGCTGCGTGCATCAATCTTGGCAATGAGTTCTTCCACCTCAGCGTCGGTTGTGGCAGTCACGCCATTTTCAGCACCAATAGCCTCGGCTACAACCTGCGAGAGTTTGGCATAGCCACGGGCATTGAGACGTCCGTTCATGTTGTAGTTTGCATTGAGCACACCATCTTTCAAGAGCGAGGTGTATGAGCCCGGTACATAGTCTACGTTGTCCATACTGGCCGCAATCTTTTCAATTTCGGCATTGAAGGCGTCGCTGCGTCCTGCATTCTTAGCTTGTGTGGGCGAAGGTATTACAGCAAACAGTTTGATAACGGCATTGGGGCAATAGCTACGCACTTTCTCAACAAATGTCTTGTAATTGGCAGCCACTGTTGCCACGTCAGTTGTACCCTGCATTTCATTATACCCCTGCATGATGCACACCATTTTGGGCTCTTTGTTGTCGGAGCGGCCTTTGAAGATGTTGTTGAGCATCGAGGTCATTGTGCCGAGGTCGTTGCTGGGATAACCCCATGCGCCACCACGCTGCTTCACATTGTTGGCGTGGAGCAGTTCGTGCCAGTCGTTGTTGTCGTCGCCGAGCATGATGATGTCGTCAGCCTTTACAGGCAGAGCGGCAAAGTAGGTGTTGCGCATGCCGGCTATGCCGCCGAGACCGCCCCAGTTGTCGGTTGCGTCAGCAGGATATACGCAGTCTGAACCCACATATTTGGCTATTTCATTGCACCAAATGCGGTAGCCAGCCATGGTGAGGTGGGTGCCGTCAGCTGAATATTGGTGGGTGGGTATGCCTGGCAACAATGGGTAAAGGTCAATATAGGTGGCGTTGGCAAACTCGGTGCAGATGTTCTTGAGCGAGTCGTTGGTAATGGGCACGTTCTTGGTGTCCTTGATGCTATTACCTGTACACGGCAGAATGCTTTGCACATACACCTTTGTGTTGGGACTTTCCTTCTGGCAACGCATAAGGGCTGTGCGCACGCTCTTGGCTACGTGTGCGGGAGTGTTCATGCCCGAGGTGCCAAGGTCGTTAGTGCCCATCATCAAGAATATTTTGGCTGGTTGGCCCACCAAGATGCTCTCGAAGTGCTCGAGCATGATGGGGGTTTCGGCACCATTCACACCACGGTTGACGATGTTGGGATTGTTGAAGGCTTCCCACCATTCGTGCATGTTGGTGATACTGTTACCAAAGAATACGATAGTCTTGTCGGTAATCTTGTGAGCCTTGAAACCGTTGTAGCGGTTATAGCGCCACGATGGGCCCTGAGCCCAAACGCTCATGGCTGCAAGGAATAATGCAAATACTGTAAGTAACTGTTTTCGCATGATGTATTGAATGTAAGTAGTTTATTGTATTTTTCGTGTTTAGATAGTTACTTTGGCGTGGCGTGTAAATATGCGGAAAGAATATGCGCGCCACACTTCGCTGCAAAGTTATAAATAAATAGGCGGACGATTAGCGCCCGCCAGTATGTTGTTTAACACAAAAATACACAGTCTTGGTTGCTACTGTTGTCTAATACATCATTAAGAACCATACGACAAGACCTATTGCCACGGTCAAGGCTATAATTGCCACCACGGCCATGAACATGCCAAAGGCGCTGGAGAGCCCAAACATTTGTTTGAAAGCATGCCGGCGATTGGAGCGTGCCACACGTGAAAATTCTGACTGAGTCATAATTACTGCAAGGATTAAGCGCATTGACGAAATCAGTAAACAAGTTGACAAGTTAACAGGGTAGCAGGTAAGTTTGTCAAGCATCTTTGTTTCTTTGCATTCAGACTTTGACATAACAAGCAGTTATAGCAAACTTACTTGTTAACCTGTCAACCAATTAACCCGTTAACCCAAAATTCCGCCAACAGATAGGGTTAGGTGTTTGTTTGGCCTCGCTATATAATGTTCCGTTGCTTGCAAAAGTAATTATATTTTTTAGACTGCATATACTAATTGGCCAAAAAGAGCAATCGTGCGTCACGTATGTTAACAAAACAACCCCCAACAGGTTGCACGCTTGATGCAGCCCGTTGGGGGTTGTTGGTAGGGTGACCGGCCTGCGAGGGGCCGGTTGAGAGTTGACTTACTTCACGGTGATGAGGAAGTAGTTCTTCTTGCCACGCTGCACGAGGAGGTACTTGCCGTCGATAAGGTCCTCGGCCTTGATTTCCTGGTCGAAGGCGGCGAGTTTCTCCTTGTTAAGACTTACGCCACCGCCCTGGGTGAGCTTGCGCATCTCGCCCTTTGAGGCAAAACACTTGGTGGCCTCGGCAAAGAGGTCTACGGCCTTTGCACCTACTGCCTGGTCGCGGCTTACCTCGAAGTGTGGCACGCCGTCGAACACGCTGAGGAAGGTTTCCTCGTCGAGCTTCAACAGGCTGTCTTTAGTGGCCTTGCCGAAGAGTATGTTTGAAGCTTCGAGGGCCATTTCGTAGTCGGCGCGGCTGTGTACCATGCAAGTAACTTCCTCGCCAAGGCGCTTTTGCAGCAAGCGGCGACCCGGGTCGGCACGGTGCTCGGCTATAAGGGAGTCTATCTCGTCGTGCTCGAGCGAGGTGAAAATTTTGATGTAGCGCTCTGCCTCCTCGTCGCCCACATTGAGCCAGAACTGGTAGAACTTGTAGGGAGTGGTGTAACGACGGTCGAGCCATACGTTGCCCTGCTCTGTCTTGCCAAACTTCTTGCCGTCGGCCTTGGTGATGAGCGGACAGGTTAATGCGTAGGCATCGGCCTCAGCACCGAGGGTGCGGCGTATCAGCTCGGTACCGGTGGTGATGTTGCCCCACTGGTCGGAACCGCCCATTTGCAACTTGCAGTTCTTGGTCTCGTAAAGGTGGAGGAAGTCGTAACCCTGCAACAGCTGGTAGGTAAATTCGGTGAATGACAAGCCATCGCGTGCCTCGCCGTTAAGACGTTTCTTTACGCTATCCTTGGCCATCATGTAATTGACGGTGATGTGCTTGCCCACCTCGCGTGCAAAGTCGAGGAAGGAGAAGTCTTTCATCCAGTCGTAGTTGTTGACAAGTTCTGCCGCATTGGGTGCGTCAGAGTCGAAGTCGAGGAAGTGTGACAACTGCTTTTTGATGCAGGCCACATTGTGGCGCAGTATATCCTCGGTAAGGAGGTTACGCTCAGCGCTTTTGCCTGAGGGGTCGCCAATCATACCTGTGGCACCGCCTACGAGTGCTAATGGCTTGTGGCCAGCACGCTGAAAGTGACGAAGCATCATGACAGAACAGAGGTGTCCGATGTGCAGCGAGTCGGCAGTAGGGTCTATGCCAACGTATGCTGTAGTCATACCCTTTTTAAGGAGTTCGTCTGTGCCTGGCATCATCTGGTGAAGCATGCCGCGCCATTTGAGTTCTTCTACAAAATTCATTGCGTGATATGTTTGTTTTGTGGTTGTTTCGTGTATTTGTTGATGCAAAGGTAATGCAAACCGCGTACAATGACAAATGAAAAGCTTAGTCTTTTAACTTGTCGCTGTACGCGGTAGGTGGAAAGCGGTACGTTGTCAGAGTGCGATATGCCTACTTGCCATATTTCTTCACAAACTTGCGGGCGGCAGATGGTGTACGCCATGCACGCGTAAAGTCGCCATTGAGTGTGTTGTCAAAGAGCAGGTAATCGGCATTGTCTATGCCATGCAGCACAACATTTGAGGCTGACCGTATATATCGAGCCCTCGTAGGATGGTCGTTAAATTCCGCATCACGTGCAATGATGTTTGCAAGGTCGGGCTTTACAGCTTTGTAGCGATTGCTGGCATCACGCACCATCAGCATGCCATTGCCACTGTTGATGTCTGCTGTCAGAGCCTGTTGGTTGCTGGCATCGATGCAAGCGGTGGTAGTCTGTTCGGTGTCACCGCTTTCGAGGTCGGGTTCGAGGAAGTAGGACTTGTCGCAGAAGTGGTACTTCAGGAAGTTGAGCAGCGTGAGGTACCTGGCTTGAGCTTGCTCGCGTTTGTCATCGGGCAGTTGTCCGTTGCCGTCCAAACTCTCTTCGACAAATTGCTCGATGCTCTCGATAGTGGGAAGCCCCTCTGCGATGGCTTTTTGCATACCCTCGTTGGTAGGCACGAATATGGTGTAATTGAAGTTATGGAAGAAGTTGACCAACATGGTGTTAGCATTGCCATAACGTGCATAGCTGCCGCTGAAGTCGGCAAAGATCGTGTACTTCCGGTTCAGAGCCTCCGACGTCTCAATGTCAAATAGCTGATTTTTCAGATCGTAAGCATCGTTCAGCGCATTGGCACAATCAAAGAACATGCTAAAGGCATCGTTGGACTGAAGACGTTGGAACACATTTTGGGTGGTTGGCTGCATGGGGCGATCTATGAATACGCTTGTGCCTGTGCTGTTTTGGCCTACAAACTGCAAGGTGCAATCGTGTTTGTCGGCAGCATCTTTCTCGTTGAGGTCGATTTGCATGCCACCATTCACCACAATGTTGGTGTTGGTGTGCTCCTTCATGTAGATGGGCATACCGCTGCGCGAAAGATACCAGTGCCGCGAGGTGTTGAGCATACTATCCAAATTTTGCAGCACAATATGCTGGTCGAGCATATCGGTCAACAATTGGCGTTTTGTACCATAGTAGACATTAGTACGATTATCGTTGGCAGAACTTGAATACGACCCACTCAATGGATTGTCAGTCTCAATGTTGCGTACTTTGTTGTAGTCATAGCGATAGGCTTTTGCCGCCACGGCTATTTGACCATCTCCATTATAGCTGATACTTTGGGGGGTTAATGACCAATAACGCCACGAAGTGCGGTTGTTTGAAGCCATACCCATAGGGTCAACCAATCCGTACTGTTTCAGTCCCTCGTCAGTAGGTACAAACATGGTAAATGGTTTGTTGTGCATCTCGCGCTGGTAATCGGTAGAGAATGGAGAAGTGCTTCTTTTGCCATCGTAACGGTCGTTTGCGGTCAGTGCAGCACCTGCTACCTGGCCAGCAAGCTTGACAAAAGTAAGTTCGTTGCGCAGATCCTCGGCATTTGGCACAGCATCAACTACTACAATAATACCATCGGCAGCGGGAATGACTTGCTGCACCGCAAGCTTGTAGGCTTCGGGGGTGGTGACACCGGCTAACAACTGGTGTCCCTTGGCACTGCGCATATTACTATAACGACTCGGCAACACGTCGGTGAATGATGTGCGGAACCACTCTTTGACAAAGGGCTGCAACACCTCACGCGGCAAGGACATTAGCATGGTGTAATAGTTATCCTGGTTGATGCCAAACGACCGAAGAGGATTATCGGTGGTTAAGAGGAATGCCTTCAGTGCCTCGTCGGTGGGCAGTATGATGGCTGGCGTTTGTAAAGTGGTGACAACTCTGTCAAGCAACGAATTACGGACAGTCATAGCAGAGTCGCCATCGTTAAACATTTGTTCTTTATAATATGTATATTCTGGGTCGTATTTAAGGTAGTTGAACCTTTGCACCAAACTGCTTGCCAATGAGCATTTCCCACCCCAGCGCGCTTGTGCCAGAGCATACATGAGGTTGGGCTGTGGCACAACCACTTCGTCAACCAAATGCAGATAGCCATTTTTGCACCGCTGGTTGGGTTGGGTAATGTGGGCGTTGCCTATTTTGATGTGCTCTGAGCCCTCGGTCTCTGCTGCACCTATAAAAGCCAAGTCGTCATGGCTCAACCCATTGTATTGCCAATAGTCGTCATTCCATATCATGGTGCCGCCACGATAAGCCAATGCGCCATCTGTATTGTCGCCTACTGTGCCATACCCAATCCACACACCATCCATTATGTGCTGGTTGAGCTTTTTGGCGTAGTCTTCCCTACCACTATTGTCATCTGGCGGAAAGGTGTTGATATCTGTACCCCCCGTGTGTTTGTAGGGCACGAGATTGAACTGTCTGTCATACCCCCAGGCATACAGACGCAGGTTAGCGTTGATGTTGCTGTTTGAGTGCAAGTTGTTAGCGGTGACGAACCCCGGAATATAACTCATGTAGATAAGAGAAAGCTTTTGACTATCGCTCAGTTGATCATAACTGTTTATGGTATTGCCTTGTTGGTCAGTCCATACGTTGTGGGCAAAGAAACGGGCAAAGGCTTCGTCGTTTGGAGCAAACACCGTAAGCGTGTCAATGAAACCCATGTTTTTGCGTTCGTCGTCGGTGTACTTGTTCTCGAATGCGCGTTTTATGCCACCGAAAGAGTCAATCAAGCGCAAATAGGTGGTGTAATTGCCCAATGCTTGCAAATTGTCATAAAGCGTGCTGCCAGCTTTAACCTTGTCGTTGGTGTTGACCGTTGGCACGGGCGCCACCTTGATATTTTGCTTGCTGCCATCGTACATCTTGATGGTGCCGTCGCTTTTTATTACGCGCACATTTTGCGCCATGACGCCTAATGGGAGTGTTGATAGCAACACACAACCAAAGATGCGTCGTATGGTATGTTTGTATATGGTATTCATAGTGTGTGAAATGAGTTGAATAAGAAATATCGTAGGGTGTGCAGTGATGCCGTAATGAATACGGAACAAAACGTTACCACACGTCTTCACGATAAGGTTCGCCTGCTACATCTACGAGCCGCGGCACGAACTCAATAAAATCGAGGTGCAACTGTGCTCGGCTGGCGTTGTTCAGTGATTGGAAACGAATGTAATACCTCATGCGTGGCGACATATTTGAGGTAGTGAGCACACGCCGCATGTTGCCACCATTATAGCTTCTACCCAACTCGCCACGGGCGGGGCTGTCTGTATAGCCAGCTATGTGGAAGTATGCTGGTGGCTTCATGTAGCCCAATTTGTGCAGCGCATAGTCGTTTTCGGCGCAAAGCGTTTCGTCGTAATTCAAATCGGCATCTTTTTGGGCAATACCGTCGCTGGCCATGACTGGATCGCTCTGGTCAAGCACCAGGGGTTCGCCCCAAGTGTCTTGATTGCCGGCCTCGTCTTCGCAGATAAAAGTGAGCAGGCTCTTGGCACGCAAGGTATTGACACCATAGCCAATGCGCAGTTCGTAGGTGCCATAATGGGGCATGGCGGGTACTTCGAGCGTGAAGTCGTAGTTACCAGTAACAAGCAATTCGTCTCCTTGATAGTCTACCCAACCTTTGCGCACATATAATAGTTGAATTTTGGTGTCGGCGCTTACATTGGTCAGTGTGCTGAAGTAGTCGGTGGGGAAGTAGGCGTCCTTGCCACGCAAGTTGTTGCTCGCTATTTCGGGCAGCAGCGTGGTGAAGTCCATACGCACGCGCTCACTCTTCATGGCACTTGCATAGTCTGAGTTGAAACTTAGTATATTATCTATCGGGTGATAGCTGCCATATAATGCCACATTATTATAAACGGAGCCGTCCACCTCGTTGCGGGCGTGAGCCAAAATGCCCTCTTGCAGTGTGCCTGTCTCGACATAGGTACCCTTCAAACCGTTGTCGTACTTGCTAAAACGGTTGAGGTAGAATTGACCGTCGGGCGTTTGCGTGATTTTGAGCAATTTGCTCTCTTGTGGCCAGGCAGTGCGGTAGTAGTCCCACACGTTGACGGTGTAGTTGGTAGAAGGCTCGTTTATGTTCTCGCCCGTGGTGTAGCCATATTCTGTGGCATGGCGCACAGCGCTGTTGTTAGCTAATTGCATGTTGCTGTTGAGCAGGTGGGTGGCCACGAATATGTTTACGGCATTCTCCTTGTCGGTAAGGTCGCCAGGCTTGAGGTTGGAGTATATTTTTCCACATTGCTCGTTAAGTACTTGCTTTATGGCCTCCCAGTTTGTAATGCTTTGTGTGGCTTCATCATATATCGGCATGGGCACACCCCACTCTTTGTTAAACACTTCATCGGTCTCGGCAAAAAGGGTGAATCCTTGGCGGCGATATGCTTGGAAAGGGGTTCTGGTGCCAGTATTGTTGGGGTAACGACCAGCATATGCTTTATATTTCTCGGCAAAAGCCTTTTCGGCTTTTGCGTCCGGCATCATCTTAGCCCCCCAACCTGTGGCATCGAGCAGTTTGGCCCAAATGCGCATATTGGGTGCTTGCTTCAGGAGTTTGACCACCGAGGGAGCCGTCACTTGTGGGGTACTGCCGAGTGTTGCTTTGTCAACAAATGCTATTTCCCAAATATCGGTCATGTCGTAAGTGTCATCGCCCACCATGATGCTATGGCCCGATTCGAGAGGTGATTGTGCCGCAGCTGTCAAAGGGAGCAATGCTGCCATGAAGGCACTGCCTATATGTTTGTACAAATTTCTCATTTTGCGATGATTTTGAAGTTAATACTTGCTGTGCGCACCACATAGGGGGTAGCAAGGCCTGTTGCAGGCAGTTGCAGTGTGGCACAACCTTGATTGTCGGCCTGGACGGTCATGGCCAAACGGCCTTGCAAATCGTAGAGCGTCACCGATGATTTGGCGGGCAGATTTTTGATGTATAGTTTACGCCCATTCAGGCTGAACAATACCTGCTTGCCGGCGTTGGTGGCCGGCACTTCATCTATGCCGGTAGCTGGATCGGGTATGAGTTCGAGCGACCAATTTGCATCGAAACTGAAAGTATAACTGCTATTGGGAGTTGTAATAATGTAGCCATTGCCTTGTTGATAGTCATATCGAACAATAACGTACGGCACCTCTGCCTTGTCAAGGTCTTGTCCTAATGTGAACCACACAATCTCACCTTCATTCGAGGTGAGTTTGACCTTGTCTTGCGCCAACGCAGGGGTTGTACTACATAAGAGCAAAAGGGCCGCGAGTGTATTTTTCATGATTGTTTTCCGTCTCATTTGCCTAAGTTGTTTTTCGCAATGTCAATGTCTTGTTAACATTGCAAGGTTAATAAAGTATGATAATATGGCAAATATACAATATTATAGACATTCGTTGCAAGTTCTCAGGCTATTTATGTCACAATATCTGTAAATATCACTAATTTTAATGAGCATACTAATAAATCGCATCATTTGAGCTTCGAATTTAGCCCGCGCTGCAAAAAAGGCGCAAGCTCTAATGGAGGCGACGCGTCTCGCGTCGGACTGATAGGGAATATATATCTTATCTGGCATATAGAGTAACAAACTTTGTTCTGCGCTTTAAGAGCTGTCGCCCTTGTGCCGCTTACCGCGAAGACATAAGAACATAAGCTACATAAGTAACATAAGGCTGACG
>OFMH01001416.1_pt1 | contig 12988 bp, 8 predicted proteins | sample 1541761 | NCBI WGS metagenome assembly OFMH01 (sample SAMN04209249, study PRJEB22552) | human gut metagenome | biome: gut; material: feces | host: Homo sapiens | place: USA: Oklahoma
CAATCTGGACAACGTGCTTGTCCCAAATCTTGTCGAATAATGTATTCATAATATCCTGTTTATTATATATTTATCTGAATTATACTTTATCTTACCTTGAACTTGTTGATACAGTCGATGTAAGCCTCAACAGAAGCGGTTACGATATCGGTATCTGCGCCGAAGCCATAATATACATGACCATCGTACTCCACCTGCATGTGAACCTTACCCACATCGTCTGAACCCTTGTCGATTGCCTGGATAGTGAACTCCTTGAGGTTCATCTCCTTGGTGATGACCTTCTTGAGGGCACGGATGGCAGCATCCACAGGACCATTGCCGGATGATGCAGCCTCGAACTTCTGACCAGCGATGTTCAAGCCGATGCTTGCCACGCTCTTCACACCCTTGCCGGTAGTTACCTGCAACCAGTCGAGCTGTACGCCATGCTTATCGGCAGAATCTGCACCAGCGAGCATCAGTACATCCTCGTCGGTAACTTCCTTCTTCTTATCAGCCAACTGGAGGAACTTCTTGTAGATCTTGTCGAGCTTCTCCTCGTCCTCGATGTTCACGCCGTTAACGTGGAGGCGATACTTCAAGGCCGCACGACCCGAGCGGGCTGTCAAAACGATAGCGTTATCATCCAATCCCACATCCTTAGGGTCGATGATTTCGTATGTCTGAACGTTCTTCAGCACGCCATCCTGGTGGATACCAGAAGAATGAGCGAAGGCATTGCGACCCACAATCGCCTTATTAGGCTGCACAGGCATGTTCATCAGGCTGCTCACCATGCGAGACATAGGCACAATCTTGGTGGTATTAATGTTGGTATCAATGTTGAGGTGCTTGTGGCACTTCAGAATCATAGCGATTTCCTCGAGCGAAGTATTACCCGCACGCTCACCGATACCATTGATGGTCACCTCTACCTGGCGGGCGCCATTCAATACACCCTGCAGGGTATTTGCCGTAGCCATGCCGAGATCGTTGTGACAGTGGGTAGAGATGCATGCATTCTCAATGCCGTCAACGTGATCCATCAGATACTTGATCTTGGCACCATATTCATCCGGCAAGCAATAGCCGGTGGTGTCAGGAATGTTAACTACGGTAGCACCTGCCTTGATGACAGCCTCTACCACGCGAGCCAGATACTCATTGTCGGTACGACCAGCGTCCTCAGCGTAGAACTCCACATCCTCAACATACTTCTTGGCATACTTGACAGCAGCCACGGCACGCTCGATGATCTCCTCGCGGTTGGAATTGAACTTATATTTGATATGGCTATCGCTGGTACCGATACCCGTATGAATTCTCTTATGCTTAGCATACTGCAACGCCTCGGCAGCACAGTCGATATCCTTTTCCACCGCACGGGTCAGCGCACAGATGGTAGGCCATGTTACAGCCTTGGAAATCTCTACTACGGAATTGAAGTCACCCGGGCTTGAAATAGGGAATCCAGCCTCAATGACATCAACGCCCAACTGCTCCAGCGCCTTAGCTACCTGAATCTTCTCTACGGTATTCAACTGGCATCCTGGAACCTGTTCGCCATCACGAAGGGTTGTGTCGAAAATAAATAATCTGTCACTCATATCTCTTAAATATTTTTATTTCTCTTATTAATTAAAGCTTTTGCCCTTTCAGGGCGATATTGCTCTCTCTGTTTTACCCAGGGCGTTGCCCTGGGCTAGGAGCTTTTGCCCTTTCAGGGCGTTTGGTCTACGACTTTCAAGCAGTGAACCTACGACTTTCAGATCGTAAAGAGCTGGGAATTAAAAAAGCCTTTCTCACTCCCATATACGGAAGTGTAGAAAGGCTCAATATATCCAAACCGCTGAACTATACGCACACCTTATCACTTCCGCCTACATGCTGCAGTCGAAGTCGAATAATAATAATGCTTGTAATATTCAACGCTAATGCTCTCATATTTTTCTATTTTTATACGTTATATATTTATCGCTGGCAAAGGTAATCATTTTCTCTGATATACGCAAACAATTTATAACTTTTTTAATAGAAAATCTATCAAATTGCCATTTTTCACCTATTTTTTACCCAAAATCTAGAGAAATGTGCCGTTTTTATGCCAGATTATTCAGAAAAAGAACGTTCTGGTACGAAATTATTCTCTTTTCTTCTAGAAAGGTAACGGACCGTCAGGTCCAGTCATCGGCGGAGGTGGAATGGCACCGCTGGCAATCATCCCATCAGCAGCCCCACTGTTCATCTTGGAACCCATGATTTCACCACCCTCCTGTACTGGAGTATAGGAATCGGTAGGATCCTGGAAGCGGGTGAACTCGCCACGGAAGTTCAGGAGTACATCTCCGGTAGCACCCTTACGGTGCTTGGCGATGATGATCTGCGCCATACCGTGGAGATCGTTTCCCTTTTCATCCTGATAGATGTGATAGTATTCCGGACGATGAACGAAGAGTACCATATCGGCATCCTGCTCGATGGCTCCGGATTCACGGAGGTCGCTCAACTGAGGTCGCTTTCCTTCGAGACCCTCACGGTTTTCTACGTTACGCGAGAGCTGAGAGAGGGCGAGTACCGGGATATTCAACTCCTTGGCAAGTCCCTTGAGGGAACGAGAGATGGTGGAAACCTCTTCCTGGCGGCTACCGAACTTCATTCCGTTGGCATTCATCAGCTGGAGATAGTCAATCATCAACAGCTTTACTCCCTTCTCTCTCACCAGTCGGCGCGCCTTGGTTCTCAACTCAAAGACAGAGAGGCCCGGAGTATCATCTATATAAATAGGTGCACCCGTGAGAGAACGGATCTTCTTGTCCAGTCGCTCCCACTCGCTTGGATCCAACTGACCGTTCAGGATCTTCTTACCCGAAATCTCGCAGACATTCGAGATAAGACGGTTGACCAGCTGAACGTTGTTCATTTCAAGCGAGAAGAATCCGATAGGCACCCCGTGATCCACCGCAACATTCTTGGCGATACTCAGCGCGAAGGAAGTCTTACCCATGGCAGGACGTCCGGCGATGATCACCAGGTCGGAAGGCTGCCATCCGGAAGTCATATCATCCATCTGCTGATAACCGGTAGGAATACCCGTAAGTCCGCCCTTGTTTTGGGCGGCACGCTGCAGGATATCCACGGCTTCCTTGATCACCGGATCAATCTGGGTGTAATCCTGCTTCATGTTACCCTGAGAGAGCTGGAAGAGCTCACCCTCGGCATGCTGCATGAGTTCATCTACATCCACACCCTCATCATACGCCTGGGTCTCGATGTCGCCGGCATAATGGATGAGCTGTCGCTGCAGATATTTCTGCGCCAGGATTCGGGCATGGTACTCGATGTGGGCAGCCGAAGCCACCTGCGAGGAAATCTCCATCAGGTAACCGGCTCCACCCACCTTCTCGATGGCGCCCATCTTGGTGAGTTCATCCGTAACAGTCATGATATCCACGGGGCGCTCCTCCATATTCATGGTCTGAATCGCCTCGTAGATTTTCTGATGTCTCGGATCATAAAAGGTTTCGGGTTTCAGCATCTCGGATACTACCGAAAAAGCATCGGTATCAATCATCAATGCACCCAGAACCACCTTCTCCAACTCCACCGCCTGCGGTTGCAGGTGGGCGTAGTTGGTATCTATCTGTGTCTTGTTATTGTTATTTCTATTCTGATTTATCGGCATACTTCTTTATTTCTTCTTGCGATTTCTGGTGTTCAGCCACTACCTGATTATAGATAATCATCAAATCAGTGTAAGAACATCCATAGTTCTTCAACCATTTATAGTCTTCCTTAAGGGCTTCAAAGAATACATTCTCATCCTTTTCTACATAATAGGCATAAGCCCTGAAGAAAGGTCCCATAGCCTTTTTCGGCTGATGTTCTATCAATGCCAGGAGACCAAGCGAATAGTTATTGTAAGCCTCGGCAGCCTTATCATTCTTCATCATCTTGAAGAAGAGATCCATCGCCTGCATCATCATATTCTTCGTATCCTTACCGTCTTTTTTCATCTTCTCGAAACTACCGAAAAGCTCGTTCGCTTCGGCGAAATATTCATCCAGGCGCTGATGAGCCTTCTGGAAGTTCTCTTCCGCATGCTCGCCACCTATCTTGATAAGCAGCTGTGTGAGCAAGGCTCCCGCCATCTGATTCTCCGGATGGGTATAATCCAGCTCGTAAGCCAGCGGCATCGCCTCTTCAAATCTGTTGTTCATGACGATGAACTTCAGTTTATCCAGTTTCAACTCGAAGAGTTCCTCTTCTGAGAATGAATCCTTGAACTCCATCAGCTTGTCGAAATTCTCCAGATACTCATCCACCTGGATGAGATTACGATAGCAGATGCCCAGCTGCAGATATACCTGCTTCATGTCAGGCTTTATCTTCAGCATCTTCTTGAAATGATCGACAGCCATGCGGAGACTATGATTGTCTCCCTTCTGCATACATACCCATCCCTTCATGAAGTGCATCTCCAGCGTGTCGCATGGCACACCTTCCAGCATCACTTCAACCAGGTCAGGGAACTCGCGGCGGAAGGAATAGCGAGCTATAGCCATGCGGTACTTATCGAAGAATTCATCCTGGAAAAGAGGACCCGCCAAGACGGCATAGGCTGGTTTGTCATCATCCAGCTCGTCGAGGATATTGAAGATTTCATCCTTCGCTGTATAGAACTTGGAGAAGCGCAGGAGGTTGCGGATGTAGTTGATACGGATACGCTTTGCACGATGCTCTCCAGGCTCTTTAAAAAATTCATTAACAATCTCTTCCTCATCTGCAGGCTCGCTGCCATCTCCCTCATCCTCAGGGTCATCGTAACAGTCAACAATATTCTCCGGTATCTCATTAGGATGAGAGACGATCAGGTTTGCCAGGGAATAGGCATCGGCAGGACAAGATCTTGCAGTAGAACAGAAAGCCTTACAGAACTTTCTCTTCTCATCTACGAATCCGAGAGCCTCGGTTATATGAGGATTCTTCAGATAGAAAGGCATGAACCAATTGTACAGATGAGTAAAGAACTCTGTCTGGTCTCGTAACATTTTAAACTGCGGCAAGAGGATATCGATGCCCTTATCCATCATTTCATCCATAGAGAGCGGGCTATCCATATCCACGTCGAGATTAGGGATTCCATCCTCGTCGGTATTGATATCGACAGAACGGATAGGACTCTCTTCCGAAGTTTCCTCGTCATCCTCAATTCCGAAGATATTTTGCATATCTTCATCAGCCTCCAGCAAATTGGCTACCTTATCTTTCAGGTCGCCGAGGAAACGTTTTGACAGCGATGCCATGATGTCATTGGTATAGTCGATAGACTTCTGCTCACTGAATACAGTCACGGCAAGCATCTTCTGGGCTTTTATGATTTCGGCAAGCAAGTCTGGATCATTCTTGCAATCCTCGGTCAACTGCTCTGCAAAGCTACGGAAGTCAGGCTGCTGTTCGTAGCAGCCGCAATTCGTAGAAACCAGCAGCCATCCCAGGAGGGCACGCACCTTCACCTCATCGTCATCTGCCAGGCGGTAGATATCGTAGAGCAAAGTGAATTTACCCATATCGAAAACGGTGGCGGCAGAGAGCGTAATGGCACTCACCAGAAGCTGAGAGGTCAAGGAATCAACTGTAGGCGAAAGGATGGTATCTTTGACAACAGCACGTTCCTCATCATTCCAATATCCAGAAGAGACAAATCTGTCGAAAATCTTTTCGCGATACTCTTCCCACTCCTGATACAGACGGGCTGAAGCCTGGTCCTGCTCCTCCTTCGAGAGGTCGTGGTTCAGGAAAAGCATCGCCTCTCGGGAAACGAATTTCTCGAGGGTTGGCTTCACCTCTTTGATATCTATCGCCTCGCCCTGCTTTTTCAAATCCTTGAAAATACCCTGTTCTGAACGGATATCCATCTCGATATCTTCCAGAAGCTGGTCAAGCTCAGAAACAGCGCCGAAGACGAACTTCGTTCTAGCCTCGGGTGTCATTTCCGGGATATCAAGCTCCTCTGATGGTTTGACATACTGCTTGAGAATGCCAAGCATATCATCAGGCAACTTCTTGCGCTGCAAGAGGCTCATGTTGGCGAGAACGGTTGTCAGCAAACCATGCATCAGACGGCGCATATACTGCTTATGGTTCGGACAATTTTCAAAAATTGCTACAAGCATTGGCTTGCATTCGGCGAAACGCTGCTGATGAATCAAATCACGCATTTCATCTACCTTCTCCAACAAAAAATCCTGATCCAAAACTTCTTCTGGGTTATTAGACTCTTCTGACAAATTTACTTCTTCTGACATAATTGTAGTTGTTTAATTGTTAATATCTGCCACCTTGAGATCTCGCTGGCGAGGCTCCATAGCGTGACTGTACTTTAATTTTGGCAGATTGCTAACGGTTTGGGCATCAATACCATAATACTTGGTCAGTAAAGCGGCATAGTGGTGTACGCCATTCTTATTGATGCTATCTACAGCGATGTCGTAAGCTTTCACGAATCTGTCGATTTGATTTTTTCTTCGGGGTTCCGCCTTCAGTTTGCTGCGGAAGGCAATCACTCCCAACTGGAGGTTCTTGTCTCTACTATCCGCCAGTGCCACATGCTTAGCCATTCTTGCCTGTGTGGCGTATGGCTCCGGCATCCAGGCGGCATCCATCTCATTGTTGAGGAGCATGCGCAGGCGGATATTCAGGTCGTTGATCTGCACGCGATATACGTCATACTTGGTCTTCACGCTGTCGATGACAAGCGTAGAGAGATAATCGGTGGCAGAATGACGGGTCATGGCTATCATCTTGTCTGACAGCTGCTTCAGCTCCGAGATACGCGCCTTGCGGTTGGTGATAAGCTGCCAGTACAGATTGGTAGAGACAGGATAGAAGAGCTGTGTACCCTGCTTCTGCAGGCGGGCAGCTCTCACCAGGTCGGTCACCGTACCCTCTACCCTCTTTCGGGCGATGGTTGTATCGCAGTCCATCTGCGCATTGTAGCGATAGAGATGTACCGTTACTCCCTGCTTCAGGAAGATGCTGTCCTCGTAAGCCAGATATACCGGAAGGCAATCGAGCGTAGGCATCACACCCACCTTGAGCGAAGCCCGGTCGATGCTGTCGAGTCGGGCCTTCTCCTGTTTGCTCAGTCGCAGTCGCTTCTGCTGTGAATCGCCGCAACTGGCCATTCCCAGCAGAAGTGCTGAAACCAGACATATCATGATTGAAAATTTCTTCATTGTATTTTTACTCTACATTCTTCATCGTATATACTCTGACATAGAGATTTTACTCTTTTTACGCTGTCAGAGCTTACTCCACATAAAGCACGAGTCCCTTCAGGTATTCGCCTTCAGGATGATAGATGTTGATAGGATGATCGGCTGGCTGATGCAACTGGTGCAGGATGCGAACCTTTCTTCCTGCCTGGGCTGCTGCAGTAAACACAGCGTTGCGGAAATTATCCTTGGTAACCACCTGAGAGCAGCTGAAGGTGAAGAGGATTCCACCCTTCTTGATTCTCTGCAAGCCCTTTACATTCAGGCGGGTATATCCCTTCAGCGCATTGCGCAGCGCTGCACGGTGCTTGGCAAAGGCTGGAGGATCGAGGATGATGAGATCATACTGCTGGTCGTGCTCATCCAGATACTTGAACGCATCCTCGCAGAATGCCTCGTGGCGTGGGTCGCCAGGGAAGTTGAGAGCGATGTTCTCATTGGTCAGCTCGATTGCCTTGGCGCTGCTGTCCACGGAGTGAACCGCCTTGGCATTGCCGCGCATGGCATAGACTGAGAAACCGCCGGTATAGCAGAACATGTTGAGCACGCTCTTGCCCTTGGCGTAATGCTCGAGCAGGGATCGGTTCTCACGCTGATCTACGAAGAAACCGGTCTTCTGACCGCGCAGCCAGTCGATATGGAACTTCAATCCGTTCTCCACAGCCACGTCATCGGCATCGCCACCCAGAATAAAGCCATTCTCCTGGCGCAGGTCTGCCTTGTATGGCAGGGTGGTCTCGCTCTTGTAGTAGATGTTCTGCAGCTCGTCGCCCATCACCTGCTTCAGCGCCTTGGCAATCTCCATACGGCATACGTGCATACCCACACTGTGAGCCTGCATCACGGCAGTAGGACCATAGCAGTCGATAACGAGACCCGGCAGGTTATCTCCCTCGCCATGCACCAGTCGATAGGTGTTGTTGTCTGGATTTCCGGCGATACCTACCGCCAGTCGCATCCTGTAAGCCGACTCCAGTCGGGCGCACCAGAATTCGTTGTCGATATCCACATCGCTGAAAGAGAGCACTCTCACGGCGATGGAACCGATCTGATAGTGACCGATGGCGATGAAGTCGCCAGCAGAAGTGAAAACCCTTACGGTTTCACCTTCCTCTATATCATTGTCCATGCGCTGGATAGCGCCGGAGAATATCCATGGATGGAATCTCTTGAGAGATTCTTCTTTTCCTTTCTTTAAATATACGTTCTTATACATTATTATATTATATAGTCTTTTAAGTTCTATCAATTCTCTCATTTACGAAAAATCGAATACATCAACCTAGAATTCTACCAGTTCGTAATCGTCAGCCTTGCTGAGACGGTTGAACTCCTCGTAGATATGAATGCAGCACCATGCATCCGTAGCGGCATACCTGCACTGAGCCTCTCTGAGCTCCTGAGCTTCCCAGTTGCTGAGTCGCTGAGCCTTGCTGATTTTCTGATGGAAGAGGTTGGCGTAGATTTTCTGCAAGCTCATATCCTTGATGCCGAATTTCTTAGCCACATCCTGCAACTCGATGAAATATCCCGGCTTGAAATCGCATCTGCGATGCAACTGCAAGAGGTCATCATGCCAAGACAATCCCACTTTTGGCACCTTTTTATCCTCCAGGAATCGGATGATGGCTGGTGTCATACCCGTGAGATGCAGGCGGAAGAGATAGCAGGTATCGCGGGTACTCACCTGCAGCAGTGATACCTGGAAGTGCATACCCTTGGAGAAACTTGGTCGTGTCTCCGTATCCACACCCAGAATATCCTGTCCCAGGAGATATTCTACAGCGGCATCTGTATCTTCAGCCTTATCTATCACTATCATATTGCCAGGAAAGAGAATTCGAGGCAGGCTATTGATAGTTTTCTTTTCGAAACTAGTGAAAATTATCTTCATTACTGCTATTTATTCATTACAAGTTGCAAAATTAGCAAAAAATCCCGAAAAAAAGGAGCGTTTCTCAATCTTTTTTGCTAATTTTGCAGTTAAATATTAAAAAGAAATAGAAAAATGGCAAAGAAAAGAACATCAGGCAAAACTAAATCATTTAGCGAAGCCATTGGTTTACAATATATTTTCAACAATACGATTACCGATTTCTTCCTCGGACTCGCCTTGCTCGTAGTTGCTGTCGTCATGATACTGGCGATGATTTCCTTCCTCAGTACGGGCGCTGCCGACCAGAGCTTGCTGGAGAACATGCAGCCCGGAGAATGGACCAACACCCAGCAGCAGTTCCAGAACTACTGCGGATCCATGGGAGCCATCCTCTCCTATTGGCTGATGGCGGTGAACTTCGGTTTCCCTGCCTTCCTGATCCCCTGCTTCGTGGTGATGGTGGGTTTCCAGCTGATGAATGTCTATCGCGTGAATCTCTGGAAGTGGTTCTTCTGCATGATGGTGGTGATGATCTGGTCATCCGTCACCTTCGCCAAGTTCCTCACTCCTATCTTCGGTAGTCTCATCTTCAATCCGGGCGGAAAGCACGGCATGTTTGTGGTCCAGACCTTGGAGAATGTCATCGGTCCTCCGGGACTCACCGCCATCCTTCTCTTCGTGGCCATCGCATTCCTCACCTATATCACCACCGAGACCATCACCATCGTGAGAAAGGCACTCAACCCTATCGGCTATATATCTAATAAGGTGAAATTCGAGATTACCAACCATAGGGAGAAGCAGGAGGAGGATGATGCCATCGATGAAGCTTACCGGAATGCTGCCCAGGGCGTCGTGGATGATGAGGAGGAGATGGACAAGAATTCCAAGACTTCTCAGGCTCAGGAGACAACTCCTGAGCAGGGGGCTGACCAGAACGAGGGTAGTTCTCTGCAGCAAGGAATGGACAAGGAGCAGAAGGATGAGGATGAGAAGACTGCCTCGCCAATCGACCTCGATGCAGCCGCTGCCGATGACAGCCAGCAGGCTGATGCCGACAAGAACGTGGCTGCTCCGAGTCTGATTCAGCAGCAGCGTGAGCTCAGAGCCCAGCGCGCAGAAAGAGAGCGCCAGGAGATGGCTGCAGCCGCTGCCGCTTCGGCTCATATCGGAATGGATATCTCTGTGGCTACCGGAGAGGAGAAGGCTACCAGCAACACCGTAAGCAATGCCGAGGTGCTCAATACGCCTATCAATCCGAAGGAGCCGTTCACAAGATACAAGTACCCTACCCTCAACCTGCTGAAGAAATACGACGACCAGGAGGTGTCTATCGACGAAGAGGAGCAGAAAGCCAACAAGAACCGAATCATCGAGGTGCTGGGCAACTTCGGCGTACAGATCAAGACCATCCGTGCCACCGTGGGCCCTACCATCACTCTCTACGAGATTCAGCCTGCCGAGGGTGTGCGCATCTCCAAGATCAAGAACCTGGAGGATGATATCGCCCTGAGCCTCGCTGCCCTGGGTATCCGTATCATCGCTCCTATCCCTGGCAAGGGAACCATCGGTATCGAGGTGCCTAATGCCAAGGCAAACATCGTGAGCATGGAGAGCATCCTGAACTCCAAGAAGTTCCAGGAAACCAAGATGGAGCTGCCTATCGCACTGGGCAAGACCATCACCAACGAGGTGTTCATGGTGGATCTGGCGAAGATTCCTCACCTGCTCGTTGCCGGTGCTACCGGTCAGGGTAAGTCTGTTGGTCTGAACGCCATCATCACTTCCCTGCTCTACAAGAAGCATCCTAACGAGCTGAAGCTGGTGCTCATCGACCCTAAGAAGGTGGAGTTCAGCGTATATTCACGCATCACCAACAAGTTTATGGCTGCCGTTCCGGATGAGGAGGAGCCTATCATCACCGATGTAACCAAGGTGGTGAGAACGCTGAACAGCCTCTGTGTGCTGATGGACAGCCGCTACGACCTGCTGAAGAAGGCGGGAGCCAGAAACATCAAGGAGTATAATCAGAAATACGTGAACCACAGACTGAAACTGACTGACGGTCACGAATTTATGCCATACATCGTAGTGATTATCGATGAGTTTGGAGATTTGATCATGACAGCCGGCAAGGAAGTAGAGCTTCCTATCGCCCGCATCGCCCAGCTGGCACGTGCCGTGGGCATCCACATGATCATCGCTACCCAGCGTCCTACCACCAGCATCATCACCGGTAACATCAAGGCGAACTTCCCGGGCCGTATTGCCTTCAAGGTAACTTCGGCCATCGACTCCAAGACCATCCTCGACAGAACGGGAGCCAACCAGCTCATCGGTCGTGGTGATATGCTCTATCTCAACGGCAACGAACCGGTGCGTGTACAGTGCGCCTTCGTAGATACACCAGAGATTGAACGCATCAACGAATACATCTGCAACCAGCCTGGTCCTATCGAGCCAATGGAACTCCCTGAACCAGCCAGCGAAGATGGCGGCGTAGGAGGCAACGGCAGCGTAGATACCCGCAACCTGGATCCATATTTCGAGGAGGCAGCCCACGCCATCGTTCTCTCGCAGCAGGGCAGCACCAGTATGATTCAGCGCCGTTTCAGCATTGGCTACAACCGTGCCGGCAGACTGATGGATCAGCTTGAGGCAGCAGGCATCGTAGGAGCCGCTCAGGGCAGTAAGCCAAGAGAGGTACTCCTGCAGGATGAGAACCAGCTCAATACATTGCTGATGCAGCTGAGAAACTCGTAAGAGAAACGCGCCCTGAACCAACGGTCACCGGTCGAAGGGAAAGGTAAAGGGCAAAAGACAACATTCGCTCCAAACGCCCTGAAAGGGCAAAAGCTCCTAGCCCAGGGCAACACCCTGGGTTAATGAGCGAAGAACCAATACGCCCTGAAAGGGCAAAAGCTCCTAGCCCAGGGCAACACCCTGGGTCAATGAGCGAAGAACCAATACGCCCTGAAAGGGCAAAAGCTTTTAGGTTTAGTTTTAATACAATAAACAGTAAGGATATGAAAAAGATTTTAGCTATCGCTTTCGCAGCGATGATGAGCCTGGGCACCATGGCGCAGACCGCCCAGCAGGTGCTCGACAAGACCGCTGCCGTTATCGGCAACAAGAAGGGCGCTACCGCCAACTTCAAACTGTCTAGTCCTAAGTACGGCTCGGCAAGCGGTACCATCACCATCAAGGGTAACAAGTTTAATGCGCGCACACCGGAAGCCATCGTATGGTACAACGGCAAGACCCAGTGGACCTATATGAAGAAGACCAACGAGGTGAACGTGAGCAACCCTACCCAGGCCAAGCAGATGTCGATGAATCCTTATACCTTCATCCACATCTACAAGACAGGATATAAGAGCACCCTCAAGACTGTGGGCAGCAACTATCAGGTGCATCTCGTTGCCAACAACCAGAAGCGCACCGTGGCAGAGATGTATATCACCATCAACAAGAACACCCACGTGCCATCGCAGGTAAAAATGCGCCAGGGCTCTACCTGGAGCACCATCAACATCTCCGGCTTCAAGGCAAAGGGCATTTCCAACAATTCCTTCGTCTTCAACAGCAAGGAATTCCCAGGAGCAGAAGTCATCGACCTGAGATAATGTCAAAGCTTTTGCCCTTACAGGGCGAAAGTCTTGCATCCAAACAACCCAGGGCGTTGCCCTGGGCTAGGAGCTTCTGCCCTTTCAGGGCGTGAGGAGCCAACTAACAAGCTCCCAGCATAAGGAGAATATTGCAAGCAATACGCCCTGAAAAGGGAAAACTCCTAGCACTGGGAGAATATTGCAAGCAATACGCCCTGAAAAGGGAAAACTCCTAGCACTGGGAGAAT
>OFMH01001417.1_pt1 | contig 12982 bp, 11 predicted proteins | sample 1541761 | NCBI WGS metagenome assembly OFMH01 (sample SAMN04209249, study PRJEB22552) | human gut metagenome | biome: gut; material: feces | host: Homo sapiens | place: USA: Oklahoma
TCTGCTTTTAATGTGTTTTACGATTGCCATTCATACCACCTGCCAGTTTCAGTACTTCTTTTCTCAATAGGAATAAGTCCGTGATGCACTGATGGATTTCATTTTCTATAGCACGTGACTGACTGCCACCACTGTTAAAATGCTTGGCGATCTGATTGAGGTTCGATCCAATCTTTCCATATTCACTGACCAGTTTCCTGAGATCATTCATGTCTGCAACAACTTCAATTTGGTGATTGATTTGCTTTTCAAGTAGTAGTTTTCTCACATATTCAGAACGAGAAAGTCCTGTAACGTCAGCGGCTTCATTTAATACTGCCAATTCAATATCCGTTAATTTTAATGTGATGATGTTACTCCTCTTGAGATTCTTTTCTTTCTTCTTTGGTGCCATAGTCCTCCTTCTTTTTTGATAAGACATCTTGGATGTGCGATTACACTTTTTAACCGGCTGTCCCTTCCGGTTATATAAAGTGCTGCGACTATCTTTGATAGAGAGCCAACAGATATCTTTGATGTCTGTACGAGGGTATGGGGAATCGGAATCCCCATCAAGAGACTTACCCAGAGGTATGCCGTAGCCATAAAATGGCGATACGGTAATACCTGGGTGGATCTTGCTCTTATTTGTATCCCTCTATATAACGAAACGCTCAGAGGCTGTTTTACAGTGGGGGAAAAGAAAAAATATCAAAAAAATGATGATTAATGGTGAGCTTGTGATAGAATGGAAAAAAGAGAAAAGCATAAAGGATGTAGTTGTGGAGAATATTTGTTATGATTAGAAAGTTGCTGAACGGAGATATCGATAGAGTCGCTGACATATGGTTAAAGACAAATCTGAAAGCACATTATTTTATTTCCAATCAATACTGGAAAAGTAATTATGAATTAGTAAAAGAAATGATGTCACAATACGAAGTTTATGTGTTTGAAGCAGATAAAATGATACAAGGATTTGTAGGACTAAATGATGAATATATCGAAGGTATTTTTGTCTCTGATGAAATGCAGTCATGTGGCATAGGTAAATTGTGGAGGTGAACTTGTTGAAAGAAAGTACATATCAAACTCCTTGCGGAACAATTCACTATTGGTCAAATAATCTAAGTTTGGATACAACGACGCTTGTATTTTTACCAGGGCTGACTGCTGACCATAGATTATTTGATAAACAGGTTGAGTACTTCGATGGAAAATATAATATTATTGTATGGGATGCACCGGCTCATGCCTCATCCTGGCCGTTTCGGTTTGAATTTGATCTGTTTGATAAGGCAAAATGGCTGAATGGGATTCTTGAAAAAGAAGAAATCATAAAACCAATTATAATCGGTCAATCAATGGGAGGATATGTGGGACAGGCTTATGCACAATTGTATCCTGACCGGCTAGCAGGTTTTATTTCCATTGATTCAGCACCGCTCCAGAGAAACTATGTGACAGCAGTGGAGATCTGGCTTCTGAAAAGAATGGAACCAGTATATGCCCATTACCCATGGAAGTTGCTTTTGAAATCCGGAACTGAGGGAGTTGCAACTTCTAATTATGGCAGAAATCTGATGAAGGAAATGATGCTGGTCTATGATGGTGATCAGCATCGTTATGCCCAAATTGCCGGGCATGGATTTCGTATTCTGGCAGAGGCAATGGAAAAGGATCTGCCATATGAAATCAAATCTCCTTCCCTGTTGATATGTGGTACAAAGGATCATGCCGGCTCATGTATAAGGTATAACAGAGAATGGCATCGAAAAACGAAAATTCCTTTAAAGTGGATTGAAGGGGCCGGTCATAATTCTAATACAGATAAACCGGAGATGATAAATAGTTTGATAGAAGAATTACTTTCAAATATTTTATGAGAGGCGACCTAAAGTTATTTGAATTGAAAAATCGGAAGTTAAAGGACAAAGCTTATGAAAAGCAAAAAGATAATTATAGGAGTCACTATCGGAATAATCGCAACAATACTTTGGAGCGTTGTTTTCATAAACTCATTAAACAGCATGGCTGGAATTGGAATTGGAATATGTCTGGGTATATCTTTTGGTATATCTGGCAGTCTTATTTTTTCAAAAAAAGATAAAGATAAATGATGATACAACTTCCAGATCGTATAATTTTGAAATTTAAAAAAGGAGGAATCGTGTACGATTCTTTAGGTATTTATCTATGAGAAGAAAAGATCGAGAAGTAACAAATATTATTGAAATTCTGCAGATTATTGAAAAAGCGAAAGTCCTGCATCTTGCTTTGTTTGATGCTGATTATCCCTACATCGTTCCACTTCACTACGGATACGAATATACAGAGGGTATCTTGATTTTCTACATGCACTGCGCAAAAGAAGGGCATAAGCTGGATCTGATCAGAAGTAATCCAAATGTGTGCATTGAGGTAGAAAGTGATGTTGAGCTTATATCCGGCGGAGATGTAGCTTGCAAATACGGAGCATCATTTGCATCTGTGATTGGGCGTGGCCGTGCAGAATTAACAGAGGATGTGCAGGAGAAAATACGAGGCCTTTCGCTCTTTATGAAAAATCAGACGGGTCGTGAATTCAATATCAATGAAGAGATGGCATCGACAGTAGAGGTCATCAAAGTTGTTATCTCAGAGTTCACAGCCAAATCAAGATCGAAAGCTTAACAGCATGAGCTTTACGTTTATGCTGATTATATGAATTGTACTGATCGGTGCAGGTACGCTGATAATGGTACTATGAGATAAATCGGGAAGTTGGAAGAATAAAAAGGATAAAGAAATGACGGTTCAACAATTAAAATATATTTTGAAGGTAGCAGAAGTTGGCTCTATTACCGAAGCGGCAAAACTGCTTTTTATATCACAGCCAAGTCTGTCCAATTCCATCAAAGAAACGGAAAAAGAGGCGGGTATCACTATTTTTCTCCGCAGTAGAATCGGAATTACTCTGACAAAAGATGGTGCTGAATTTCTAGGTTATGCTCGTCAGGTGATACAGCAGATGGAATTGCTGGAGGATCGGTATGTTACAAATCTTCCGGGGAAAGTGACATTTGGAGTATCTTCTCAGCACTATACTTTTACGGAAAACGCTTTTGTGGAGTTAGTTAAGCGTTTTGGACAAGAACGATACGCTTTTTATTATAATGAAACCGGAACACATCAGATATTGGATGATGTGAAAAATCGTGTCTGTGATTTAGGCATCCTTCGGCAAAGCCTCATGTTTTTTTGCAAAAAGATCACCCATTGGCATCGAAAAAAGTAGTTTCCGTCCATGACCTTGCACTAACATTACTGGAGTGTATTTGGGGAATGTTAAGATAATTGTTGCTTGGACTTGGAGCCTTGTTTGTACTGGTTATAGTGGGTGCGGCTTTTTATAAGGGAATGCACTAAAAAAGGAACCTGCAAAAAACAGATTTCTTAAAGGAGGGGAAATCCCTGTCGAAGAATAACCGGATCATCTACCAGACGGAACTTCTGTGGCAGGTTGGCTAACTTTGTTATGAAATCAATGAATATACAATTAATGCTAGCAGAATAAATACAACTATTATCAGGAAGGAATAAAAAGTCAGAATGAATATAATGAAAAAAATATATAAAGAATCAGACATTAGAAATGATTACAAAAAACTGACGAAGCTCTTGATTGAGCGGGGTATGACGATTACAACAATGGAATCTGCGACTTCAGGGCAGATTGCGTCACTGATTACGGATACCGAAGGATCATCTGCAGTGTTAAAAGGAGCTTTTGTCACCTATTGCAACGAAGCAAAGATCATGCAGGGCGTTCCTGCCGAGATTCTGGAGAAGTATACGGTATATTCGAAAGAGACCGCAGAAGCAATGGCGAAGGCCTGCACAAAAGCGTATAAGGCCAATATCGGAATCGGTGTGACCGGAACAATGGGGAACGCAGACCCGGCGAATCTGGAAGCATCTGTGCCGGGGCAGGTATATTTTGCAATTGAACTTAATGGAGAGGTTATGTCTTATTATCTTGAATTGCAGCCACAGCCTACAAGACTTGCTTATAAGCTGGCGGTTGCAAAGGAAATTTATGATGCCTTGATGGAGAGATTGTAGGATTGTGGGAGTGTGCTTGCGAACTCTACGTGGGTATCATAGTAGGGAGCTCTTGATCCCTGACATTGGATATTAAAAAAGGAAGGATTTCTTCTGCTATAGCAGAAGAACCTTCCTTTTGCACGTACTTTTTTGATACTATTTATTCAACTTCTTCCGGTTCCATGCTTCGAATATGTTCCTCAATTTTTATGAGTTCATATTTCTGACTATATTCTGCCAGATAGGTCTTATATTCTTTCGTGTCGGAAGGATATACTCTTGAGTTGTGAATGTGGATATCCACAGGCTCTTCGCTGTTCTTTGACAGTGCTACCATTGCGCTTGCGCAGTGGGCAGAGATACGTGTGAAGCTGTTCAGGATATCCGAATATACCGTCCCTTCTTCCAGACCGCAGGCTCCGTTGCTCATGCGTTCAACGTGGCGGATCTTGAGTTCATCGCACAAAGTTGTAATGACCATTCCAAGTGGTGCAACTCTCTGGGAGAGTTCTTTATCATTTTCCAAAAACGCTTTGCAAGTTGTATTAATCTCCTCGCGGACAGCTTCCATAACAACATTCAGTTCATCCCATGCTTCTTCGGAAAATTGTGTTTTGTTCTCATTCATCTCATTAGACATATGGGCGATGCATGCAGCATGGTCTCCAATCTGTTCGAAGTCATTAATCATATGTAGATAAAGAGAAACCTGTCTTGTCTGAACAGAATTCATCGGATGCTTGGTAAGCTTGATCAGATAGTCACCCAGACGGGATTCATAGCGGTCGATCAGGTCTTCTTTTCTCTGTACCTTGTCGAACTTGCTGAGTTGGAAATCATTCAAAAGGTTCATGGCGCGGTTTACATTTTTACGAAGTTTTCTTGCCATACCGCTCATAGCACGGTGACACTGTCCGAGTGCAAGTGCAGGGTAGTCAAGAAGACGCTCCTCAAGAAGATCAAAGTCTGCTTCATCTTCTAGTTCTTCCGCACTGTCTTTAACGAACCAGCATACAAGCTGCTCCAGTTTTGGGATAAATGGAAACAAAATACAGACTGTTACAAGACGGAAAATCGTATTTAAAAGTGCGATGGACACTGGCGTCATAATCGTATTCAGGAATGAAAAATGTACAAATGCATTGATGATATAGAATCCGATTGACCAAAGCAACATTCCAAAGGTATCATTCAGCAAGTATACAAGAGCAGTTCTTTTACCATTTTTATTCGCTCCGATTGCGGAAATCAGAACCGGGCAGGAAGCTCCGACACCGATACCGAGGATAATCGGAAATGCACTGGAAAATGTAAGCAGTCCTGTTACAGATAAAGCCTGCAATACACCGACTGTTGCTGAGGCACTCTGCAGGATGGCGGTAAATACAATACCTACCAGGATACCAATGACTGGGTTTGAAAATGTTGTTAACAGATCCATAAATACTTTGCTTTCTCGAAGCGGTGCGACGGCTCCGCTCATGGTCTGCATACCGGTCATGAGGATCGCAAATCCAAGCATGATGTCCCCGATATTCCGGTGGACGGTTCTTTTGCTCGCCATTCTAAGAATAATACCGATAACTGCTACAACCGCAGCGATTGTGGCAGATGACAGGATACTTGCAATTCCGTTAGATCCTTCTATATAAGAAAGACATAAGATCCAACCGGTAATACTGGTTCCGATGTTGGCTCCCATGATGATACCGATGGCCTGGCGAAGCTTCATCATACCGGAGTTAACAAAACCGATAACCATGACAGTCGTTGCTCCGGAAGACTGGATAACGCTTGTAACGACTGTACCAAGTGCGACTCCCTTCAGTGGCGTATTGGTCATTTTGTAGAGAAATGCTTCCAGTTTATTACCGGCAACCAGTTTGAGTCCATCCCCCATCAAAGACATACCGAACAGGAATAAAGCAACTCCGCTTAACAATGACAATACCATAGAAAATATTCCCATAATTTCTCCTTTGTCGTCAGTTATTTACATACACTTAACTTTCTTTTTAAATTTTCTTAACACTACCTTTCTATTATGTCACGTTAAAACCAGAATTACAATTTAATCTTATTGAAAGAATAAAAAAATGTAAGATTATACAAAAAAATACCTGCTCACAGGGAACAGGTATGACAAAATCATGAGATATTTTGCTCGAAAATATGTTGTTTTACGATAATGCCGAGGCATTCTTGAATTTTAACGTGTCAGAATCTTTACAGATGTATCTTCATATCCTTGCGCCAATGAAAATATATCCTTTAATCCATCTGTGATGTAAACAGTTCCATCGGTTGCCACGAACACGGCTTCGAAGTCATCACTTTCTGCCCAGAGGTCATACGCTTTATCCAGACCCATAACAAATAGCGAAGTGGAGAGGGCATCGCAAATTCCTCCTTTGTCCCCTACGACTGTGACGGACAGAAGCCCGCTCTTGGCAGGGTGTCCGGTAGCAGGATCCATAATATGCCAGTAAGTATGCCCGTCCTGTTCAAAATAACGCTCGTAACCGCCGGAGGTCACAACGGCCTGGTCGGTGACGGACAGTCCCATCATGGCAGTGTCTGGATTTTTCGGGTCCTTGATGCCGATGATCCAGGCGGATCCGTCCGGCTTAGAACCGATCGCCTGTACATTTCCGCCAAGGTTCAGAAGCGCGGAAGTGACACCTTTGTCGCGCAATGTCCGGGCTGCAAGTTCACCTGCATAGCCCTTGGCAATACTGCCAAGATCAATGGTCATACCTTCCGGAATTGTGACATTTCCAGATGCTTCGTCATATTGGATCTGTGTGTAATCTACTTTAGTCAGAAGCGTCTGAATTGTCTCCTCGTCAGGAACCTGATAGCTTCCGGTTGTAAATCCCCATGTTTTTACGATTGGGTAGATGGAAATATCCAGAGCACCGTTGGTACGCCGGCACATTTCCAGAGCATTTTTCATCAGAGTGTCAGCTTCACCGCTTAGAATTCCGGAACCATTTTCATTGATTTTATAAATCTCACTGTCAGAATCTGTGACAGACACTTTCTTTTCCAGATCTGTGATAACATTCTGTGCGTCCTGTAAAAGACTTTTATCACCGTAAATACGAAAATCCATAGTCGTATCCATGGCGAAAAATGTATCTGAAACCGGTTCAGATGTTGATTCCTGAGCCTGCTTGGAACATCCACATATTAATATTGTAAGCATAAGTAACACAGGTATGCACTTTTTCATGTCACGTCTCCTTAGAGTAAAATAAAACGAAATAATATTGTTGCAATGTAAATTATAAAATAAACAAAGAAATATATATGTTTAATTAAGAATAATTATCAATAAATAAATATAAAATTGACAGTTATGGGAATTATTGGTAGCATTTTGTATTGTAGTTAGAATCTACTAACAAAGCTTTGATTAATATAGCATGAAAGGAGGATTACGGCAATATATTTTGTGTGATTAAAACGAAAAAAATTATCAACAAAATTCAGAAAATAATGAAGGAGAGACAAATGAAAAAGAATTGGAAAAGAATTGCATCACTGTTTCTGTCAGTGTTACTTTTAATGTCCATGACAGTTACTCCTGTAATAGCAGCAGAGGGGAAAGCAGCACCGACGGAAGTAAAATCATGTACAAGTAGTGGTTTATGGACCACAGTTTTGAATTTGGAATTTGAAGACACGACCTGGATGAATGCAATTGATGGTGTCACAGTTAATGAAGAAGCATATAAAAAACAAACAATCAGCAGCTTTGGTTCAGATACGAAAATCTGGGAAGTTGGAAATGTGATTGGTGGGGGGTATGGAAGCTATACAGCGCTGAAGCTTGCAATTCCAAGTGATCTTACATTCCCTGCAACGGTCAAAGTTACGGCAAAGGGATATCATGATTTAACAGTAGAAATTGCAAAAGAAACAGTAAGCTATAATGATGTGTACACAGCAACTATAAAGAAAGCTACAACTGGCGGAAATACAGAGGCTACATACACAGCGATGGCAAAGAAAGCTTCTAACGGTACAGTAGCACTGGATAAAGATAAAGACCTGAAAGCAGGAGATGCAGTTACTGTAACAGCAACACCGGCTGAAAACTACGAGATTGATGCAGTGACAGTAACAACTGAGAACAATAAAAATGTTGACGTGATCGGTTCTGGAGAAACTTATACATTTACAATGCCGGCAGAAAATGTCACAGTATCCGCGACATTTAAGGAGAAAGCACCGGCACAAAATGGTGCAATTGAATTAAGCCAGGTCAGCATTGAAACAGATTACTTTGGGAATAACTGGGAACTTGAATTCAAAAATGCAGATGGTTATGTAGGGAAAATTACAGATGTGAAGGTAAATACTACAGCATGGGAAGAGAAGTCCTATAGCTTGTCAGCAGGTGGAGCATACAAAAAAGATACAGATAACAATAAACTTATCTTTGCAACAAAAGACTTTGTCGCTAATCCTGAAATTCCAGCATTGAAGAGCGGAGATGTAGTTGCAATTTCTGCAAATGGATATGATGATCTGACATTTAAGCTTATCATTGATACAAATGGAAACGCTTCTCTTGTAGAAGATGATGGTAAGGGAGATCCATACGAACTTCATGTAAAAATCGAAGGAGAATTTGAGGCGGCAATCGTAGGACAGAAAGATTATGATGGAGTGTCCAGCGCCAGTGTCGGCGGTTCCTCAAGCAACAAGAACAGTGCAGTGAAAGTATACGGCGCACTGGTAGAAAAAGGAAAAGACGTTGCTGACAAGGATTGGGAAGAGCTGGATAATATGGCTAAGATTAAATTGAATGGAAGCAAATGCAGTGTTAGCATCGTTCCGGACACAGAAAAAGGAACATCTGCAGACAGTGACAGCGGTATGCAGGGCGTATATATGACGATCAGCAGTGATCTGACACTTAGCGGTACGCCAAAAGATCCTGGAAGTTATCTGGTTTCCGTGTCTATTGAGGATCAGCAGGGACGCAGCGCAGTCAGCAACACACTGCCATTCAGAATTTACAGCGACGAGGAAACGCTTGCAGACCAGATGAAGAAAGAGAATTTTAAAGATTATGGAAATGGACTCTATGCATGGGATATTATGGAACCATGGGCAATCAGTAAATTTGGAAGTAATGTAAACGGTGAGGAAGAGAGCGTCCGTGTGCCAGCGTATTTGGAGGCATGGTTCGGTTCCCACGAGAGCGGAACTTACGGATATCTGGGGTATGACATTCCGTGGAAGCAGGTCGTAGCTGGAAATATTCCTCAGACACTTTATATTCCGAGTGGATGCAATCTGACACTGACAAATATGGAAGTACTCAGCAGTGTACATATTATTGTAGAAAATGGTGGTAAACTGACGCTTTCTGATTCTGTTGTACAGGGAATTATCGATGTACAGAGCGGAGGAACATTTTCTATGAACTATGATTCTTTCAACAACGAATTTACAACAGGAGCGTCTCTGTGTGGACAACTTCGTCTTGCAGACGGTGCTGCTTTGGAAAATGCAGCAATTTACTCTCACGCAAATTATCTTGCAAACGGAGATCTGACAGATCGTACAACTTCTGAGCCGGTTGCAGTGGCAAATGGAAATGTAACCGTAAAGGGTACGGTAGCTATATTAGGTGATGATGGCGGAAGCGATATCGGACAGACAGCACTCCGTGTAAATGGAACATTAACTCTGGCAGATAAGGACACAACACTTGTAGCTTACGGCGGAAGCGGAAAGACTCTGCTTTATACAGACGGTGGAACGGCCATTGACATTACAGAAGGCAGCCAGATTATAGGAGATGGAAAGTTAGTTGTAATCGGTGGAGATGTTCTCTGGGGAAATGGTGGAAATGCTATATCCGGAAAAGGAACAATTGCAACGAAAAAAGTATTCCTTCAGGGAGCAACCGCTAATACATCTAACAAAGCAGAGGCTGGAAAAGCAATTGATGGAGATGTAAAAGTTATCAGTTCCAGCACTCATATTGAAGACGGAACAATGATCAGCGGTGCTGAGAATGATCCGTTAGCCGATTTGTACTGGAAAGCTGGAATTAATGCACTGCCTCCATTAGAAAAGTTTACAACAACAGATAACGGAAATAATGGTTCCGATAATGGCGGTAACGGGGATAACGGAAATAATGGTTCCGATAATGGCGATAACGGGGATAACGGAAATAACGGTTCCAGCAACGGAAATACTGGCAATAATAGTAACTCCGGAAACAATGGTAACCCAGGTAATAGTGGTGATTCTGGAAATAATGGAAAGATTACATCAGCAACTAAGACTGCAGCAAATGTGAATACAGTTAAGACAGGAGATACAAACAATGTATTACTCTGGGTTGCACTCTTTGTAGTTTCCTGTGCAGGAATGGCAGGTATTACAGTAGTTGCTAAGAAAAGAAAATAGTATACAGCAGATGTAAATTTGCTAATATAAAAATGCGACCGGCATGAATGTCGGTCGCAAAAATATTCTATACTAGAAGTCCTTCCTGATTTGCTAATGAGAAAGCAGTGCTTGCATAGCCTAAAATATTAGCCGGTGATTTTTGATTCTCTGTAAGTATGTATCAACAGTGGTAATTCTGCTACCAGCATTCCAATCCAGCCTGCCAGGTAGGAGAATGGCAGTGCTTCAATTCCAAATCCCCATACAAGAACGAGCGGTGCGGCAACAAGAACCCGAAGCCCCATATTGACAAAACTGCTGATCAGGGTAATCTTCAAATCACCGATTCCACGGAAGAATCCCTGAAGTCCATTGGTGATAGCCGGCAAGATATACATTATGGAAATCAGGTGCAGATAAGTAACACCGTGCCCGATAACTTCCTCATCTTTCACAAAGAGCATCATCAGATGTCTTGCAAAAACAAAACAGACAATAAAAATGAGGATGCCGTAAATGGTCTCCAGTACCAGTCCACATCGGAAGCCTTCACGCATCCGGTCATTTCTTTTCGCCCCCTTATTCTGCGCCATAAGTGCTGTCATGGCGTGGGCTATATTCTGCTCCGGGGTATAGGCAAAGTCATCAATCCGGTTGACCGCGGTAAATGCAGCGGCAACAGACACACCCATAGTATTAACAATTGCCTGAACACCGATTTTTCCGAGCTGTACAGTTGCCTGTTGCATTGCAGATGCCCAGCCGTATGCAATTGTACGCTTTAACAGGGAACGATCGAAAATGAGCCATTTCTTTCCTAATTGAAGGAGTGGTACTTTTTTCTGCACATAGATAATACAGAAAATACAACACAGTGCCTCACTGATAACAGTGGAAACAGCGCAGCCATTACTTCCTGCTTTCAGTACAATGATAAAAAACATATCTCCGAAAACATTAAGAATCGCACTTATGATCAAAAAATACAGTGGTGAATTACTGTCTCCGAGGGCTCTTAATGTACTGGAGAAAAAATTATATAAAAATGTAAACATAAGTCCTACAAATATGATGCGAAGGTAAGAAGTCGTCATATCCAAAATAGATGCGTCTACCTGTAGCAATCTGAGAAGTGATTTCGCAATTCCAATACTGAGAATGGTTAGAATTACAGAAAATACAGATCCTGAAATCATAGTCGTACTGATCTGGCGTGAGAGAGTATCGTAATCTTTCGCCCCGTAATACGTGCCGATCAGAATACTCGCGCCCATGCACAGACCATTTAGAAACAGAATGACCAATGTCGTGACCGGATTGCAGATACCGACCGCAGCCAGTGCCTCTTTTCCGATAAAATGTCCCACAATAATGCTGTCTACGGCGTTGTAAGTAAGCTGGAACAGATTTCCCAGTATAAGTGGAATTGTAAATCTAATAAGCATGGGCATAATCTTACCCTTCGTCATATCCTGTGTCATAATATCTCTCCCTGGTGTAAAACTAAACAGCGCAGGATATCCGCTCATATAAATGAAACAGTTTTCCTGCGCTTTTGATGATATTACTTCCATGTCTATTCGTCAATTGAAATCTTTACCTGAGATGAATCCCGTTTATTAATCATTGATCATAATCCGAATGATTTCTTCATTTGTCTCTTTCATGCCGTCTTTTCCGAGACGTCCTACATTATCAATGGTTCCCTCGATTCCTTTTGTGATGATGCCATCACCGGCGTAGAACTGCTGCCCCTGCAGGTACATATTGTAACCAAGTATTCCGGCATCTACGGAAGCTGCGATTTTGGCTGCACAGGAAGCTTTTGCTCCGTCACAGACCATACCGGATACGATCGCGAGTGCGTTGACAACAGTATGGATTACTTCTTCATATCCACCGCCGCACAAGTATGCGATTCCGGCTCCGGCAGCGGCTCCGGCGCTGACAGCTCCGCAGTAAGCAGAGAGGCGCCCGATTCCGGTTTTCTGGTGGATTGCGATCAGATTGGAAAGTGCCAGTGCGCGGTAAGTCTTATCTTCGTTAGTGTGTAGCTCTTTTGCATATTCCAGAACAGGGAGAGAACAGGTCATTCCCTGATTTCCACTTCCGGAGTTGATAACGACCGGAAGCTCACAGCCATTCATTCGCGCATCAGATCCGGCAGCAGCGCGAGCTTTTGCGCGTGTGCGGACGTCGTTGCCGTAAGTATTAAGAAGTACAGTTCCAATATTTGCACCGTAATTTCCGGCGAGTCCTTCATCGGCGATTGCGCTGTTATACTCAATCTGACGGGCCAGGACTTCACGGATATCGTCGATGTCAGCCATATTAATAAAATCCCAGATAGACTTTACATCCAAAAGAGTACGGTCAGTCAGTCCATCTTCGCTTGCACCTTCAACTGGTACATAGTGAAGGATTTTTCCATTTTTTTCAATTCTTACAATGTTTGTATGATAGTTGGCAATACGGACTTTAGCAGAATCCTTTCCGG
>OFMH01001431.1_pt1 | contig 12912 bp, 9 predicted proteins | sample 1541761 | NCBI WGS metagenome assembly OFMH01 (sample SAMN04209249, study PRJEB22552) | human gut metagenome | biome: gut; material: feces | host: Homo sapiens | place: USA: Oklahoma
CGATAGAGGAAAGGAAAGGCCGGGGCGAACAACCCTCGGAGCAGCCAGTGCTCACGTTACGGCAGGATATGGAAACCGAGTGCCGCGATATCTTTGGCAAAGCCGCGGACGGTGTCGAGCGAGACCTCGTACGGGTCGCGACCGATGTTCTTGCGCTTGGCCAGGATGCTGTTGGGCACCGTGATGATCTGGCAACCGCAGGCCTCGGCCTGGTAAATGTTGATAAGCTCACGCGTGGACGCCCACAGGACCTCGCAGTTGGGCTTGGCGGCGGCCTTCTTGACCGACTCCGTCATAAACGGAATGGGGTCGACGCCGGTATCGGCGATACGGCCGGCAAAGAGCGAGATGATGGACGGCGTCTCGGCGTCAACGGCCTCGACCATCTCGTCGACCTGCTCGGGCGTAAAGATAGTGGTGACGTTGACCTTGATGCCATCGGCCGAAAGCTTGCGGACCAGCTCGGCGGTGGACTCGCCCTTGGTGGTCACGCACGGAATCTTGACGTAGACGTTCTCGGCCCAGGTGGCGATCTCGCGAGCCTCGACCTCCATGGTCTCGACGTCGTCGGCAAAGACCTCAAACGAGACGGACACATCGGTGATGTGGGCCAGGACCTCCTTGGCAAACGCGCGGTAATCCGTCACGCCACCCTTCTTCATAAGGGACGGGTTGGTCGTGAAACCCTGAACGTTGCCGTTCTCGTACATGTCGAGCATGCCCTCGAGGTTTGCACCGTCAGCGAACACCTTGATTGCCATCTGCCTGATTCCTTTCGTTAGCATACGGCCGATAAACTGCTAAACACTTTACCTATGTTTATCAAGGCGTGAGCTGCGGGTTTTTATCTTCTCGGCGAACGGTATAAACGCTTTAGTGTTTGGTTTGATAAATCGATTGAGCATGCAAAAGCAAAGAGCCGCAGTTTAGGCAAACGTCAGAATGCGGGATTCATTAGATGAGGCCGAAATGCTGCATGGCGGTGACGGTGCCGTCGTGTGCGACATCGTCAGTCACGTAGTCGGCGACCGCTTTGACCTCGGACATGGCGTTGCCCATGGCGACAGCCGTCTCGACGGCAGCGAGCATGCCCAGGTCGTTGCCCGAATCGCCAAAGCCAAAGGTGCGCGCATTTCCCTCGCGGCCCAGATACGCCAGCGCTCGCGCCACGCCCACGCCCTTGTTGATGCCCTTGGGGCTCAGCTCGCGATTCCGACCACCGGTATTGCACAGCTCAAACTCGCGATCGATAAAGCCGTCATCGTTGGCAACGCGAGCCAAACTGGGCACATTGAGGCATACCTTGCCCACGCGCAGACTGCCGTCGACGCGCATCTCCTCGGCGCTGTGCACCACAGAAGTGCCGATCAGAGACGACTGCTCAACGCCCACAGGCTCCAGCGCAAAGGTCGCAGCATTGGACTCGAAAAAAACCTCGATGCCGGCATCCACAACGCGACGCGCGAGCTCCGCGATAACGTCTTCGTCAAAGCAGTCCTCGTGTACCACACGGCCCTCGACCTCGAGCGTGGCGCCCGCCATGGCAACGACACCCGCGGGGTCGAGCGCACGCAAGCTGTCCGCGATGAGCCACAGGGGGCGACCCGTGCAGATAAACGCCTTGTGCCCCGCGTCGCGCAGACGATGAAACGCCTCGACGACCATCTGCGAGGGGCGAACCGCCGAAAAGTCCTTATCGGTCATATCGTCGGGATCGAACGACGTCAGCGTGCCGTCCACGTCAAAAAAGAGCACGGCGGAATCGGGGCACGCATCAATCATATGGGTTCCTTTCGAGGATAAGGGCAAACGAAGCATCCATCATATAATGAAGCGACGCAACCAGAGAGGTCACCCATGGAATTTTACGCAAGCTGCCCCGAGGGCTTTGAGTCCGCACTCGCCGATGAGCTTAAACGCCTCGGGCTTTCGCATGTTCGCCGGCTGAAGGGCCGCGCTACATTTGAGGGCGAGCTCGAGCAAGGCTACCGAGCATGCCTGTGGTCGCGCCTGGCGAGCCGCGTGTTCGTGGTGCTCGGGCGCTTTGAGGCGCAGAATGCCGATGAACTGTACGATAGCGTTTACGACATCGCCTGGGAGAGCATCGTCCGCCCCGGCGCCACCATCGCCATCACAGCCCGCGGCGTGACCGAGCAGCTGCGCAACACGCGCTTCTCGGCCCTGCGCGCCAAAGACGCGCTGTGCGACCGTCTGGCCGAGACCACGGGCCGTCGCGCCGACGTCGATGCTGCCGACCCCGACGTTCACCTGCTGCTTTCGCTGCGCCAGCGCCGCGCGAGCATCAGCCTGGACCTTTCAGGCGACCCGCTGTTCAAACGCCTGCCGCCCGCAGCGACCCGCGCCGGCGAGGGCGCGCACGTGCTGCGCCCCGACTACGCCGCCCTGGTGCTGGCGCAGGTCGGCTGGACCGCACTGTGCGAGCGCGAGCTGACGGCCGATGATTACGAGAATGAAGCCCTGCCCACGCTGATCGATGCCTCGTGCGCCGGCGGCGGTCTGCTGCTGGAGGCCGTGAACATTCTGACCGACCGCGCCCCGGGCGCCGCACGCGAGCGCTGGGGCTTTGAGGGCTGGCAGCTGCACGACGCCGCCCTGTGGGAGCAGCTGCTTGCCGAGGCGCGCGAGCGCGAGACCGCGGCGCGTGAGCGCCAGGCGCGCATCGTCGCCGTGGACATTGACCCCGCCGCCCGCAAGACTGCCGAGCGCATGGTCAAGTGCGCCGGCTACAAGCGTTTTGTCGACTTTTGCGCTGCCAAGCCAGCCACCGTGCTGGACCACGCGGGCGCCGTCGCCGGTGCCGCCGTGGTCGCGGACACCACCGAGACCCCGCTTTCGCTCATGCACGACGCCATGACGCTGGTCGGTGAGCTGCGCCGCGCGCCCGAGCTTTCCGCGGCGCCGGTCGCCGCGCTCACCCGCGATGGATTGCTGGCCCGCGCGCTCCACGCCGAGCCCGAGCGCTCGATCGCCGTCATGCCCAATAACGAGGAGGCAACTATTGAGGTTTGGCCCTCGCTCGACCACGCCGCCGCGGCGTTTGAGGCTTCGACCAGTGCGGATGCCGAGGCCGAGGTTGCGGATGCCAACGAAGTCAACGACAACGCCGCCAACACCCCCATGCCCGAACCTGCCGCCATGCTCGACCTGGGCGACGGCAAGCCGCTGCCCGTGCTCATCCCCGAGTCCGAGCAGTTCGCCAACCGCCTGCGTAAGAATGCCCGTCTGCGTCGCAAGTGGGCCAAGCGCGAGGGCGTGAGCTGCTACCGCGTCTACGATGCCGACCTACCCGACTACTCCGCCGCCATCGATCTGTACGAGGGCTGCCCGCAGACGCCGGGCCGCTGGCTCGTCATCGCCGAGTACGCCGCGCCTAAGACCATCGATCCCGCGCTAGCCCAGGCCCGCATGCTCGACATCTTGGCCATCGCGCCGCGCATCCTGGATGTTCCGGCCGAGCATGTGCACGCCAAGGCCCGCATGCGCTCGCGTGGCGGCTCGCAGTACGGCAAGCAGGGCGCCGGTAAGGGCGCATCAGGCGAGCGCGCCAACATCGCTCGCCGTCGCCTGCCGCTCATCGAAGAGGGCGGACTCACCTTTGCCGTCAACTTTGACGATTATCTGGATGTGGGCATCTTCCTGGATCACCGCGTCACCCGCAACCTGGTGCGCGAGCACGCCAAGCAGGCGCGTCGCTTCCTCAACCTGTTTGCCTATACCGGCACCGCCACCTGCTATGCGGCCGACGGCGGCGTCGAGGAAACCGTGACAGTCGACCTTTCCAACACCTACCTGGACTGGGCCGAGCGCAATATGCGCCAGAACGGCTTTGTTGGTCCGCAGCATCATTTTGTGCGCGACGACGTGCTCGCCTGGATTCGCGACCAACGCCAGACGCGCAACCGCTGGGACCTGATCTTTGTCGACCCGCCCACGTTCTCGAACTCATCCAAGATGGGCCGCCGCACCTGGGATGTCCAGCGCGACCATGTTGAGCTTTTGGCCGGCGTATCGCGCCTGCTCGCACAGGGTGGACATGCCATCTTTAGCTGCAACCTGCGTGGCTTCCGTCCCGAGACGCGCAAGCTCGCACGCGCGGGCGTGGTGCTGGAGGACATTACGGCACAGACCATCCCCGAGGACTTCGCGCGCAACCAGAAGGTGCACCACTGCTATATCGTGCGCCGCCTGCCCATCGAGGATGCCACGGCCGAGGTCGGCTTTAGCGCCGAGGAGATTGCAGAGCGAACCGAGGAACTGCGCAATCCCGAGGCCCGCAAGCCCCGTGCGGCAGTACCCGCGCACGCGCAGGCCGGCAACGGCAAGTCGAACTTTGCCGGCAAACCCTCTCCTGCCGGCAAGCTCAAAAAGAAGAAGTTCTACGCCAGCAAGCCCAAGGGCAAATAAAAAAGTTGCGGTGGAATACGGACTGTTTTGCCTGGAATTAGGCAAAGTTAGACCGTATTTCACCGCAACTCATAGTGGGATGGCGGATGCCAGCCTATCCTTGGGTGACCAGTCGGTAACCGATGCCCACATGCGTTTGGATATAGCGCGGATGCGCAGGGTCGGACTCGATCTTCTTGCGCAGCGTGCCCATAAAGACACGCAGGCTCGCCAGGTCGCTCTTGGTTGCCGTGCCCCAAATCTCGTGCAGGATAAACTGGTGCGTCAGCACCTTGTCGGCGTTATGCGCTAGCAGGCACAGGAGCTTGTACTCGATCGGCGTCAGATGCAGCTCCTCGCCATCCATCGTGGCGATGCCGGCATCAAAATCGATATGCAGCTCACCGGTATCGAACGAGCCCTCGGAGACAACGCCGCCCGTTTGCGTATACGAAAGGCGCCTGAGCGTCGTGCGAATGCGCGCGAGCAGCTCCTCGACCGAAAACGGCTTGGTCAGGTAGTCGTCGGCGCCGGCATCGAGTGCACGAATCTTGTCCGCATCCTCGCTGCGCGCCGAAACCACAATAATCGGCATACCCGACCATGCGCGCACCGACTCCACCACCTTGACACCATCCATATCGGGCAGGCCCAGATCGAGCAGCACAATACTCGGTGCCTGCGATGAGGCGGCGGCGATGGCGGCATGGGCGGTCTCCACGGCCATATGGCGCAAGCCGTGCGCCTCGAGCGCAGCAACGATAAGGTTGCGAACAGCTGGGTCGTCCTCAACGACCAAGATGAGCGGTTTTACGGCAGAGTTCGACACGGCGCTACTCCTTATCAAACGAAACGTCGGCGGCGGGAAGTTCAATCGTAAAGACCGAACCGTGCGGGTCCGCCGCGGCAACCTCTATGCTACCGCCATGCGCCAACGCAATGGAACGGCAGAGTGAAAGACCCAAGCCCACGCTGCGGTGGCTGTCGGCCAGACCATGGTTGGCGGTATAGAACGACTCAAAAATCCGCTCGCGGTCCTCGGGTGCGATGCCCGGACCATCATCGGCCACCGAGCACGCCACGCGTCCATCGTCGACGCCAATCGAAATCATGATATGCGAGCCTGCGGGCGTATAGGTGATGGCGTTGTTCACCAGATTGACCACCAGCTGCACCATCAGGCGCGCATCGACGTTGACGAGCGCCGGCTCATCGCACGCCACCACCTTAAGGTCGTGCTCGCGCACGGCAGGGTTCACGTGGCGCAGCGCCTCCTCGACGATATCGTCCATGAGCTCGAGCGTGGTCGACAGTCGCATGCCGCCGCCCTCGAGCTTGGTGATGGCGAGCAGGTTCTCGACGGTGACGTTGAGCCATTGCGCATCCGAGCGAATGGACAGGAGCAGGCCGCGGCGCGTCTGGGCGTCGAGCACGGCGGTGCCGGTCGAGCCCTGGTCGAGCAGCACATCGGCATTGCCCGAAATACTGGTGAGCGGCGTGCGCAGGTCGTGCGAGATGGAGCGCAGCAGGTTGGCGCGCAGCTGCTCATTTTTGGCAAGCACCGCCGCCTCCTCGCGGGCCTCCATGGCGCGGGCGCGATCGAGTGCCAGCTCGCCTTCGCTCACGATGGCATCGGCAAGTGTCCGCTCCTCGTGCGTCAGCACGTCGGGCTCGGCAACGATAGCCAGCACGCCCACCACCGAGGCAGGGTCGCCCGAGCGCACGAAGCCGTCACCCGTGCGAACCGTCAGGTAGATGCCATAAAACGCCGAGCCGCCATAAGTGGCGTCGAGCGGCATTCCCACATAGGCGGACGCCGAGAGACGCGGCGGCATCTGCGGCGCCAGCTCGTGCACCGGCGCGGCATCGCCCACGGCCGTGTATGTCGCACGCGGCAGCAGGTCATCATCGTCGGCATCGGCGCTGTACCATACGACCGGACAGCCCGAAAGACGCGCCAGCTGCGTTGCCATGGCATGGACAATCTGCTGCTGATCGGCGCACCGCTGCAGCATGCGGTTGGTCTCGAGCACCATATGCGTGCGACGGTCGCTGGCGGCAGCCTGTGCCAAGGCGCGGCGCAGGGCCAACGCAATCGAGCTCGACACAAGCGAGACCACAAACATGATGAAGAACATGCCGGGATAGACGCGGTCGATAAGCGACAGCGAGTAGCGCGGGTCGACAAACAAGAAGTTGTAGAGCGCCACGGCGGCAGCCGAGCTCAGCAAGCAATACAGGCGACTCCAGGTAAAGAATGCGCACAGCTGAACGGCGAACACATAGACGATCATGATGCTCGGCGCGAGACCCGGATGGTCGAGCAGCGCGCCCACAATCGTCGCCGCGACCAGCAGCCCCGCCGATACGCAGGCGTCATACAGAGGAGTGCGGCGCGTCAGCGTTGTGCGCCGCCACCAAAAGCTATCGGCAATATCGCCGTCCGTACGGACGTCCATCAGCGCCCCGCCCCTCTCTCATAAACAAAAACCACCACAAAGGGGACAGGCACCTTTGTGGTGGTTTCCCTTGTGGTGGTTCCAAGTGTAAAGCCTTCTACGACCGGCAGTCGCTAGACAAACAGCACGTGCGCGAGCAGGGCACACACGCACACCGCTCCAAATACCAGTGCCACGATCGAAATTACGCGATCGGCCATGTCCATGTTGGCACGGTTCGTCAAAAACCGATCTTCGGCGGCGTCGGCGCGTGCCTCACGTACCAGCTCGGCAACCACCTCGCGGCCATCAAGCATCTTTGCATCCATGTTTGCCTCCCCGGTCTCAACCTTGTCCATCGAAAACCAACTCCATGCAACCTGTCGGCGCCTACGGGCGCTCGTTGGGGGCCAGGCGATGCATCTTGTTCACGGCCTTGAACTTGGTGAACAGCGGCACGTACTCAAAGCTCACGTTGGAGTTCTCCAGGCCATACCAGCGTGCAGGCGTGCCGGCGGCGCGGCGGATGATGTACTTGAGCGTGATGGCCGTACGCTCGCTCGGCTCCACATCGCTTTCGGGCGCCAGAAGCTTACGAATCAGGATGAACTTGAACGTGCCGATGTTACCCGGATCCTTGTAGACCGAGTAGTCATGCGTCTGCGGCGGCAGCTCGCCGGTGGCAGCCAGGTCCTGAACAACCTGACGCAGGTAGGCATTAACGCGCTGGTTGATCTTGTAGCCCAGGTACAGATGCACGCGGAACACGTAGTCGGTGCCGAACGTCTCGACCGAATAGGCAAAGGTGTGCGGTTCGTCCATGGTCTCGACATTCACAAACCACCAGGCGCGGGCGCGCTTGGGATGCTTGTCCAAGATCGAATAGACGATATCGCGGTCGATGTAGTCGGTATGGGTGTCCTTGGCCAGGTACACGACGTTGTCGCTCATGCGCTCGTAACGGTCGTCGTCGCGCAGGCGCTTGAGCTGCGGCAGGTAGCTGCGCAGCGGCAGCAGCGTAAACTGGCGCTGCTCGACCGCCGTGCCGTTGTACCAGCACACCATAATGCCCATGATGAGTGCAGCCATGAGGATGGTGAAGTAGCCGCCGTGGAAGAACTTGGTGAGCGAACTCACAAAGAAGAAGCCCTCGAGCATAAGGAAGAACGCAACGAAGATATACGGGGCGACCTTAAGGCCGCGATCGACATGCAAGTAGAAGAAGAGCAGCAGCGTCGTGCACATCATGGTCAGGGTGATCGCCAAGCCGTAAGCGGCCTCCATGTGCGCCGAGCTCTGGAACAGCAGCACCACGATGACGCAGCCCACAAGCATGACGTTGTTGACCATGGGAATATAGAGCTGGCCCTTGGTCTCGGCAGGATAGAAAACCTGCATGTGCGGCATGAGGTCCAGGCGGCTGGCCTCAGACACCAGCGAGAATGCGCCGGTGATGAGCGCCTGCGAGGCAATGATGGCCGCGACGGTGGAAAGGCCGACGGCAAACGGGCGCAGGCCCGGGGCGAGCATCTGGTAGAACGGGTTGAGGTCGGCAATGCCCATGAGCTCGGGGTTGGCAGCGTTGTTCATAAGCCAAGCGCCCTGCCCCATATAGGACAGCAGCAGGCAGCACTTAACGAACGGCCAGGTTGCGTAGATGTTGCCGCGGCCCACGTGGCCCATGTCGGAATAGAGCGCCTCGGCACCGGTGGTGGCAAGGAAGCAGCTGCCCAGAATCATGATGCCTGCATGGTTGTTGGGGCTCAACAAAAAGCCGATGCCGCGCAGCGGGTTGAGGCACAGCAGCACCGCGGGGTGCTGGAAGACAAAGAACAGACCCGTACCGCCCAGGAACAGAAACCACAGCGTCATGATGGGGCCAAAGGCACGGCCGATCTTGGCCGTGCCGATGCGCTGCACCAAGAAGAGCACAATGATGATGGCAAGTGTGATGGCCACGACGCGGCCCTGATCGTCGCCCAACACAGCATGGACTGCCGGAATGGTGCGCAGGCCCTCGATAGCCGTAGTCACGGTAACGGCGGGCGTGAGGATGCCATCGGCGAGCAGTGCCGCGCCGCCCAGCATGGCGGGGATGATGAGCCATTTGCCGCAGCGCTTAACCAAGCTGTACAGAGCAAAGATGCCACCCTCGCCGTGGTTGTCGGCGCGCAGCGAGATGAGCACGTACTTGACGGTCGTCAGCAGCGTGACCGTCCATACGACGAGCGAGAGCGCGCCGAGCACGAACTCCTCCGTGACGCTTCCGATGCCGCCGTTGCCGGCAACGAGTGCCTTGGTTACATACATGGGGCTGGTGCCGATATCGCCATACACCACGCCCAGCGTGACGAGCATCGCCGAGATGCTCACAGGAATCGCAGCGTGCGAGGCTGCCTCCTTGGCCTTTTGTTCCATAAGCCGGTTTCCTCCCAACTTTAACGTTCGAGGGGATTATAGGTAATCGGCCCATGTTTTAATGCACTGTTTTCCCAGCTAGATAAAGATTTATACAGTCTTTAGGCTACCGCGGCGATATGGAATGTGACAAAGGGACTGTTCCCTTGTCACATTCGTCATTTTCCGAGCCAGTTTTTGAACCACCACTCCATGGAGCGACTCATCTCGGCCATAAAGGGACTGGTGTGTTTGCGGGTGTAGATATCCACCACGCGCTCGCCCACCTCGCGGGCATGCGGACGGAACATCGCATCCATCTCGGCCACCTGAGCATCCATAGTCGCGGCATCGGCGCGGCAGTAGCGCTCCTCGTGCACCAGGTTCACCACGGGATGCGCAATGGCCGGACGCTCCTTACGGGGCGTGCCGATGATGAGCATCGACAGCGGCATGGTATAGGGCGGCAGATCGAGCAGCTCGGCAACTTCCTCGGCATTCTCGACGATATCACCGATATAGCAGCTCCCCAGCCCCAGGGCCTCGGCGGCAACCACGGCGTTTTGCGCGGCGATCACGGCGTCCTGCGCCGCAATGGCAAAGTCGCCCAGACCCGGTGCACGACGGGGCGACTTGCCCGTACGCTCTACAAACTCTGGCTCAAAGCAGCCCACGTGCTCAAACAGATCGATCCACTTGGCATAATCGACCACAAATATTAGTGCCCAGGGCGCCTTAGCGATCATGGGCTGGTGGTCGCACAGGTCGGCCAGGCGGTCGAGCGTAGCCTGCTCACGGATGCTCACGATGGAATACATCATCATGGCACCCGCCGACGGCGCGCGGCTCGCCGCATGCAGAATCGCCGCACGCTGCTCGTCGGTCACCGCCACGGGACGGTCGTCGTCATCACGCGCGAAGGCACGCGTAGACGAGCGATGCTCCAAGATGTCCAGCACCGCATTGCCCGTGGTCTCGACCGGGTAGCCGTTCGTATCCACGCCCTCAGCTCCGCCGCAGCACTCGACGCCCGTCATACAAACCTGCTCACCCATAGCTCTATCCTCGCCAATTCTTTAAGAAGCCTTTACGTTTCCGTGTAATTCCCGTCCATTATCGCGCAGGTCGCCACTACATTGCGCCACACCGCCACACGTGCGCGTTAATATGGCTGGTTGTTGTGCGCAGCCACCAATTGCAGCGCATATCTTGGTAACAATCGGGTAAACCCCCGCTTTCGTAGGTTTTAAGTTTGTGAGGAGTCTCAGCATGTTCGCAGCCGCCATCTCGCTCGTCGGTCTTGCGGCGACCGTCTACCTTGTCTTGCGCGAGGCCAAGGCCATTCGCGCGCAGTCGGGCGCCGTTGCCAAGGGCGCTATCGCCTGGAGCGTCGCCTTTGGTCTGTTCCAGGTCTTTTTGACTATTTGGGGCGCCGTGGGCCTCGTCGCCCAAAACGAGCCGCTCGCCTTTGTGATGCTCATCCTGACCAATGCCATTCTCACCGGTTGCGCCTGGGCCAGCATCGCCCGCGACCGCATCGCTCCGCGCGTCTTTGCGTTCGCCGAGCCCGACGTCCCCGCCCCCACCGGCAAGCTCGCCCGCCTGCGCGGCGCCTTTGTGGGCAAACCGCTCGTCGCCGCCGTCTTGTGCCTGCTGCTCGCCGGCGTCTTTGCGCTGTTGGGCATGGAGGTCTCGTCCAACCACGACTTTACCTGGGTCTACCCCCTGTGCATCCTGCTCGAGTGGGCTATCATCACCGCACTCATGAGCGGCCTTTTCTTCCTGTTCCAGCGCCACGGCGCGGCTCCCGCGGTCCTGGCCTTCGCCCTCTTTGTCCTAGGCATTGCCGAGTTCTTCGTCATCACGTTTAAATCCATGCCCATCCAGCCGGGCGACCTTTCGGCCATCTCCACCGCCGCCGCGGTCGCCGGCAACGGCTACACCTTCTCGATCTCGCTGTTCTGCGTGCTGTCCATGGGCTTTACCGCCATCGCCATGCTGCTATGCGAGTACGCCGGCCTGGTAGCACCGCACCGTCAGAAGGGTGCCGCCAACGCCAAGCGCATGCTGCTCACCAACCTGCTCGTCGCCGTGCTTTGCCTGGGCGGCGTGACCGCGCACGTCGCGCTTATCGACTACTACAACACTCTCGGCATCACCGTCTACACCTGGCGCCCGCTCGAGAGCTACTGGCGCGAGGGCTACCTGCCTGCTTTTATTAGTGCAGCGCAGTCCATCAAGCCGCCCAAACCCGCCGACTACTCCGTCGACGATGCCAAGGCCACACTCAAAAAGTACGCCAAGGCCTACGACAAGTCCGATGCCGCCACAAGCGACGCCCGCACTGCCGCCCAGGAGCAGTTCGACAGTGAGAAGCCCACGGTCATCGCCATCATGAACGAAACCTTCTCGGATCTTTCGATCTACCAGAACATGCGCGCCGGCTACGAGGGACCGCAGTACTTTAAGAACCTGTCCAACTGCCTCAGCCGCGGCAAGCTCTACGTGAGCGCCTACGGCGGTGGCACCGCCAATACCGAGTTTGAGTTTATGACCGGCAACTCCATGGCCAACCTGGGCTCGGGCGTGTACCCCTACACCATCTACAACATGGAAACGACCGGGAATCTGGCAGAGCAGTTCAAGTCGCTCGGATATTCCACCACGGCCATGCACCCCAACCACGCAACCAACTGGAACCGCGAGAACGTCTACAAGGACTTTGGCTTTGACCAGTTCCTGTCCATCAACGACTTCCAGGGAGCCGACACCCTGCGCGACATGGTGACCGACCAGGCTACCTACGACAAGATTCTTGAGCTGCTCGACCAGAACGCCGATCCGCAGTTTATCTTCGACGTGACCATGCAGAACCACTCGGGCTACGACACGGGCCTGCTGCCGGTCGACAAGCAGATGCACCTGAATATCGACACGACCGATCTGGACGCCAAGACCGTCGAGGACGGCACGCTCTCCGATGTCGACGAGTATGTCTCGTGCATCGAGCAGTCCGACCAGGCGCTGCGTTACTTCCTCAACGCCCTGAACAAACTCGATCGCAAGGTGGTCGTGGTGTTCTGGGGCGACCATCAGCCGTTCTTCCCGTCCAAGTTCAACGACAAGTGGTTTACCGACGAGGACGACGCCACCCACCAGGAGCGCCTGTGGCAGACCGATTACATCATCTGGGCCAACTACGACGTTGCCGGCTGCGACCAGACGAGCGAGATCGATGACCTGTCCACCAACTACCTGTCCACGCAGCTTATGCAGCTGATCGGCGCCCCGCTGACCGACTACCAGAAGGCGCACATGACGCTGCGCGAGTCGCTGCCCGCCATTAACTCGGTCGGCTACGAGGACGCCAGCCTGCGCTGGGCGCTCTCCTCCAACGTCACCGGTGACGACGCTGCCGCCGCTGCCGCCACCAAGGCGCGCGAGGATTACGCCAAGATGCAGTACTACGAGATGTTCCGCGACGGCAAGAACGTCTATACCGAGCACTTCCAGACCGAGGCCAACGAAACCGACCCCAACCTGGCGCCGGGAACAACCAAGATCAAGTAGCGACACGTCTTAACTGGTTCGTCTGCCCGGCGGCGCGGAACGTAAGGTTCCCTGCTCGGACAGTCCTGCTCGCACGGAGAGCACATTAAGTGCTCTCCGGCTC
>OFMH01001436.1_pt1 | contig 12885 bp, 8 predicted proteins | sample 1541761 | NCBI WGS metagenome assembly OFMH01 (sample SAMN04209249, study PRJEB22552) | human gut metagenome | biome: gut; material: feces | host: Homo sapiens | place: USA: Oklahoma
CAGAAACACACAAAAAAAGGGTGCGTCACAGACTTATGACACACCCTCTTCTTTTTATCCGAATTTCTCAACGAACTCATCTTCCGTGATGATAGGGATGTTGAGTTCGTGTGCCTTCTTGTTCTTTGAACTCTGCGAGGCTGCATCGTTATTAATCAGATAGTTGGTACTCTTGCTTACGCTTCCCGTCACCTTGCCACCTTGGCTTTCGATGTAAGCCTTCAGCTCGGTGCGGTTTTTATAATGATGAACATCACCCGTTACAACGAAGGTTAGTCCATCACACAGCGTGCCTTTCTCTACAGGTGCCTGTTCTGTAATGGTCAGCTCCTTCATCAGATGCTCTACATGAGCGAAGTTGTTGTCATCTTTGAACCAGGCGATGAATTTGGCACTTTTTTCAGGACCAATGCCGTCGATGCTGGCAAACTCATCATCAAACATGCAGAGTCGTGCGGTTTCTATCAGTTCCTTGACAGGATAGCGTTCAATCAGCTTTTTGGCGACATCACCTCCACACAGCGGGATGTTCAGTGCATAGAGCAGGTGACGCCCATCTGTATTTCGGCTTTTGCGGATACTTTCCAGCATATTGCCTACACTCTTCTTTCCGAATCCTTCCCAGGAAGAGATGACATAGGCGTGATCGGAAAGATGATAAAAGTCTGCATATTCACTGATCAGGCCTTCGTTTACCAGCTTCCAGATGGTCTGTTCTGAAATACCTTCTATGTTCAAACCTTCCTTGCTCACGAATCTCGTGAACTTCTTCAACTGCTTTGCCGCACATTGAGGGTTGGTACAATGCAGTGTTTTCGTACCGCTTTCGCTTTCTTTAACGATAGCTTCAGCATGGCAGACAGGACATTTTTCTGGAATTTCAAAAACACCAAGTGATTCTGTCACATTGATCACCTTGGGGATAATCTTGTTGGCCTTGATTACCTGCAATCGGGTTCCCTTGCCTCCGATACCCAAACGCTCGCATTCACTTACATTGCAGAGAGATGCTCGCTGAACAGTTGTGCCTTCCAGTTCTACAGGCTTGAAGACAGCCACTGGAGTGATGGTATTGGCTGCACACGACCATTCGATGTGGTCGAGTTCGGTATCGGCGTGCTCATCTTGCCATTTGAAGGCGTAACCGGCTCTTGTTGCATGATGACCTGTTACGGAACCAGTAGCAGCATAGGAGGTATCATCGTAGCAGATGACGAGACCATCTACAGGGAAAGGATTCTTTTTGTTGGTCACCTTAGCTGTAAAAGCATCAATTTCCTGTTGAATGTTTTCGGTAGTTGGCTGCTCTATCTTCTGGCGTTCTACCGGATGAAAACCCTGTTCTTCCAACCACAGCATTCTTTTGCCCCATGATGTGATTTCCTGTTCGCAATAAACCAGGGTGAAAGGAATCCATTGGATATGGCGCTGCTTTACTTCTTCTACATCTTTCAATGAAAGAGATCCGGATGCAAGATTGCGGGGATTGGCGTAATCACCTTCGCTTTCGATGATAAACTGCTCGAAGTCGGCATAGGAGATGACAGCCTCGCCACGAATCACGAGATGTCCCTTTTCGCTGATGGACAGCGGAATACCACTGATAGCTGGTGCCAGATGCGTAATGTTGGTGCCAATATGACCATTACCGCGAGTCACCACCTTGGTTAGTTTGCCATTGTCGTATGTCACAACCAAGGTGAGACCATCCAGCTTCCAGGAAATCCAGATAGGGCGGTCTTCTGCCCACTTGACGAGGTCGCTGACCTTCTTGGTCTTTGCCAGAGAGAGAGCTGCGAACTCGTGTTCTTCCTTCTGGCCGACGATAGTATCTTCAGAAACTTTGTTGGTAGGGGAATCGGGAAGAATTTCGCCGGTTTCCTCTTCCAGCTTCTTGAGTTGGTCAAACAGGGCATCCCATTCGTAATCGGTAAGGATTTCCCCTTTGCCGTTATAATAAACATCAGAAGCTTGGTTCAGTTGATTGACCAAGCTTCTCATTCTATTTAATTTATCCTCCATAATGTCTATAAATCGTTATTGTATTTGTGGCTGTATCGTTTGCTTTTCGAAAGCAAAGCGCATACCTCTGTTCCCATAGTTGATTCTTCCGCAGATGCAGAAGCCCATGGAAGAGAGCAAGTTAATCATCGGCAGATTATCGAAATTGGTATCTACCTTGATGCTAGGAACCTTTTCTACCTCGCAGAGACTATTCACCTTATTAATAAATATACGTGCGAAACCCTCACGCTGATATTTTGGCAACGTCGCAAAGCGATGTATTACATAATAATCGCCTGTGGTAAGCCAGTCGCCATCGATAAAATCGTACTGTGGTTCACCATTGAGTGCTACTGCACCATAGACAGCCACCTCGCCATCTACGGTAAGTACGTATGCGTTACCATTGTTGATGTCGTCTTTTATATCGTGCTCGGCAGGATAGTCATTAGTCCACTGATGACGTCCTGATGCAATCATAGAGCGACGAGCCTGGTCAATGATGTTCCAACACGCCTCAAAGTCCTTAATATATGCAGGTCGAAAATCGGTCTTCATTTCTTTGTATATTCACTTAATTATTTATTAATCGGGTGCAAATTTAACAAAAAAAAACGAATTAAAAGTACAAACGAAGAAAAAACTGCATTTTTACCCGCATTTTTCCTTTAATTTCTACCTTTTTCGTCTTTTCGGTAGTTAAAATGCGTCATTATCTCTTAAGTTTTACAAGTAAATGATAACGCCCTGTGAGGACAAAAAACATAAATCTCTTCATGCTTTTGCCTGACAGGGCGACTTCCTTTAGAGTGCTAAAGTCTTATCAAGTTCGGCGATAATAGCATCCTTCTGGTCCTTGATGTGCTGACCTATGAATACAATCTTGATCATACGGTCACCAAGTTTCTCATCCCATTCCTTCTCGAGCTGTGGATTGTTCTTGCGCAGTTCTGCGAGCTGGTCGGCTGGCATTGTTGCGAGCCACTGACCAGCCTGCTTGACTGTCTTCTGCTGACCAGCCTGCTCGAAAACATAGCACATATCTGGTTCATCAGCAAAATAGCAGATACCCTTGGCACGAACGATGTCACGAGGCCATTTTCTTGCAACAAACTCATCGAAGAGACCCAGGTCGAATGCCTTGCGGCGATAATATACGAAGGTTCCGATACCATATTCCTCAACCTCGCCACCTTCGTGGTCATGATCGTGATGATGGTGGTGGTGGTGACCGTGTTCATGATCTTCGTGATCGTGATGGTGATGCTCATGTTCGTCATCGTCTTCATCATGGTGATGATGCTCGTGCTCGTCATCTTCTTCATCATGGTCCTCTTCTCCGCTTCGTTCAGATTCGATTTCCTGAATCCAGCCTGCTGATGATGCAACAGTCTGCCAGTCAAACTTGTGAGTATTGACAATCAGATCGAGATCTACATCACCATAGTTACATTCGAAAATCTCTGCCTTAGGCTGGATAGCGCGGATAATCTGCTTCAGGTGCTCCAGCTCCTTAGGCTCTACGTCTGCGGCCTTATTGAGAAGGATGATGTTACAGAATTCCATCTGCTGGATAACGAGAGAAGCGAGATCCTCCTCATCGAGGTTTGGCTTCATCAAATCAGAACCATTGGCAAACTCGTCCTTCATACGAAGTGCATCAACTACAGTAACGATGCTGTCTAGGCGCAAGATACCGTTCTTGATATACTGAGGACCCAGGGATGGGATAGAGCAGATGGTCTGTGCAATAGGTGCAGGCTCGCAGATACCGCTTGCCTCTATTACAATATAGTCGAAACGCTTCATATCTACGATTTCCTTGAGCTGTTCTACAAGGTCCATCTTCAAGGTACAGCAAATACATCCATTCTGGAGTGAAACCAGGGAATCATCCTTCTGACCTACCACACCACCTTTCTCTATGAGAGCTGCATCAATATTCACCTCACCGATATCGTTGACGATAACGGCAAATTTGATACCCTTCTTGTTAGCCAAAATCTTGTTGAGCAAGGTAGTCTTACCACTGCCCAGATAGCCTGTCAAAAGCAGGACTGGAACTTCTTTAGTGTTCATAAATTCCTCTTTTTATAGTGTTATACTTTAATTACAAAAGCGGGAATAGCAAATAACATGCCACTCCCGCCTTATGAAAAGTTAATTATTACTTACGATAGTTATCAAGACCCTTATGCAGGAAGTCAAGATAAGCACTGACATCCTCCTTGAAGCTGAATGCAGCGTTCAGAGGATTTCCCTCATTATCCACAGGAATGTAGAATGGCTGGGCATTAGCACCAAACTTGCTTGCCTGCAAGTAGCTCCACTTGTCACCGATGGTTCTCAATGTACGCTTTTCGCCATTGAAAGTCACCTCCATAGGCTGTGACAATGGAGTCTTGTCATCTACATAGAGGGAGATGAGTACGTAGTCCTTTGTCAAAATGTCAGTAACACTAGGGTCTGTCCATACAGAAGCCTCCATCTTACGGCAGTTGACACAACCGTAGCCGGTAAAGTCAATCAGTACAGGCTTGCCTGCTGCCTTTGCTGCTGCCATACCTTCCTCGTAGTCCTTATAAGCCGGTTCTACCACCTTGGTATTCAGGTTGAAATCCTGGGTATTTACTGGTGGGGCAAAAGCACTTACAGCCTTGCAAGGAGCACCCCAAAGACCAGGAATCATATACACGGAGAAAGCCAAGGAACAAAGACCAAGCATAATGCAAGCTACTGGCATTGGCTTGTTGAGGTCACCGCCGATGGCATCTACCTGGAACTTCAACTTGCCAATCAGGTAGAGACCGAGCAGACCGAAGATGACAATCCAGAGTGAGAGGAATACCTCGCGATCCATAATGTGCCAGCCATAAGCCAAATCTGCTACAGACAAGAACTTCAAAGAGAAAGCAAGCTCAATGAAACCAAGCACAATCTTGATGGTCTCCATCCAAGAACCAGACTTAGGAGCTGACTTCAACCAAGATGGGAAGAGTGCAAAGAGGGTGAATGGCAAGGCGAGAGCAAGGGCAAAACCAAACATACCAATGGTTGGTGCCAACCAGTCACCCGAAGTAACAGTCTGTACCAGAAGTAAGCCGATGATAGGAGCTGTACAAGAGAAACTTACGAGCACGAGTGTGAACGCCATCAGGAAGATGCTGATGAGTCCTGTTGTGCTGGAAGCCTTGTTATCTACAGCATTACCCCAACTGTCTGGCAACTTGATTTCGAACCATCCGAAGAATGAGAATGCGAAGACTGCCAGAAGCAAGAAGAGGATGATGTTGAACACCGCACTTGTACTAAGCGCATTGAGTGTGCTAGGACCTGCTATGGCAGTTACGGTGAGACCGAGTGCCAGATAGATGATGACAATACTCAAACCATAAGTGATGGCATCGCGGATACCCTTCTTCTTGTCATTCTTGGCACGCTTCAGGAAGAAGCTTACTGTCATCGGAATGATAGGCCAGATACATGGCATCACAAGAGCGAGCAAACCGCCCACAAAACCGATAATGAAGATATAGAAGAGTGAATGGTTGGCAATGTCATTGTTGCCACCAAATGCCTGAAGCTCCTTTACAACCGGTTTCCACCAAGCCTTAGCATCATCACCATCTACAGAGAATGAAGAATCTATATTAGCTGTACTATCTACTTTCTCTGCTACGGCAAGTTGAGCCAAAGAGTCTGCTTTCGCCTTAGCGATAGCTGCAGGATCTTCTGTATTTTCGCCAGCTTTCGCATCTTCAGGGCTGACAGCATCCTTGCCATCTACAGCAGGAGATTTTCCACTATGCTTGAAGCTTGCCTCGCTAGGAGGAAGACAATTCTGGTCGCTGCAAGCGCCATACTCTAAATAAGCATCGATACGATAGTTAGGCTTGGTGAACTTCACTTTCTGTACGAAAGTAGCGCTACCCTCGAAGAAGCGTAACTTCATCTCAAAGAGAGGGTCGAACTTTGAAATTTCATGGCCACGAGCCTGCAACTTGCCTACGAGTTCTACACCGTCAAGCTTGTTTACGTTAAAAGTGGCTGAAATAGGTCCGTCTGCGCCCAAACCTGTAGAATAGACATGCCATCCCGGTTGAATCTTTCCATTAAACACGATTTCCGCTACAGCGGTTCCATTGGTCTTGAGCGAGGTTGAGAACTTCACAGGGTTCATCATCTGCGCATGAGCCAACATTACTACTAAGAGTAACTGTAAAACTGCAATAAACTTTTTCATTTTTATTTATGTACTAATTTTGATTGCAAAGATACTAAATTTTATTTTAAATACGGCTATGAACCAAGTACGGTTACTAGTCTTTTAGTTTTTTTTAGAAAAAATGCTATAAAATCATCACGTCGTCTTGGTAATATTGCAAAAAAACTGTAATTTTGTAGCCAAAATTGCGAATGAGGAAGAGAAGATTATACATATTCAGTCTCTGGATAGCTACATTGAGCATATTGCTATCTACGGTGATGACCCATCATCACCACATGGGGCGTATCTGTATGATTCAGGAGCAATGTGAGCAGGATGGCAACATCAATGATGAGCATACCGACCATCATAATCAGGAAAATGATAGCGATCGTGAAAACTGTAGCGTTCGTCAAATGCATCAGTTTGTCGTCAATTCCAAGATGGTGAAGGGTATCCGCAAGTTGCTGATAGATGAGAACTATCAGTTGATGATCCTGTCTTGTTCTTCTCTTTTAACCCTCCCTCGTCTCTCACTCATTTCAGTGAGATGGCAGCATGTGGCAGCTTCTCCTCTTGCAGAAGAAGTGGCGGCAGGCTATAGCAGACGGGGACCTCCTTCTATTTTATGATTTTACAAATTTGCCACTTGGTTGCAAAAATCGGCTTGATGATTCGAATGCAACTGAGTTGCAAGATTTTCTGTGTACTTTTGCCAACGGATTTTTGATAAGATTCGTAGTGTGAAATTGTAGTGTAGAATTATAAAATAAAAGGAAAAAACATGAAAAGAATAATTTTGATTGTCGCCGTTACGGCGATGGCCTGGGCAGGATTCGCTTTCTTTGCGAAACAGACCGGTTCAGAGGTTCATGCACACGAGGAGCATGAGCATGAAGAAGTTGATTTTGATCATATTCCGTTGACTGCCAAGCAGGTCAGCACCGTAGATTTGAAGATGGGTGAGGCTGTGGAGCGCGAGATGGATGCCACCATAGAAGCGAAAGGATCGCTCGTACTGCGTGCACAGGCAATGGGTGATGTTGCCTCTTTGATGGGCGGTATCGTGAAATCTATTTTTGTGAAAGAAGGGCAGCTTGTTCATAAAGGACAGGTTGTTGCTACCGTTGAAAATACAGATGTGGTAAGTCTTCAGCGTGAGTATTACTCTGCTGCCAAGGAGTGCGAACTTGCCAAGGCTGATTTGGAGCGCCAACTTCTGCTCAGTAAGCAGGGAGCAGGTGTGAAGCGTACCTTACAGCAGACCAAGAAAGATTACCAAGTGGCTCATGCCAATCTTTTGGGTATTGGCAGACAGCTCAGCCAGATGGGTATTTCTACTTCCGCTGTATCCAAAGGCAAGTTTACCACAGCGTTCCCTTTGCATGCGCCTATCTCTGGCATCGTGAGCGAGATGACTGCCAGTCTGGGAAGTTATGCTGATATGCAGACTCCTCTGATGAAGATTAGAAACACCCAGGCAGTGGAATGTGACCTCAATGTTTTCGAGAAGGATTTATCAAAGATTAAGGTTGGAAATCGGGTGACCATAAACCTGACTAATCAGCCTGGCGTAAAACTTTCAGGAACCGTTTATGGCATGAATCAATACTTTAACGATAACTCGAAAGCCGTTGCCGTTCACGTAAAATTGGACGCGGCTAGCGTGAAGAGTTATCTGCATTCTTCTTCAGGCAACACTCATGGCGGAAAGCTTTTCGCAGGTATGTATGTAAGCGGAAAGATAGCTACAGGTAGCCAGCAGTGTCTCGCCTTGCCATCCCATGCAATTGTTTGCGCGGATGGAAAGCAGTATGTCTTCGCTCTCAATGGAGCTCCCAGCAAGGGTAGCTACAGCTTCTCCCGTCATGAGGTGACCACAGGCGCTTCGGATGGTAAATATACGGAGGTGAAGCTTTGCAACCATCTGCTGAAGGGCAAGAATGGAGCTGCCGGCAAGAAGATTGTAACCGAGAATGCTTATTATCTGGCTTCGCTTACAGGCGAACATGGCGAGCATGCACATTAAGCTTTAGCTGACAGATGAATGTTTTAAATGAATCATTTTTAGATTAAAGCTTATGTTTCAGAAACTTATTACTTATTCCATTCGCCACAAACTGGTGATTGGAGTACTCTCTATAGCCCTAGCGATATGGGGTGTCTGGTCGCTGATGCATCTTCCTTTCGATTCCACCCCGGATATTACAGATAATCAGGTACAGGTCATCACACAGGCTCCTTCGCTGGGAGCTCAGGAGGTGGAACAATACGTAACCACTCCTGTAGAGATGGCGCTTGCAAATATACCCCGCATCCAGGAACGCCGTAGCATTTCAAGAAGCGGACTCTCGGTCATCACGCTTGTCTTCGACGATGCCGCCGATATCTATTGGGCACGTTCGCAGGTGAGTCAGGTAGTGGAACAGTTGGAGAAAGAACTGCCAAAGAACACCGAAACCGAGATGGGACCTATTGCCACCGGATTGGGCGAAATCTACCACTATACCATTCGTGCCAAGGAGGGATACGAGCATAAATACTCGCTCACCCAGCTCCGAACCATGCAGGACTGGATTGTGCGCAAACAGCTTTCCGGAACCCCGGGCGTTGCCGAGGTAAGCGGTTGGGGTGGTTATGTCAAGCAATACGAGGTGGCTATCAATACCGACCAGCTGAACGCCAGCGGGGTCTCAGTAAGCGAGGTGTTTGAAGCCTTGCAGCGCAACAATGCCAATACGGGTGGCAGCTACATCGAGCAGAATTCCAACCAGTATTATATTCGAGGTATCGGTGTGGTGAAGAATCTGGAGGATGTTGCCAACATCACGGTGAAGACGGTGAATGGAACTCCTATCAAGGTGAGCGATGTGGCAAAGGTTCAGTTGGGCCATGCCACCCGTTTCGGTGCCGTCACCCGCAATGGCGAAGGCGAGGTGGTGGCTGGTATCGCCATCATGCTCAAGGGCGAGAACTTCCAGGAAGTTAGCAAAAATGTAAAGGAACGAATCAATCAGATTCAGAAATCACTACCGGAAGGAGTAGTTATCGAACCGTTTATCGATCGAACCAACCTGGTGGACCGAGTAGAGGGCACCATCGCCCACAACCTGATTGAAGGCGGACTTATCGTAATTTTCGTACTTGTTATCTTCCTAGGTAACTGGCGAGCCGGGCTTGTCGTAGCAAGTGTCATCCCACTGAGTATGCTCTTTGCCTTCGGTATGATGAAGACCTTTGGCATCGACGGAAACCTGATGTCGCTGGGAGCCATCGACTTTGGTATGATAGTGGATTCTGCGGTCATCATTGTTGAAGCAGTGGTGACACATATCAATACCGGTCATTTCTCGCAACCGGAAGTTCGTGCTTCTTATCTTGATCAATGTCAGAATGGCGGAGCAGCAATCCCATTTGCCCTGACTCAGAAACAGATGGACGAGGAAGTTCATTTCTCTGCTTCCCGAATCCGTCAGAGTGCTGCGTTCGGTGAAATCATCATTATGATTGTATATATTCCGCTGATGACACTGGTAGGAATCGAAGGAAAGATGTTCCGTCCGATGGCACTTACGGTATTCTTTGCCATTCTGGGAGCCTTCATTCTCTCGCTTACCTATGTACCGATGGCAAGTTCGCTGATGTTAAGTAGAAAGGTACATACCCGAAAAACATTCTCCGACCGCGTGATAGAAAAGTTGCAGGCATGGTACCGACCGGTTCTCGACTGGGTCTTGGCACGTAACAAGGATGTCATCACAGGTGCTGTGGCTCTTTTCTGCGTCAGTGTCGTGGGCTTCAAATATCTGGGAGGCGAATTCATCCCAAGTCTGGAAGAAGGTGACTTTGCCGTGGAGATGAGTATGTCGCAGGGAACTTCATTGTCGCAGATGGTGGAGAGTTGTACCAAGGCTGAAAAGCTACTCAAGAAGGAATATCCTGAGATCAAGCAGGTTGTAAGCCGTATAGGTAGTGCTGAGATTCCTACAGACCCGATGCCGGTAGAACGTGCCGACATCATGATTGCACTGAAACCGAAGGCTGAATGGACCTCTGCCAAGACTACTCCAGAACTGATGGAGAAGATGGAGGAAACCTTGAGTGCCATTCCTGGATTGGAAGCTGAGATTTCTCAACCCATTCAGATGCGCAACAATGAGCTGCTGACAGGTATCAAGCAGGATGTGGCTATCAAGATATTTGGTGATGATCTGGACGTGCTCACTCAGCAGGCAGGCAAGGTGAAGAAAATGATAGAAGATGTGCCGGGCGTGAGCGGTATCTTTGTTGAGGAAGTTGCCGGTTTGCCTCAGATCCAGGTAAAATACAACCATGAGAAGATGGCGGCCTATGGGGTTAGTGTGGATGATATCAGTGAGATATTGGAAACTACCTTTGCCGGAGCCGTGGCTGGTTCTCTCTACGAAGGCGACAAGAAGTTTGATATTGTGCTGCGTATGGATCCTTCGCAGCGCAACGTAGAGTCGCTTGAGCAATTGAGCATACCTCTCAAGGATGGTACGGATATTCCGTTGTCTCAGGTGGCAGACATTGATTATTCACCAGCGCCGGCTCAGGTTTCTCATGAAGATGGTGCCCGCCGCATCTATGTTGGATTCAACGTGAAGGGCAGGGATGTGCAGAGTACCGTGGAGGATATCCAGAAGATTCTCGATGAGAAGCTGAAGTTGCCGGATGGCTACTATTATAATTATGGTGGTGAATTTGAAAACCTGCAGAGTGCTACCAACCGTCTGATGGTAGTGATACCGATAGCGCTTGTCATTATCTTGCTGTTGCTCTATGCTACGGTGAAGAATGTCCGTGAGTCGCTCTTCGTCTTCTCTGCCATTCCGCTGGCTGCCATCGGAGGCGTCTGGGCTTTGTGGCTCAGAGGAATGCCTTTCAGCATCTCGGCAGGTGTCGGCTTCATAGCCCTCTTTGGTGTAGCGGTGCTCAATGGAATCGTACTTATCGGACAGATGAACCAGATGCAGCGTGAAGAAAAGACTGCTGACAAACTGTCAGCATCCATTGGAGTTACAGAATTGATTCATCATCGCATCATCGAGAGCTGTATGGTTCGCTTGCGTCCTGTCTTGATGACGGCACTTGTTGCCTCTATGGGTTTCCTGCCTATGGCACTTTCCCAGGGTGATGGAGCAGAGGTACAGCGCCCACTGGCTACGGTGGTGATAGGTGGTCTGATAACCAGTACGTTGCTCACCTTGCTGGTGTTGCCTGCTATCTACAAGACATTCACCAAGAAATAGGCAATTAAGAAGATAACATAAAACATTTAGGATGAACAAGAGAAAAAAGAAAACTATATTCGGGCTGGCAGCAGTTTTGCTGCTGCTGACCCCTTCAGAGGCAAAGGCTCAGCTTTTCGATGCCACCATTCCTGGCACGAAGATGACTTTGGAGCAGTGTTTCCAGTTGGCAGATAAGCAGAACCTGACGTTGCAGGCTGGACGAAAATCGATAGAACGTGCCAAGGTAATGGAAGGAACGGCATGGGATGTGGACAAGACAGAGATAGCTTTCGGACAGAATCCGGCTTCAAGCGGCGATACCGATAATGCTCTTGCATTTTCACAGGGCATCGAATTTCCAACGGCTTATACCGCCCGCCGTGGTCAGCTTAAGGCAGAAACTCAGGCAGAGAAAAGTCGTCTGGGTGTAACTAATCAGCAGATTAAGCTTGAGATTGCTTCTGCTTATTATGCGATGCTCTATCAGACTCATCGCCTGAGCATCCTTCAGCGACAGGATTCTATCCTCGACCGTTATTGCGATGTAGCCGAGAAGCGTTACAAGGCAGGCGAAGCCAGACAGCTGGAGTTCCTTACAGCCGAGCGCTTGCGTAATGAAAACCATTTGGAGATGGTAAATGTGAAGAGTGAGGCTGAGAACAAGCAGTTGGAACTGATGGCATTATTGAATACAGATCAGCCTGTTTTGCCAGCCGAATCTCACATCATTGCATTGGAATCTCCTGTCAGCGGAACCTTCAACTATCAGCAGACTGCTGATGCGCAGTATCAGCAAGACCGTCTGAAGGCACTCGATAAGGAGGTGAAGTGCGCCAAGACTGGTTATGCGCCATCTCTTTCGCTTACGCTCCGTACCCAGGCACTCATTTCCAGTTGGGATCCTTATCACATCAACCGTCAGCGTTTTACCGAGGGTAACTTCTTCGGCTTTGAGATTGGAGTAGGCGTGCCTCTCTTCTATGGTGCAGCCAAGGCAAAGGTGAAGGCTGCCAAGAAAAATCGTGAGGTAGCTGAACTGGAGATGCAGCAGGAGCGGAGAGAAAAGGAACGTGATTATCGCCTAGGCTACAACCGTTTCCAGAATGCAGCCAAACGCATGGCTTATTATAACGGCGAGAACATTTCTAAGGCAAAAGAAATCGTTCGCCTTAGTACTGCCGAGTATGAGAGTGGCGAAATCAGCTATGTGGAATATGCCAATGCCTTGCAGGAAGCGATAGATATGGGTATGAAGCATGCCGATGTCATCAATGAATATAATGAGGCAGCCTTGGCTTTGCTGGGGCTTTCGAATCATCTGTAAGAAACAAAAAAAGAGGGTGTGTCATAAGCCACATCCCATACGCCCTGTTTTACTCTAATTGAGCAAGCTTTGAGCGTATTTTTTAACGTTAATTA
>OFMH01001437.1_pt1 | contig 12882 bp, 10 predicted proteins | sample 1541761 | NCBI WGS metagenome assembly OFMH01 (sample SAMN04209249, study PRJEB22552) | human gut metagenome | biome: gut; material: feces | host: Homo sapiens | place: USA: Oklahoma
CAGGGTTTTGCGGCATAGGGAGGGCGTTAAACTTGTCGGAGCAATCGAATATCCGCCCTCCCTATGCCCGATCGATGCTCCCCTGATGCTGCAAGTGCACACAGTCACCTGCCATGAGTGTAGATAATAGTGCAGACAAAATTCCGCTTTGTCTACACGCCGTAACTCATTGATAATCAATACGAGTGTAGACAAAAGTGCAGAGTGCAGACAAAATACGGAAAAAGATTTACCGGGCAGTTCCCTTTGCCAGAATGGCAAACAAGTTGAGATAATAACAAAGATGATATTTGAACTTTGTTATATAGAAGTAATAATTGTTAGCTTATATGGTGACATGAAAAAACTCCCGATAGTATGGCATTTGCATATGCTATCGGGAGTTACCCTTATTGGTGTGGTTATGTTTCGCTTTTAGTATGCTAAACGAACGTTGTCAACCCACAAGGTGTTGCCTACTGTGCCAACGTATGCGCCACCATGGCTTGAATCAAACTGAAGTACAATGTGCGTAGGAACTTCGTTAGCAGCAGCCCAACCTACCTCGCGTACAGGCACCATTCTACCCTTTGAGTTACGCGCATACTTTGTAAGTGCGCCAGAGGTGAGTCCCCATGCTGAATTATAAAACTTTTGTCTGCGGATATCACCGTAATGTATGGCGAATGATTGGTTGTTGCGCCAATTGGTTGATGAGCTGAAACGGTGCACCATGGTGCCTACACGCTTGGCATAAATGTTGCCCCTGGCGTCTTCCCAACGCTTTTGCAGGTAGAGTATACAATCGGCCATGTCCTGCCCGGCAACAGTAGCACCCCTTGTGATGCCATTCTGGCGTATGCGATTACCTTTGACAATATGGGTTCTATAATCGAAAACAATTGCTTTCGGACGTTTGGTAAAGCGGATGCCGGCATTGAGCTTGGCCATTGGATTTTTGGTGTCGGTGATTGGTTGTAATGTGCTGCCAAGGAATATGGAGCCGGCCGCAAGCACCTTGATATTGATGATGCCAAGCACTTTTGCTTCGACAATGTGGGTGTAAAGCTTCGCGCAATGTCCGTGTCCGGGGTGCGTGTCACGATACACACTGACGTTGGTCTTGGTAACGCCACTGACTTTTGCCCATACATTAGATGATCCCCATGGGCTACCTATATGCATGAGTGTAACAGTGTTTCCACCAATTATGCCACTCTCTTTGATAGATTGAGAAGACCACGATTCAAAGTTGCCTTTGGGGATGAATTGCATGCTGCCAGTTTCACTATCGGTTTGGTCTGCTTGCAGGTAATCCGGTGAATAGGGGATGGCCATTGCTGCAGAACTCGTCATGGCAAGCATAAGAGCTAATGTGATGCTTTTGAAATTCATAGTGAATGTTATGTATGTTGTTTTGTACGATGCAAAGGGTATTCTTTTAGAATGCTTCGTTGATGTTGAATATAAAACCGCCACCCTTACGCGTAAATCCGTAATCTATGCGAATATTGATGCGCTTTTTGAATTCCCAACGATATCCTACACCAGCATTTGGTAGTGTGTGACGCCACGCTATGTGGTCGAAGTCGGGGAATGCATTGGCAAGTGCCACCCATGCTACAACGCCATTGCGACCTTTGATGTGTTGCCGCAGTTCAAGCTGGCCTTCGATAATGTTCTTGTCACGATAGCGTCCTTCATAATAGCCGCGCATACGGTCGTTTGAACCAACTTCGGCTAAGAGGGCCCATGGTGTGTTACCGTAATTGAAGAGCCCGTGCAACTCCCCGGCAATAATGGCCCCTTTCCACAAACGGCCATAGGTGGCAAATGTGGCTTCGGTGCTTGAAAAGTTGTATTGTCCGTTGCCAAAGCAGCGTGGAGTAAAGGTTTGGTCTATTTGTAAAAATACACCTCGTGACGCATTAAGCATGAAGTCACGTGAGTCGTAGGTAAATGACAGTCCTGCGGTATAAGCACGTATCGTTTTGTCTTGTCCTTGCCACAGGTGCTGGTATTCACTCTTTACGCCTTTGGCTTGTATCACGCGATAGCTTACCAATGGTCCAATATAGGTGTTGGGTGCCAATTTGCACATAAATCGTGCCATGGCGTTTATGCGGTTGCGGCGATAGTCAGTTTCGTTATTGTCATCGTCGTTTTCGGCATATCCTATGCCCCAATAACTCGTGCTAAAAGTTGAAAGGTTGAGTTTGTAGTCGAGTTGGAAGCGTTGGTGTGGAAATATGTGGTTACCGCGTAAGCCCACCATGAAGAATCCCTTGGTAGTCATGTTACTATATATAGAGGCATTTGACCTGGGTAACGTTGCATCATTATGGTCGGCAGAGTAGGTTGCTGTACCAAGAAATCCCAATCCGAGGCCAGTTGTGCCGGAATAGTTGGGACCAGGCACAAAGCCAAAGTCAACCTTTTTGTTGCTCTTAGGCTTGTTTGAGTCGCGGAAGTACCCTATGACTTTCTTTATCAACCCTTTCTTGTGGGCAGGCTGTATGCTGTCAACTTGGTAGGCACCAATGCTGTCTGCTTGGTAGGTACCAACACTGTCTGCAACGTTAGTTGCTTTTGTCTGCGTGATTGGTGAAATCGCATAAATGTGCTGTGTACTTGCACAGCACATTTGTATGATTGACAGCGTGATTGCACGTCGCATTGTTTTGTGGTTGATAGGTAGCCTACTTTTCATATCGGGCGCAAAATTACGGGTTTTATGGCTAAAATGCGATTTTTTTCGGTACTTATTAGTCTAATACCACAAAATCTATGTGTTTGCTTTGGTTGTTGTCAAGTGTGTGGGACATTTTAGGGGTACAAAGAGTGCGATTTGGATTGAAACTAATAAAGTTAGGCATTGCTACTCGTGATGTGGGTAGCAATGCCTAACTTGTAATTGTTTCTAACGACTATTATTAAGTACTTGTCTAATTTATAGCTTACCACTGCTTATTTAGTGGTTCGTTTCATATAGCGAATGCCTTCTGACAGATGGCGCATAAGGGGCAGGAAATGACAATAGCCATTTTTGGCACTTTGAAGCGCAAAGCAAAATGAAGTCCACCATGCTTGATTGCCATGTTTGTAATAAGCTATGGCTCCACGGCTTCGTTGTACACCGGCATTGATGTATATGAGCGACTTCTTGAGCATGGTACTGGTCTCTATGATTTTGTCAGGAAAGTAATGCAGTTTGAGGCCAGCGCGTAGCGCATCTTCGAGCCATACTTCTTCCTCGCCACATGTGAGGAATTTTGTGCCAAGTCCAAATCGCTCGTCAAAACGTATGAAGCCTTGCACACTCTGACGTTTGCATGCCATCTCGAGTGCAGAAATGGTGTATAGTGCAGGCATCGCCAATACGTCAAAGTCCTTATCTGGATAGTTTTTCAGAGGTTTGTCTGTGTAAGTTGATGCTTTGAAAAATAGTACGTCGTATTGTGGGTTTTCTTCAAACCTGCGCATGACGAGACTTGGAGTCTCAGGCAGAATGTGTGCATCATCATCGGCATACATGATAATGTCTGCGGTAGCCTTGTCGAGTGCAAGGTTTCGGTTGGCAGAGAGTCCTTGCCCCTTGTATGTGTAAACCGATACATCAGGACGTGCGCCAAGTGCTTGAGGTATGAGGTCAAGATAGCGCTCGTCTGTGTACTGATACGATACAATGTAATGCACATTGGGTTGTGGTGGCAGCAGTACATCTTGTATGCGAACCACCCCCTTGTTGAGTGAACAAATAAGTATGTCGAGTGTCATAGAAGGGTGTTTTAGAATGAAGATGTTCGAAAAAATGACTGAAAGCGTGTCCTTGTACCTAAGACTTATTGTTGTCATTCAGACAGAGATACTACTTCGTCCATAGGAATGTCGTATGCTGTGACAGGTATGCTATCCACAAGTTGGTGAGGAAAACATACGCCAATTTTGTAGGCGTGTGTTTGTCGCATCTGTTGCATCTGTTGCAGAAATCGGTCGTAGTAGCCCTTACCGCGGCCGAGCCGATTATGTTTTACATCGAATGCTACGCCAGGTATAATAATGAGATCAATGTCGTCGTATGCAGTAAATGCAGGACCTTCTGGCTCCATTATGCCGTATGCGCCGGCTTCCATGTCGCTTGTTCTATGGTATGTTCTTAGCACCATAGAGTCGCCCTTGACAACAGGTAGTAGCAGATGCTTTTTCGTGCAGAATTGTTGTAGAAGCGTGTGGGTGCACACTTCATCAGGCAGTGAGTGATATAGCATGATAACCTTTGCAGCTCTAAAGCGTGGGTGCTCAGTGAGCTGTTTCATGATATCTTCCGATATGCGTAGTCTATCTTCTGGCGGTAAAGCAAGTGTCAAGCTTTTTATATGTTGACGAAGTGTCTTCTTTTCGGACATAATGCATACAGTGGCTTGTCGTTCAAATGCTTTAGGCTTGGGGTATTGTGCGGTCTTGCGTTACATTTGGCTTGTTGCAATAGGTTGAGGAATGTGTTTTTACCAAAGCTCCAGGCAAAATGTGTATTTGGTTTGACACGGCAGATTGTAGCCCATGCTTGTTCTCTTGATTTATGAGGGGCCTGCGGAAAGGCATTGCTCGTGGCTAAAACACTGATAGCCTTGTTCACCGTAGGATCGGTACGATTGGCATACTGTGCTGCCTCGTTGTCATCGAGCATGTCGCCAATGATGGCAGACGAGATGTATGTAACGAGCAACTTGTGCGAGCGCTGAATCATCAAATTACGGCGTTTCAAACCAGCCTTAGCTGCATAGTTGGCAAACCCCTCTACAATATTCTTTTTGTTGATGTATGCAGAGAGCGTGTTGATATTGTTGTATTTTGCCAGATCAGTACGGTGGTTGTCTACGTAGTCGTAAGCATACTGAAAGAGCAGACCACCGAGATAGGCCTCTTTGAAATAGGAGGTTATACCTGTAGTGTCGCGTGGCACAAAAATATCAGGCACAATACCTCCACCGCCATACACCGTACGTCCAAGTCGTGTTTTATATTTTTCACCAGAGTTGCGTATGCTGTCTGCCGAGAAATACTCTCCATGTTCAGCTCTCAGCAATAAGTCTGCTTCGTAATCCTCTTCGTCACCGGGTCTGTATGGTTTTTGTACGCATCGGCCAGAAGGGGTGTAATAGCGTGCAGTTGTGAGTCGGAGCATGGAACCGTCAGGAAATTCGATGGGTACTTGCACCAATCCCTTGCCAAAAGATCGACGCCCGATGATGGTACCTCTGTCGTTGTCTTGTATGGCACCAGCAAAAATCTCGCTGGCAGATGCAGATGTTTCATCAACTAAGACAACCAATGGGAGACTCTGGTATGCTCCACGACCATCGGTGCGGTATTCCTTTCGTGGCGATTTACGTCCCTTTGTGTATACAATGAGTGAGTTCTTGGGTAAGAATTCGTTGGCTAATTGCACAGCGGTTTCCATATAGCCTCCAGGATTGCCGCGAAGGTCAATAATAAGTTTTGCAAATCCTTGAGTCTGCAGTTTTGTCAGAGCTGCAATAAATTCGGCATAGGTCGTGTCGCCAAACCCTGTTATACGGATATATCCGGTGCCAGGTGCCGCCATATATGCCGCATCTACTGTCTTGACGGGCACATCTCCACGCGTGATGTTGAACGTTAGAGTACGCGGTTGGCCGGCACGTTTCACACCTAAGCGTGCAACAGAGCCTTTGGGGCCTTTGAGTCGCAGCATTGTGCCATCGTTTGAGATCGTATCGCCCACGTAGGCTTTGCCATCTATGTTTATGATACGGTCGCCTGCTTGTATACCAACGCTTTCTGACGGGCCGCCCTTTACGACCTTAACCACGCGTATGGTATCTTTGTAGAGCGTGAATTGTATGCCAATACCCGAAAAACTGCCCTTTAGGTCCTGCATGGATTCTTCAACTTTAGCCGCAGAGATGTAAGTGGAGTGGGGGTCCAATTCCTTTAGAATTTGTGGCATGGATTTCTCTACCAGGTCGGGTATGTTGACACTATCAACGTACTGATCGTCGATGAGGTGAAAAAGATCGAGAATTTTGTTGCTTGAGTTGTTGATAATGCTCAGTCTGTTGCCAGAGAAATGGTTGGCAAAGAAACTCCCTATCAAAATACCGACAATGACGCCTAGTGATATGAACAGTGGAACAAATCGATTTTTGTTATGCTTAATCATTGTATATGATATAATGCGTGTGAGCGGATTTTATGGTATGTATTGAAATGTTGGCGCTTTCAAGTGTCTGATGTACAAGTATCATCCGGCTTCGGCTTGCCGCAATTTTACGTAGTTCGTTGTAATGTGATGGGGCGTAAAAGCCTGATGTGCTTGGTGCTCGTCACTTGTCTTGCAGTGATGTTTCAGTGTCTGCTATATGATCGATTTCAATTCCTGCATCAGCCAGCAAGTCAATGCCATCAGTGAGGCGGTAACTCCGTGCATAAACAACGCGCTTGATGCCCGCTTGTATGATCAATTTTGCACATTCAATACACGGTGCATCAGTTACATAGAGCGTAGCTCCATCGGAGTTGTTGCCAGAGCGGGCTATCTTTGTTATGGCGTTAGCTTCGGCGTGTAACACGTATGGCAGTGTAAGTCCGTCGGCTCCTTCACATACATTGGGGAAGCCTGATGGCGTCCCATTGTAGCCATCGCTAATAATCATTTTGTCTTTAACGATAAGTGCGCCAACTTGACGGCGAGTGCAATATGAGTTTTCCGCCCAAATGCGTGCCATGCGCAAATAGCGTCTGTCAAGTAATTCAGCTTTTGTCATAACTTGTTGTTTAATGGCGAGTTCTATGTCCCGTTGTCGGAGGACTATTTTATGTTGGGTGCTTCAGTAATGAGACACCCAATAGTTTGTTTTACTTGTATGTGCACATTTACTATTTAATACCATCTCTGTGCAGTAGGGCATCTATGGTTGGTTCTTGCCCACGGAAGTTGGTGTAAAGCGTCATCGGATCCTCTGTGCCTCCTTTCGAAAGTATATTGGTTCGGAAACTGTTGGCTGTGTCTTTGTCGAAGATGCCTTTTTCCTTAAACATGAAGAATGCGTCGGCGTCAAGCACTTCGGCCCATTTATAGCTGTAGTAGCCTGCTGCATAGCCTCCAGCCATAATGTGGCTGAATTGCACGCTCATACATGCCGATGGCACTTGTGGTAGTAATTGTACTCTATGCCAAGCATCATGCTCGAATGATTTTATGTCCTCGCTTGTTGCCGAGGTCTGTGTATAGTAGGCCATGTCAAGCAGTCCAAAAGAAACTTGGCGCATACAAGAGTAAGCTGCAAGGAAATTGCGGCTTTTGCGTATACGCTCAATGTAGCTTTGTGGCAATGGCTCACCTGTCTTATAGTGAAAGGCAAATGTACCCAAAAAATCTGGTTCTGTTGCATAGTTCTCCATAAATTGTGAAGGTAGTTCAACAAAATCCCAGAATACTGAAGTGCCACTGAGTGCCGCATAGTGCGTCATGGCAAAAATACCATGCAAGGCATGACCAAATTCGTGCAAGAATGTTTCAAGTTCGTTAAGTGTGAGCAGGGCGGGGGTGTCGTTAGTTGGCTTTGTAAAATTGGTCGTGACGCTCACCACTGGTCGGTACGAATTGTTTGCTGTCACTTGTTGATTGCAGGGCAGGTCGCAGTGTTCGTCACGATAGTTTGTCATCCAAGCACCTCCCTTTTTGCTTTTCCTTGGGAAAAAGTCCACCAACAGTGTGGCCAAAAAGGCCTCATCCTTGTCAAAGACATCGTAGGCAATAACGTCTGGGTGGTAAACGGGTATGCGCTTGTTTTCCTTAAACGTAATACCATACAGTTTTGTAGCTAAAGCTAACACTCCTTTTTGCACATGTGAAAGTTCGAGGTATGGACGCAACATGTCGGGGTCGTAGTCGTACAGTTCGTGTTTAAGTTTTTGACTGTAGTATGAGAAATCCCATGGTTGCATGACAAAGTCGTCACCTTCAAGTTCTTTAGCCTTTTGGGCAACTTGTGCCACCTCCTCCTTAGCTTTAGGCAAGTAACTGTTAATAAGGTCGTCGAGTAGCTCATAAACATTCTCAGCATTCTGAGCCATACGTCTGCGCAGAGCATAATCTGCATAATTCTTATAGCCAAGAAGTTGGGCCACTTCGCGTCGCAAATTGACTATGTGCTCGACAATCTTAAAATTGTTATACGCATTGTCGTGTGTGCAGCGAGTGTTATATGCCATGTACATTTGTTCACGCAAATTTCGCTTATTGGCATACATCATAAATGGTCCGTAACTTGGAGCATGCAGTGTAAATACCCAGCCTTCCATCTTTCGGCTTTGTGCTTCAAATCGGGCGGCATCCTTGTTAATGTCGGGTAATCCATCAAGGTCTTTCTCGTCCTTTATGTGCAAAACGAAGTTGTTTGTTTCCTTCAGCAGATTTTGTGAAAACTTCAGTGTGTATTCAGACAACTCACGTGTGATGTTGCGAAACGTTGCTTTCTGCGTGTCATTAAGTGTGGCTCCTGATCGTTCAAACGCTTCGTATGTTTTGTCAAGTAATTTGCGGTCTTCACCGTTCAGCTGGTCGCGTTCATTGTCATAGACCTTTTCGACACGTGCAAAAAGTTGCTCGTTGAGCATGATGTCATTTTCATGGTCAGAGAGCTTTTGCGCCATTTCGTTGGCAAGTTCGTCAAGTTCGTCGTTGGTCTCTGCGCTCAGCAAGTTGTACATTGTGGTGGTAGCACGTTCAAGCATGCCACCGCTTTGTGTCAAAGCAACTATCGTGTTGTCAAAGTTGGGTGCGTCAGTATTGTTCGTGATGGCGGAAATCTCAGCTTTTTCTTTATCCATGCCTTCGATGATGGCATCGTGCAGCATGGCTGCGCTTGTCACGTCAGATTTGTCATGGGAACCACTATGTTCTGGCAGCAAATCATAATTGGACGTGATAAACTTTTGCCAATCTGTGTCAGAAAGTAATTGTGAGTCGATGAACTTTTTCATATATTGTAATGTGTCAATCGGTTTAGTCAGAATTTCTTGAGCAACTTTTCAATTTCGGCAAATTTGTCACCTCTGTTGAGCTCAAGATACACTCTGTAGAGCAAGGGTGCCCACAAATTTTGTGATTGTGGTGCCATGCGGCGGAATTGTTCCAATTCGGGTTCCGCTTTGGCGAATAAAGCGCGTCGTTGAGCCAGTGCTTTATTATAGTTACGTGTCGATGTGTTTTGCGGCATGACAACCTGTTCAGCCTTTTGAATGTATGATGCACCGATGTAGTAATGCGCTTCTACGTTTGTCGAGTCTATGGCAATCAAATTCTTTGCATTAACAATGCAACTGTCGTAGTCGTGTATCTCGTAGTAGGCTGCGCAACGTGCCAAGTAGGCAGCGTTATGTAGCGATTTAGATTGCAGTTGCTCTTGTGCTATGTTGAGCGTTCGTTCGTAGTGTTTATGCTTGTTGTAATAATCGGCCAACCGGGTAAAAAAGAAGGTCTCTGAAGGGTATGCTTTCCAACCTTCATACAAAAAACTGTGGTAGCTTGTTGTATCGTTTTCAGCTTCAGCGTTGAGTGCAAGGTATCGTAGCACAATGCGTCGCGTGCTCTTGGCTTGCAAGGCTGTGTCTTGGTAGCGATGCACCTCGTCATACTTTTTAGCATTATATGCGCTAATGAGGTAAAGCACGCTGTTTGTAGTGTCAACTTTGACGGGTAGTTTAGCTAATGTACCAATTTTGCTGTGAGGTAGGTCAATCGAAATTCTCAGAAACCTCATAGCGTTGTTGTAATCCTTCTTGCTGTAGTAAAAGCGTGCAGCAGCGTTTATGTTAGGATAATATTGGTTGAGCACGCTGCACACCAAGTGCTTTTGTTTGGGTTTGGCTCCTGTTTCATGCTGTAGGGCATTCTCTATAGAATCCAGTTGTAGTGATGTTGCAATCAACTCCCGGGTTGTTGAGAAGAAAGCCAAAGTGTCGTAGTTTTTTTTCAGGTAAATTTTAGTGTTCTCTGCGTCGTTAAGTCCACGATAAGCTTCAATGGCATACAAGCAGAGTTTAGTGTTGTTTTTGAAGGTGGAGTCAGTCCGTAGCTTCTCTATTTGTGTGATGGCCTCGTTGTATTTTTTGTCTTTCAAGGCAGTCTTGACAGGCTTAAATGCTTTTTGTGCTGTACATGACAAGCTAAAGAGCATTATAAGTAACAAAAGAAACTGTTTCATATTAGAACTGATATTCAAGAGGAATTGTATGCGCATTTTCTTAATTGAGGTTATGAATACGCCATGTGGCATTCATAACCTCAATATCAATTATAGGGTATAATCCTTAGTTTCGTTGCTCATTCTTTATTTTGAAGAGCGGCTTTGGTTGTAGGCGTCGAGTGCGGCGTCCATTTCCTTAGCCTTGTCCTTCATGCCAAGGTTGGTGTATACTGTCTGCAAGGCGGGAGCCCACTTGTTCACCATGTCGGGAGCAACCTCGCGCATGTGTTCCAAGTAAGTCTGAGCCTTTTTATAGTATGACTTAACCTCGTTCAACTCTTTGTCGTAAATAGCCTTCTGCTTTTTGTATGCAGCTTCGGCAGCAGCACCTTTGCCGCGTCCCGTAATGTTGCGGTTCTTACCAATATACTGATACTTGCCAGAATTTACCTTCGAAATGATTTCGTCGGTATAAGTTACCGATACGAGGTAGAGTGCGTTGGCATAATCAGGGTCAATAGACAATGCCTTTTCAAAAGACTGACGTGCTGTAGCATAGTTCTTGCCAAGGTAAAGTTCTACGTACCCTTTCATGTACCATGACGTCTTGCTGTTAGGCTCATCGGCCACAACCTTTTGTGCAAAAGCTTCAGCTTCAGCAGTTTTGTTGCTGTTGATATAGTATTGCATCAACTGCAAGAAGAATACTTCTTGTCCTGTACGCTGACTGGCTTCGTATAAGGTCTTAGCCCAATTTGCAGTGTCCTTTTGTTCCTGAAGAGCTGCCAATTTGATAAAGTAGAGGTCGTGCAGGCTGACAGAGTCCGTTACCTGACTGAGCGCTTCGTTACAATATTTTACAGCTTGATTCCAATCTTTGCCTTTGTAGCTAAGGTTGGCAATGTTCACCAACGAGGCGTTGTAGTCCTTCTCGTGTGCTTTGTACACAGAGTCTTTTTCGGCCGCAGTGAATACAGGCGAAATCTTAGGCAATTGAACAAATTTGTAGAAGTACTCGGCACTCTCCTTGTACTTATGCATATTGTTCATGAAAAGTCCGCATGCGCTATACATCGTGAGCATTTGCTTTTCAATGCCGTAACGTGTTTTAGCCGTTACAATAGGGTTGGGCTTAACGCGTCCTTTTGCATCTGCTTTTTGGTTGTATTCAGCAGCGGTATTGTACAAGTTGATAATGTTGTCAATGCCCTTGCAGAACTTCAACGTGTCAAAAGGAATGCCACCTGCGGCTTTTTTCCATTCGGGGTCAAGCAATTTAACTTGCAATTCGGCATTTTGAGTGTAAAGGAGTGCCAAATTGCTGTTTTTGCCTTTTGCTTTGGCCTCTTCAATGTCGTCGTTGATAATCTGTTCTGCCTCCTTGTAAAGAATCTGGGCTTGTTCAAAATCCTCAGACGTGTGCTTGTTTATCAAGGCATTCGCTTTGTTGATTTTGTCGTATGCCTTCCAAGAGCCAGGATTGGCTGTTTGTCCCATGGCAGTTCCTATGCCTCCAAAAAGAACCGCCAGACATAGAATTAACTTCTTCATTGTTGTTATTGATTTAGTGTATTGTTGTTGTATTGTAGCGGGTTACAACTATGCAACAGGGGCAGTTTGCACTTGTTGCATAATCATAGCCTGACGCTTTTATACTTATTCCTCATTAGTTGATGCTTCTTCGTCAGAGTTGTTGGCGGTGGTTGTCATGTCGTCAACATTTTCGTCTGCAGAACCATCGGTATTTTCAGAGTCTTGTTCCAAGGCTTCTTCGTCATCGGCGGGTACAAGGCATACGCTTGATATTACGTCGTTGCGCTTCTTGAGGTCGATGAGTTTGTTGCCTTGTGTGGCGCGTCCCTGAACGCTTATCTCGTCCATACGCAGGCGTATGGTAATGCCGCTCTTGTTGATAATCATGAGGTCTTCTTCTTCAGTTACGGCTTTAATAGCAACAACCTTGCCAGTCTCTTCCGTAATGTTAAGAGTCTTGACACCCTTTCCACCGCGGTTTGTTACACGGTAGTCTTCAACAGCAGAACGTTTGCCCTTACCCTTCTCGCTGACAACAAGAACTGTTTCCTTTTCGGGATCGTTGATGCAAATCATGCCAATTACCTCGTCTGTCGGGTCGGCATCGTCCAGACGCATACCGCGCACACCAGTAGCAGTTCGGCCCATGGCGCGTACAGTATTCTCGTTGAAACGGATTGCTCTGCCATTGCGGTTGGCAATGATAATTTCGTCAGAGCCGTTAGTCAGCACAACGCTGACAACCTTGTCGTCTTCGCGAATGTTGATGGCATTTACACCGTTGGCGCGTGGGCGTGAATATTCGCTCAAGCAAGTTTTCTTTATAATGCCTTGCTTGGTGCAGAACATCACGAAATGGCTTTGGCAGAAGTCTGCATCGCCTAACTTGCGAATGTGCAAACAAGCATTGATACTGTCGTCGGGATCGATGTTCAGCATGTTTTGAATAGCGCGTCCCTTTGCGTTTTTAGCACCTTCGGGCAATGCAGAAAGGAACTTGCCCATTACCTGGAACGAGTCACGGCCATAGAAGTCATCGCAATTGATCACCGCAAACGGTTCCTGTATCACATCAGCTCCCATCATGACAGCATGGTTAGTTCCCCAAGGTTTTGTACGCTCCGCAGGACAAGTAAAA
>OFMH01001440.1_pt1 | contig 12858 bp, 9 predicted proteins | sample 1541761 | NCBI WGS metagenome assembly OFMH01 (sample SAMN04209249, study PRJEB22552) | human gut metagenome | biome: gut; material: feces | host: Homo sapiens | place: USA: Oklahoma
TTCATAACAAGACAGATAGAATGGATAGTACAAAAATGGAGAATAGCCAGTGGCTGGCAGGTATCAAGCGCTTTTTGGGTCGCCCTTTCTTTAGCGACCCTCGCACCCTGCTGGGGCTTTGGTTGATTCTAGGTGTGGTGTCTGCATTGACCAAGATTCACAAGTGTAATAACTTCTTGATATTCAAGTATGTTTTCTGGCATGCTTGGGAGCAGACATCATTGTATGCCCAGTATCCTTCGGAGTTTTTCGATTCGAACCACTATGGTCCGTTCTTCAGCATTATCATTGCTCCTTTTGCAGTGCTGCCCCATCCGTTGGGTTTGCTGTTCTGGCATGTACTGATGACGCTGGCCCTGTTTGTTGCCATCCGTAAGCTGCCGTTGCGTCAGGGCAAGCAGATATTCTGCTATTGGTTCTGTGCCCATGAGTTGCTCACGGCATTGTTTATGAGCCAATTTAACATCATCATTGCCGCCATCATCATCGCTTCGTTCTATTGCGTAGAGAAAGAAAAGGATATTACGGCCGCCTGCTTCATCATGATCGGAACCTTCGTGAAGCTTTATGGCATCGTGGGGCTGGCATTCTTTTTCTTTTCCAAGCACAAGGTGAAGTTTGTGGCTGCACTGATAGGATGGGCAGCCCTGTTCTTTGTCCTGCCTATGGCGATAACCAGTCCGGAGTATATTATCGACCAGTATAAGGAGTGGCACGTCAGCCTTGCGGGCAAGAATATGGAGAATATGTTCTCAGATATGCAGAATCAGTCGCTTCTCGGGTTGGTGCGCAAGATTTCTCATGTAACCACCTACTCCGACTTATGGCTGATTGTACCGGGCATCTTGGCGTTCTGCTATCCTTATCTTCGCCTCAAGCAGTATGGCAACATTGCCTTCCGCTATGCCTTCCTGGCATCTACCTTGATGTTTGTGGTATTGTTTAGTACGGGCAGTGAGTCGAGCACTTACATCATTGCCCTTTTGGGTGTGGCGATATGGTATGTCACAGCTCCATGGCAGCGCAATAGATGGGACATCGCCCTAATGGTGTTTGCCTTTATCCTGACCAGTATGTCGCCGTCCGACCTTTTCCCTGCATTCATCCGCAAGAACTATGTGCAGCCATACGCCTTGAAGGCATTGCCATGTGTGCTGATATGGTTTAAGCTTGTATATGAGATGGCAACGAGAGATTATCGTGATGCACAAGATGATATTGATATGAAAAAATAAAAAGATAGAAATGAAATTGAAGAGAAATTTGTTTTCGGCACCCTTGTGTTTCGTCATCAATGTGGTGTTGGTTTATATCGTATATGCTGTTTGCCGCCTGGTGTTCTTGGCGGTCAACTGGGGTATGTTCTCTGATACCATTACTTGGGGAGGTTTTGTGGAGATGTGGTATGGTGCTTGGTTCTTCGATACCTCTGCCATCCTCTATACCAATGCGCTTTATGCCCTGCTGATGCTTTTCCCTATCCACTACAAGGAGAAGGGATGGTATCAGAAGATGGCTAAGTGGGTGTTTGTGGTGTGCAATTCTGTTTGCGTCATTGCAAATTTAGTGGATTGCGTTTATTTCCAGTATACTACTCGCCGCACAACAATGACGGTGTTTTCTGAGTTTAAGCACGAGAACAATCTAGGCAGCATCTTTGGTGTCGAGATCTTTCGCCATTGGTATTTGGTGCTTATTGGTATTTTGCTGATTGTGGCTCTTTGGAAGTTGTATCGCATGCCTAAGGGACAGATGCCTAAAGAGGTTTCTCTGCCTTATCGCCCAGCCAAGTTGATGAGATATTACGTTGTGCAACTTTTCTGCTTGGCTGTCTTTGTACCTTTGTGTATCGGAGGTATGCGTGGTGGTTTTACTACGGCTGTGCGCCCTATAACCATCAGTAATGCCAACCAATATGTGAAGAGTCCTCTTGAGGCAGCCATTGTGCTCAATACCCCTTTCTCCATGCTTCGTACCCTGGGCAAGAAAGTGTTCGAGGTGCCTGCTTATTATGCGGAGAGTCAGCTCAATGCCATCTATTCTCCTGTGCACGAGCCAGCTGATAGCTTGATGAAGCGCAAGAAGAATGTGGTGGTTATCATCATTGAGAGCTTTGGCAGAGAGTATATCGGTGGGTTCAATAAATGGCTGGATGGGGGCAAGTATAAGGGATATACTTCTTTTACAGACTCCTTGATGCAGCACAGTGCCACTTATCTCTATTCTTTCTGCAATGGCAGGAAGAGCATCGATGGTATGCCAAGCGTATTATCGAGCATTCCTATGTTTGTGGAGCCATTCTTCCTTACCCCTGCTGCCCTCAACAATGTGAGTGGCTTGGCTGGTGAACTGAAGCATGAGGGCTATCACTCTGCCTTCTTCCATGGGGCTGAGAATGGGTCGATGGGATTTCAGGCTTTTGCTCAAGCCACGGGATTTGATGAGTATTTTGGTCGTACGGAGTATGATGCCGACAAGCGTTTTGGTGGCGACAAGGACTTTGATGGTACTTGGGCCATTTGGGATGAACCGTTCATGCAGTTCTATGCCACCAAGATGGGGGAGATAAAGCAGCCATTTATGACGGCCCTCTTCACCGCCTCTTCTCATCATCCTTTTGTGATACCAGAGCAGTATAAAGGCAGATTCAAGGAGGAAGGCTTGCCTATTCACAAGTGTATTCGCTATACTGACAATGCCCTGCGCCAGTTCTTTAATAAGGCAAAGACGATGCCATGGTATAAGAATACTATCTTTGTGATTACTTCCGACCATACCAACATGAGCGACCATGCTTATTATCAGACCGATTTGGGAGGCTTCTGCTCGCCAATCATCTTCTTCGACCCTAGTGGCGAGTTTAAGCCAGGCATGCGTGATGCCATCGCCCAGCAGATAGACATCATGCCTACCGTATTGAGCTATCTGGGTTATGACAAGAAGTATGTGGGCTTCGGCATCGACCTGCTCACCACCCCGGCTAAGGATACATGGGCAGTTAATTATCTCAATGGTATCTATCAATATGTGAAGGGCGATTATCTCTTGCAGTGGGATGGTCAGAAGACCAAGGCACTCTATCGCTTCCGCACCGACCTCTTGCTGAAACACAATGTTGCCGCCCAGGAACCAAAGGTTCGTGAGGCGATGGAGCGAGAGGTGAAAGCCATCATCCAGTCGTACATGGAACGTATGACCAGGAACGAGCTGGTGGTGAGGAAATAGTATATTTTATATGTCTAACATTTGCCAAAGGGCAATCTTAATGTGAGTTTTATGATGAACGAGACAAAGAAAAGAAGACTTCCGGCAGGCATTCAGTCCTTCAAGGCAATTCGTGAGGGAGGCTATGTTTATGTGGATAAGACCGACTTGGTTTGGCAAATTGTAAATGAGGGGGATAAATATAACTATTTGAGTCGCCCTCGTCGATTTGGCAAGTCTATCCTTTTGGATACGTTCCAATGGTATTTAGAAGGTAGAAAGGATATGTTTGAGGGCTTGAAGATCATGCAGCTGGAAAAGGACTGGAAACAGCACCCTGTTGTCCGATTCGACATGAGTGGTGCTGGAACTACAGCGGAAGAGCTTACAAGCTATTTCGAAGATACTTTTGATGAGTATGAGAAAAAGTATGGTATCACTGCTCCTCCTAGAACTTTGTCCAAACGTTTCAAGAACATCATCATGACAGCTCAGGAACAGAGCGGACAAACGGTTGCTATATTGATAGACGAATATGACTCTCCGCTACAGCATTCATGGAAAACTCCTCATCATGAAGGATGCACCGAGGTATATCGCAAGGTGTTTGCTATTCTCAAGGAGGCTGATGAATATGAGTATTTTGTGTTTATCACGGGTATTACCAAGTTTACACAGATTTCTCTTTTCTCAGTGCTCAACAATTTGAGCAATCAGAGTTTCAATCCTCAGTGGGCTACCATTTGTGGTATTACGGAAGAGGAAATCGCCGAGAACTTTGCGCCAGAGTTAGAGCAGATGGCAGAGCGAAATGGATGGAGCTTGCAGGAAGTGCATGATAGACTGAAGAATTACTATGATGGCTATCACTTTAGTCGTCGTAATATGACAGATGTCTATAATCCATATAGCTTAATTCATGCTTTGGTTAATCAAGATGTTCAAAACTATTGGGCATCATCTGGTGCAACCACTTTGATACCAAAGTTTGTGGATGATATGGAGTTGCGCTTGAGAAATTTTGAGGATTGCCCTATCATGCGTTTTACGTTGGAGACATCTGACGTTACAGGCGGTGGTGCAGAGTTGTTCCTCTATCAGTCGGGCTATTTAACCATCAAGTCGTCAGATGAGTTTGGCTATAACTTAGGTTTCCCTAATGAGGAAGTTCGCCAGGCACTCTATGAGATGGTGATACCAGCCCTTACGATGCGCAAAGACCAAGAGGTAACTAGTATTCAGGCAGGCCTCATTCGCCAGTTGGGTCTTTGCCAATTGCCAGAAGCCATGAAGTCGCTCAAGTCGTTGATAGCTGATGTGCCTTATAGCAATAAGAAGCTTGCCTCTATGGATATGGAGGAGCGTTATCGTCTCATTATCAGCAGCATCCTCAACGCCCTTGGCTTCCGCACCGAGGTGGAGCACATGCTCTCCACGGGTAGGATAGACATTCTCTGCTTTTCTCCTCGCTATATCTATGTGATGGAGCTGAAACTCTCTAAGAATGGTGGATTGGTTGCTGCTGAGCAGCAAATCAAGGCAAATCGATATCTAGAGCCTTTCAGGGCTGATAAGAAACGAGAGGTGATAGGTCTTGCCATCGAATTGGAGGATATGGGCAAGGGATTGCTGGATTGGAAGAAGGTGGAGTAATTACTTCTCTATAGCGTCTTTTCTATCTTAGTAGCTTTGCTATTATTTAATATTCCAGAATCATAGAGTATAATTAAAAAGAGTTTTTATTAAAGAATCATAGGAATGAAAAAAGTTAGTATAATAATACCCAATTATAATTATCTGAAGTATCTTCCACAAAGATTGGATTCTGTTTTCAAACAGACTTTTACGGATTACGAAGTGATATTGTTGGACGATAGTTCTACAGATGGTAGTGCAGAATATTTGAGGGAGCAAGCTATCTGTCATCCCCAGGTAACCCATTGTGTATTGAACGAAAAAAATACAGGCAATCCTTTTATGCAATGGGAAAAAGGTATATCATTATCTAAAGGCGAATATATATGGATAGCGGAGAGTGATGATTATTGTAAGCCTGATTTTTTGGAAAAGATGGTGTCGATTCTTGATGCTAATCCAGATGCTAGCTATGCGATGTGCGGCTCTAATCTTGTAGATGGTTTGGACAAGCCCATTCTTGACGATTACGATAAATGGCCGCAAAAATCTAATGATAGGGGGGCGGCCTATAAGTATCTCTCAGCTTCTTTTCTCAAACATTTCTTGCTATGGTATAATGCGGCTTATAATGCCAGCATGATTGTGTTTCGTCGAGATTGTTTAGATAAAATACAGATGGATTTTTGTTCTACTCGATATTGTGGGGATTGGCTCTTCTGGATAAAACTTACGGAAGTAGGAAATGTCATTGTATTGCATGAGCGACTTAATTATTTTAGAAGGCATCAGAAAAGTGTTACTTTTATCTCTGATAGAGGAGAAAAGCAAATGGATGAGAAACTACTTATCTTCTCTTATCTTTGGAAGCATCACCATTTTGGCTGGTATCGTGATAATTTGTCTAGAGGATATGTTTATAAGGAAATCTTAAGGGCAAGGATGTCGGAAAGCAAAAAGAAAGAATGTATTGCTCAGATTAAACGATTGGGTGCCAATCGCTTGCTATATAGTCTGGAGCGTGTGGTTAAGGTGCTTAGCCAGATACTTCCTTTTATCCCTGCCCCTAAGCGTGATTATGTAGAGGGTGTTAAGTTAACTCGTTGATGATATTTTGGAATTTCTTGTAAGTGTCATCGAAGGTAAAGAAGTGCTTTTGTGCTTTCATACCTTCGATAATACGAGCTTTTTCATGCTCATCGGTGGATAGCTTCATCACGGCTTCTGCGAATCCATTTGCGTCACCTATTGGCACTAAGATGCCTGCTTTGCCATTGTTGAGAATTTCCCTAGGACCCGTAGGACAGTCGCTGCTTATGATAAACTTATCTAACAGCAAGCCTTCTATCAAGACCGTAGGTAACCCTTCAAACTTGGCACTATGCAGCAAGATTGTACAATTTTTCAGCCAAGGATATGGATTGGCTGTAAATCCCATAAACTTAACGATGTCCTCTACTTCTAGTTCGTGGACGAGAAACTTCAACTGTTCTTCTGATTTTCCCTTGCCTAGTATATAAAGAGGTGTTGTTTGGTGGTATTTTTTCTTCAGGATACTCATGGCATGAAGCAGAGTTGTTATATCCTTCTGACTTTCTTCTAATCGCTCTATAGCTATCATATATTTCCCTTTTTCTTTTATGTTAAATGATGGGGCGTTTGCCTTTGCTTGTAGGGTTGCTATGTCCTTTGCATTGTAAATCATCCTTACCTTATCTGCTAGCATAGGGAAATTATCTATAAATTGGCTTTCCATCGCTTTTGAGATGGTAACGATTCTGTCATATTTTGCCATGCGTTTATAGATGCGATTTCTCAGTTTTTGATTAGAGGAGATGTCGGAAGGTAAGCTGAAATGATAAAAACCGATTTTTGGCTTTTTGATAGATGATAAAAATGAAGGGTAACTGCATGCAAAGTCTATGACAACATCATGAGATGCAGCCAATTTGCAAAGTCCGATACCGATAGCTCTTCTGCGTAAGGGATTCAGTAGTAGCTCATCTGCGATTTTCATTGCTTTGGAAATATTGCCCTTTACCCTTTTGATGGGGTATTTAGTTAAGTACTTGGATTTATTGAAGTATACAATTCTTACCTCTTTAGGTACGGAGCTTATGAAAACTTCTAGCTTGTCTATGTGCACACCGATGGCAAGGGTTATTGCAAATTCTTGTTGCTTTACGATATGTCTCAGATACTCGATGAGTACAGTATCAATTCCTCCATCCAGAAATCTGCTCATCACGAAGAGCAAGCGTTTTTTTCTAGAGGATAGTGGTTTCTTAATTATATATTCTTCCATTTCTTCTTATATTTATTCAATGACTATTGTGTTGAATTTTCTTGTGTTCCATAACCTTTGCCACAACCATAAATTGATAAATACCCAATAGGAGAGTATAGATAACTCCGGGCAAGCCATCTTTATATCCTCCTTTTAGTACATATCCCTTGAAGGTACGGAAGATGGGCTTGATAAAAAGGTGTATTATCCCATATTGCTTATCCTTGCGGCGCATCACCTCGTAGTTGCTATAAGTGTTATTCTTGCGTAGGATGTCGGTGATGGTATCATTGGCAAGATGTTCGAAAGCTAATTCCTGCTTTTGGCGAGGTATCTTACAGATGGTGCCATCCACAATTGGTGATGTGTGGATAATGGGAGGCCACTTTGTCTTTTCCTTTCTGAAAAAGCGTAAGATATAATCGGGATAGCTGCTGTGCATAAATCTTCCCATGAAATAGTTCTTTCGTGGAATGCTTATACCATCTGGGCAGTCTTCTTCGGTTATTCGAGCATATAAGTAGTTGCGTAGAGCTGGCGTAACAATTTCGTCGGCATCCGCAACTAATACCCAGGGATTGGAGGCGGAGTCAATGGCATATTGGCGAGCTGGCTCCACAATAGAGATGTTTCCTTTAGGGAAAGTAACTATCTTACAACTATATTGCCTAGCAATTTCTAGTGTATTGTCGGTACTCTCCATATCACAAATGACAATCTCATCAAAGTCCTTGACCGAGTCCAATACTCTCGCCAAGAACTTTGATGCATTATATGTATTGATAACGACAGAAATTTTACCTTTTTCCATAAATGTGCATTTTTATCATTTATTCTTCCGTTACTTCCTCGCACATTACCATTTCTGCTCCTCGGTAGATAACTACGAGCTTGTGGAGTTTAGTGGTCTTTACCGACTCCTTGACGATGTCGCTATTGGCATAGCGGCAGATTTGGGCAGAGGCTTCCTTGAAGAGAACTTGCAGCTGCTCATCGGCGGTATTGGTCTTGCAGTATTTCAGTTCGATGATGTAACTGTCCACCATGTCCTTGTAGATGTCGCAGAGCGGAGAAAGGAAGATGTCGGCATAGCCACCATCGTTGTCTAGCTCTGAGATAGGGCGATAGAACTGGTTCTGGCTGGTCATCGCCAAGGTGAAACCATGCACGAATGCTTCTCCCTTCTGCTTGTCACGCTGAGAAGAGTAACGCTTCAGACTGTCGGCGATGAACTCAAAGTATGCCTTGTAGTTGCCATCGTATGCCAATTGAGACTCTAATTTCCCCTTATTGAAACTATCATAGGTCAAATCGTTCTCCTTGTAGGTGTCTAAGAGATATGTATACATTTGGTCTCGTACTACCTCGTTTGGAATGATAAACTTGGTGGCTCCCTTGTAATCACCATCTATTGTTACCATGCCGAAATAGAAGAGCAGACTCAGGAAGTTGTCTGGGTCGTAGATGCGCTCGGCAGGGAAATTCTCCACGAGCTTACCTGTGACGAATCCTTGGGTTACCAACTGCTGGATGATGCTGGCATCATGAGCAAATTCCTTGTCATGACGGATAAGCATACGTACTTTGTCATAGTCGATACGTACATTGCTCTCTACCATATTCTTAGGAATGTCGTAGTTGTTGCGGATGTACTTGTCTAAGAAGTTAAGTACCATCACAGAATTGTACATCGTAGTTTTTCCGTACTCCTCTTCGGCAAAGCAATAGTTGTCATACCATGGCTTCATCACCTTGATGAGTTCATCCACGCTGTGGTTGAATGGCAACACACTGGAGTAATAGCCCAGCATATCTCTTACTTCATCCTCTGTGAATCCTGTCATCTCATTGAATTCCGGAGCCAGAGAGTAATTGGTGCCGATATTGAATCCGCTTGTCAGGTCATCCATCGTTACAGGGCTAACGCCTGTTACGAAGACACGTGCCAAGGTATCACCTGCAGCTCCCTTGATGGTATCGAAGAATTTTCTGAGATATCCTTCGCCATGGGTCTGTATGCGGTATCTCTGTTCATGCTCCTTGTGTGCGAGAATCTGGTTGGTGAAGTGGTCGTACTCGTCAATGAAGAGATAAATCTTCTGACCAGATTTTTTGCTTTGGGTGCAAAGATAGTTTAATTGGTTGACGGCATCTTCCTGTTGGTTGAGGCCTTCTTTGGTACCTTCTGGTAAGAGATGCGAATATACATCCACAAAGTAATTAAACTGCGTCCTGCAATAATTGTCCATGCCATGCTTGTAGTCGTTTAGGTCGCCTACAATAATGGCAAAGTTGAGATGGATGATGAGATAACTATTATGTTCGGGAGTTGGATTCTCACCAATATAGAGCTTGCCAAAAATTTCATCAAACTTGTCTTTCTTGTTGATGTCATAGTAATTTTCAAGCATGGAGATGGTAAGGCTCTTGCCGAATCGGCGAGGCCTTATAAAGAAGAAGTACATATTAGAGTCTTCTATTTCCTCGATGAAAGGAGTCTTATCTACATAGTAGCAATCCCTTTCAATCACATCCTCAAAATTCTGCATACCATAAGGTATTCGCTTGCGATAGATTCGCTTTCTTCTTTCTCTTACCATAGTTCTTTACTTTTTGCAATGACTGAGTACAAAGTTACGAATTATTCTTGAAAGTCGATATGCTAGTGGCATTTATTTATGAAACTTTATCAAAGATAAGATGCCAGCACTTGGGCTGGCATCTTATTGTTACTTAAAGAACCTGTTGAGCTGCTTGATGGCATGGTCAAACTGCTTGGCTGGCATGCGATAGTTCTTCACTGGGTTCATCTTGGCATCGTATACATCAAGACCACCCTCTGCCGTCTTCTCAAGGATGGTATCGCCCTGGATGATGAAGGCATAGTTCAGATTGCTGCCCACTACCTGCCAGAGGCGTGGGGTCTTGTCGGTCATGATACGTCCCATCGAATAATCCGATGGATTGTTCTTTACACCCAAGTAATCCTTCATCAAGGTTGGCACCATGTCGTAATGGGTGGTGCGGTGGGTATACTTATGTGCCTGCATACCAGGTATGTGCCATATCATCGGTACACCTAACTGATATGTGGAGAAGTTGCTGTTATGTCCCCAGTAGTTGCGATGGTTCTCGTTGAATTCCTGACTGTGGTCGCCAGAAACTATCACGATGGTATTGTCCATCAAGCCCTGTTTCTTCAACGTCTCGAATACCTTGCCCAGCAAGATGTCGTCCTGGTATACTGTGTTGCGATACAGGTTGTAGAATGGCGTAGGGTCCATATCGTTGCTTAGCTTGGTATAGTCGGCATATGCCCATGCTGGCTGGAACTTCTTGTTCTTGTCGGCTGGCAACTCAAAGCTGTGGGGCAGGTCGAAGAAGAGAAATGAGAAGAATGGCTTCTTGCTCTTCTTATACTTGTCGGTATCGGCGATAAATAGGTCGGCGATACGTGTGTCTCGTTCCAAAGAAGTCTTGCCTGGTGTTTCTGTACGTATGCCTGGCACACCGCCAAAGATGACTCTTCCGAAAGGAGGATCTGCCCATGTGGCGCTAGGGTAAGTTTGGATGTCATATCCCAGTTTCTGTAGGCGTTTCAGGAGAACAGGGTAGATGTGGGCAGGCTCAAAACTCTCCCAGTAATAGCACGATAATCCGTAGAAGAGGCTGAATACACCACTTCTAGTTCCATTGCTACCGCTGAAATGGTTGGTAAACTATTGGTTCTGCTGTGCAAACTGATAGGTGTTTGGCATATTCTCGGCATTGAGTGTGCGCTTGTTCCATGAGTCGAGCAGGATAACCACGATGTTAGGAAGAGACTCTGGTTTCACCTCCTCCAAAGGACGGATGGGATATTGCAGATCTTCGCTCTGCCTGCCGTTTACATTGCCCACTCCCTTAGGAGGTTCAAATCCATGCTCCAGTAAGAAGCGGTTGGCGGATGTAGGGAAGTAATAAGGCAGCAATGTGGCGCTCTTCATCACCGATTGGTGCTGATAGAAACTGGCGTAGATGTGCCAGATATGGGCATAGAGGGTGCATCCTATGAAGCAACCTGCCACGAACCAAGCGTATGCCTTCTTTTTCCACTGCCAGATGCGATGGGATGCATACCATACGCTTACCACGATTGCTGCCACAATCAAAAAGAGGGCTATCTCCTTGAGATAAAGCAAGATGCTGAAATTGAATATCTCTCCGGCACCTTCACCGAATACCATACTCAGCACAAATCCATTGATATGGAAATGGTAGATGCCATATACCTGAGAGTTGAGGTAATTGAGGATACAGAGCAGGATGACACCCACAATCTGTACTGCCATAGCCGACTTATGGCAGCGACACGCCAACACGATGGTGCCCAATAGATAAGGTATCAATGCAAACTGTGAGGCATGGCTCACGCTGGAGGCAATGAAGAACACCCATCCTTCGAAATCCATGAAGTCGAGTACGGTGCTTCCTATGATATAGCTACCAAACTGGATGGCAAGCAATAAGGTGGACAAGGCGTAAAACAAGCAACCTTGCTTAAGGCCTATCTTGAATGTTTGTTGATAATTCATATCAATGTTTGTTGTAAACTCTTGTTGAAGTTTGTAGAAAACTCATATTATTGTTTATTGCTGTTTGGGGTGCTGACAGCTCTTCGCTGCTGCTGTTCTGCTTTGTACTTTAGCCATTCTTGGCGAGTACGCTTCCAGCGGTTGTGAGTCCAGAGATAGTAAGGTGGCTGGCGTTGGATTGTATTTTCTAGCTCTCTGATGTACATCTCGGTGATATCAAACTCCTTACATTCTTTGGGCTTATCGGTCAAGAGCTTGAACTCTCCTTGATAGTATCCGCGACGCACTCGCTGCATATCAAGGTAATAAACGGCAAGATCCATTTTGCGGGCAATCTTTTCTGTACCCGTAAAGACTGGAGTGTCGTGGTGGAGAAAGTCTGTCCAGTAGTGAATGTTCTCCCATAATGGCACTTGGTCGGCGATGAAGCCAATAACTGTAGGTTTGCCTTCTTGGCGCATCTTGATGATTTTACGAATGGATTCTGCCATCGGTATACATCTAGCTCCTAGGCGGTTGCGAAGATGGAGGAAGAGCTTGTCGAAGGCTTTGTTTTCCAGAGGATGGTATATTTGGCCACATGAGGCTCTTTCACCCATGCATATTTGCAGCGAGGTAACCCACTCCCAGTTGCAGTAATGTCCCAGATATATAGCGCACGACTGGCCTTTCTGGCATGATTCTCTTACTTTCTCTGCACCTATGAACTGCATGCGTTTCATCACCTGCTTCTTGCTCATCGTGAAGAGCTTGATGGTTTCTACGATATAGTCGCAGAACCAGGAGTAGAATTCCTTCTCTATCTTGATGCGCTCTGCCTCGCTTTTTTCAGGGAAAGAGTCGAAGAGATGTTTTCTTACCAGTGGGCGGCGGTATTTTACCACATAATAAATAAGGTAAAATAAGCCATCGCTGAGAATGTAGAGCACTCTCAGCGGCAGCAGAGACATCAAGTACCAAATGCAGAATACACTGCCATATAATATCTTCTTCATCATTTCTTCTTTCTGTAAGAATGCAAATTCAACATCCTTTCTTAAAATGTTTCAAATTCCTCCATTCGTTTCATTTCACTTTTGTTTGGAATACCGAAAATAACTTGCTCGCCGAAAGTATCCTTGATGGTAAGCATGCCGTAATAGAACAGCAGGCTTGGGA
>OFMH01001443.1_pt1 | contig 12845 bp, 10 predicted proteins | sample 1541761 | NCBI WGS metagenome assembly OFMH01 (sample SAMN04209249, study PRJEB22552) | human gut metagenome | biome: gut; material: feces | host: Homo sapiens | place: USA: Oklahoma
GCGTAGATCTCCGCAAGGATCCTATGGCTATGCAGCGCTTGAAGGAGGCAGCTGAGAAGGCTAAGATTGAGTTGTCTAGCTCTACATCTACCGAAATCAACTTGCCATACATCACAGCAGTTGACGGTATGCCAAAGCACTTGGTTAAGACTTTGACCCGTGCACAGTTCGAGCAGTTGGCTCACAACCTGATTCAGGCTTGTCTCGTACCTTGCCAGAATGCCGTTCGTGATGCTAAGCTCTCTACATCAGATATCGACGAGGTTATCCTGGTTGGTGGTTCAAGCCGTATCCCAGCCGTTCAGACACTCGTTAAGAACTACTTCGGCAAGGAGCCTTCTAAGGGTGTTAACCCTGATGAGGTAGTAGCAGTAGGTGCAGCTATTCAGGGTGCCATCCTGAACAAGGAAGAGGGTGTTGGCGACATCGTATTGCTCGACGTTACTCCATTGACTCTCGGTATCGAGACCATGGGTGGTGTAATGACCAAGCTCATCGATGCTAACTCAACCATCCCTTGCAAGAAGAGCGAGGTATTCTCTACTGCAGCTGATAACCAGACAGAGGTTACCATCCACGTATTGCAGGGTGAGCGTCCAATGGCAGCTCAGAACAAGAGCATCGGTCAGTTCAACCTGACAGGTATCGCTCCAGCTCGCCGTGGTGTTCCTCAGATTGAGGTTACCTTCGATATCGATGCCAACGGTATCTTGAACGTATCAGCTAAGGATAAGGCTACAGGCAAGGAGCAGAGCATCCGCATCGAGGCTTCATCTGGCTTGAGCGAGGACGAGATCAACCGCATGAAGGCTGAGGCTGAGCAGAACGCTGCTGCTGATAAGGCTGAGCGCGAGAAGATCGACAAGATGAACCAGGCAGACAGCATGATCTTCACCACCGAGAACTTCCTGAAGGATAACGGTGATAAGATTCCTGCAGACAAGAAGCCAGGCATCGAGCAGGCATTGCAGCAGTTGAAGGATGCTCATAAGGCAGGTGATGTTGCAGCCATCGATTCAGCTATCAACAACTTGAACACCGTAATGCAGGCAGCTTCTCAGCAGATGTACCAGGGCGGCCAGCAGGCAGGTCCTCAGGGTGCACAGGGTGGCCAGCAGACACAGCAGGGTGCTAACGATGGTGCTCAGGATGTTCAGGACGCAGATTTCGAAGAGGTTAAGTAATCTCTCTCATCATAGAGAAGTTATTAGATTAGCATAAAGATCAAAGGCGTGTAAGGCTCTGAAAATGAGTTTTACACGCCTTTTTTCGTGTCTTTATGTTTTTTTATATATCTGCTTATGGCTTTATCGCAGAAAAATATGTATATTTGCAAGTTATGAAGGGGCGAAAGTTCCTGCAAGAGAAGAAAAAGACAAGTTCTAGTAAAAGAAGGAAAGGAAACGGGATATGGCAAAGAAAAGACCGCAGGTAGCACTGGTTTATGATTTTGACGGGACATTATCTCCCGGCAACATGCAGGAGTTCGGATTCATCCAGGCAACCGGAAAGACAAAAGAGGAATTCTGGGATAAAAACCGGAAGCTTGCCGTGGGCAAGGATGCCAACGGCATTCTTACCTATATGTATATGATGCTGGATGAAGCGAAGAAGAACCATATCTCGCTCACCCGCGAATCCTTCCAGAGCTTCGGCAGGAATGTGGAGCTCTTCCGTGGCGTAAAGCAATGGTTCTCGTTCATCAACGAATATGGTGCAAGCATCGGATTGGAGATCAAGCACTACATCAACTCCTCGGGATTGAAGGAGATGATAGAGGGCACACCCATCGCTCAGGAATTCGAGAACATCTATGCCTGCTCGTTTCTCTATAATGAGGATGGCATCGCCTACTGGCCAGCCGTAGCCGTGGATTATACCACGAAGACGCAATTTCTCTTCAAGATCAACAAGGGCATCCGTCAGGTGAGCGACAACAGCAGGGTGAACCAGTATATTCCTGATAACAAGCGCCCCATCCCTTTTCCGCGAATGATTTATTTCGGGGATGGAGAAACCGATGTGCCCTGCATGAAGATGGTGAAGGAGCACGGCGGCCATTCCATTGCCGTATATGATACTCCCCAGAAGGAGGCGATGGCATGCCAACTGGTTAGGGAAGGCCGTGCCAACTTTATGTGCACGGCGAACTACAGCAAGGGAAGCGTGATGAACATCATCGTGAAGCGAATACTGGATAAGATCAAGGCGGATTTCGAATTCGACAGATTGATAGAGGTGAACCAGAAGAAGGCGTGGAAGTAGAAGCGGAAATATAGGTGAAACGCTGAAACGCTGAAACGCAGGAAAGAAAAAGAAAGAAATATAATATTAATAAATAATTAATGGGAAGAAACAAATACTCAGCAGGAGAAATCAAGGAAATCGGAAAGTTGCTGCGCCTGAAGAATGCCGGCAACCGTTTGCAACAGAAATTGATACGCCACGACCTTCGCGTGGATTATGAATTCAACATCTCTGACTTCAATGAGCCGGGCAAGGCTTTCGGCGAGGAGGAACTGCAGGATGCCATCAAGCGTGGCGCCATCCAGATTCTCGACGATGCCACCATCGAAGCCATGAAGGCGAAACGTGCAAGAGACAAGGCACGTGATGAAGCCGAGAAGCAGAAGGATGCCATCGCCAGCGGTGAGCAAACCGACTGGCAGGAGGCAATGAAGGAGTGGAACGAATGGGAAAATTCCAAAGAAAAATAAATGTTAGAATCGAATTCCGAAGGAGATTCCGAGGATTTATTGAATTATAAATAAGATAGAAACAAAAAAGAAATATGGCTAAAGTATTGATCAAGACTTCAGAGGGCGACATCAAGGTGCGCCTCTACGACGAGACTCCTCAGCATCGTGACAACTTCTTGAAGTTGGCAAAGGAGGGATATTTCGATGGCACTCTCTTCCACCGTGTCATCAAGGATTTCATGATCCAGGGCGGCGACCCTGACAGCAAGGGCGCTCCAAAGGGCAAGATGCTGGGCACGGGCGGACCTGATTACACCATCCCTGCCGAGTTTGTTTATCCACAGCTCTTCCACAAGCGCGGTGCCTTGAGCGCTGCCCGTCTGGGCGATGAGGTGAACCCTGAGCGTGAGAGCAGCGGCAGCCAATTCTATATCGTCTGGGGAAAGACATACAAGCAGAACGAGCTGAAGCAGATGGAGAAGCAGATGGGCATGCAGATGGAACAGAACATCTTCAACCAGCTTGCCAAGGAGCACCATGATGAAATCATGAACTTCCGCCGCAACCGCGACCGCGAGGGCTTGATGAAGCTTCAGGATGAGCTGGTGGATGAAACCAAGAAGCGCTGCAAGGAGCAGGGTTACCCTAAGTTTACCGAGGAGCAGCAGAAGGCTTACACCGAGGTGGGCGGCACCCCATTCCTCGACAACCAATACACCGTTTTCGGTGAGGTAGAGGAAGGTCTTGACGTAGTAGAGAAGATTCAGAACTGCGAAACCATGCGTGGTGACCGCCCTAAGGAGGATATCAGCATGGAGATTTCCATTATAGAGGAGTAAAGGCTTTAAGTAGCTTCAACTATTCATTCGTATTAAACTCAAGTTTCGCATGTATACATGCGAAACTTGAATATTAAACAAAAAAACAAATCAAAATGAAAAAGATTCACGGAAAAATGATGAAGGGCATCACGGCCAGAAGCCTGATGATGCTCCTGGCATTGGCAGTTTCTAACTACTGCCATGCACAGCAAGCCACTCACGGAAAGGGAGCGAAACAGCAAGCCGCAGCCATGCAGCAAGCCACCATCGTGGTAAGCAATCCAACTTCCACCCCCCGCACGGAGCTTATCTCTCTCAATATGAGCGAGGTGAAGGCGAAGCTGGGCAATGCCACCCCCAAGAAGGGAGAGGCTTATATAGTGAAGAACAAGCGAGGACAGCAGATTGGCTCGCAGATTACCCACGATGGCTATCTGCTCATCGATGCCAGCGTGCGCCCTCACGGTTCTGCCACTTACTACGTGAGCATCGGCAAGCCTTACCAGCAGAAGGTTTATGCCACCGGCGCTCTCTATAAGATAAGAAAAGACGATATCGCATGGGAGAACGACCGATGCGCCTACCGCGTATATGGCCCTGCCCTTCAGAAGACCGGCGAGCGCTCCTTCGGCACCGACATCTGGGTGAAGAACACTCCTGATACCGTGGTTTACGAGCGATACGTAAAGGATATGAACGGAAATATCAAGGGCGATAAGATGGATGCCAAGGTGAGAGCCTTGCAGAAGCAGGAGAAGGTAGAGAAGAATACAGCAAAGGCAGCTGCTCTTGCCAAGCAAATCAAGGCTCTTCAGGCAGAATCACGAGAGACGGACATCCTCACCTCCTTCCATCTCGACCATGGCAACGGATTGGATCCTTATCGCGTGGGCGCTACCCTGGGATTGGGTGCACCAAGCCTCATGGTGGGCACCCAGCAGTATCTGCCTTATTGCTACAAGACATACAAGATACTGGATAACGGTCCGCTCAGCTTCACCGTAGAGCTGACTTACAACCCATCTGCCGTAGGCGATATGCAGAATGTGGTGGAGCACCGCATCATCTCGCTCGACAAGGGCAGCAACTTCAACAAGATGACCGTATGGTATGACGGCTTGACCACTCCTACCGATTTTGCCACCGGTTTCCCAATCCACGAGGAGGATACGGAGATGAAGACCTTCGCCAAGGATTACGTAAGCTATGCCGACCCTACTGATAACGTAGAGGTAAACAATTCTCAGGTATATGTGGGCGTACTCTTCCCAGAAGGCATCGACCACACCTACTACCAGCTCTTCGATAAGAAGCACGATGGTGCCACCGGTCATGCTCTCGGCTTGAAGCGTGGCTTGAAGAACCAGGAAAAGTACAGCTATTACTTCGGTGCCGCATGGAGCAAATATGATGTAAGGAGCTATGCCGAATGGCAGATCCGCATCAAGGATTACCTGGATGCATTGAAGAATCCTCTCCAGGTTGAGGTGAAATAGAAACTTCGAATACTACTTTTTTATCTCACTAGGAAATATTAGTTTCTTCACAGTGTAAATGTTTGTAATCCACAGAGAAAGTTATGTTCCGCAGTGTTGAACTTAAGTTCAACACTGCGGAATACAAGTTCAGCACTTCTGAACATAGGTTCAAAAGTGCTGAATATAGTTTTAAATTAAGAGTACAAGAAATACTCGTTCTTCTAAAACCTTAAATCTTTTATGGCAATCAATCTTACTTCGTCATCTCGAAGCCCACGCGCACACCATCGTAGTTATCCACAATGCTGCTCACGGCACTCATCGTAGTGCTGCCGGTAAGATTCAGCTTGCTCAGGGTCTTGACCAGCGTGAGCAGCTTCTTCTGCTCAAAGAGAAGGCTGATGCCATTGGTAGTGCGGGTGGCAAAACCCGAAGCACTCAGCAGCAAGCCCTTCAGCTGGATGGCATGCGTCTTCTCATCGAAGGTATAGGTGCCGTTCCATGACTTGCCGTCGATCTTGGCAGCAAAGGTGCCATCGGTCTTGAAGGCAAAGTAGGTATTGCTCTGGCTGAAGCCGAACTTATTGTAGTACTTGCTCAGATCCTCCTCTATCTTGTTGGCAGCAATCTCGCCGCCAGCCTTTGCCAGCAGGTTCTCTGAGGTGAAGGCGCAACCCGGCTTGCTGTACTTCCAGGTATGGGCGCAGAGATCTGCCTGCGAGAAGGTGGCTGAACCTATCACTTTGTTCAGAATGCCATTGATGATGCTGCTGCCGGTAGAGCTGCTGCCGGCAGTAGTGCCGCCTCCCAGCAAACCGCCTAATACGCCTGCCACTACGCTTCCTGCAGAATAACCGCTATTGGTGGTAGCCGAAGTAGAAGTAGATGTGGTAGGAGCAGATGCCGCAGCTGAAGATGTTGCAGTAGATGAAGAAGTGGTCTTCTTGGCTGTTGTTTTCTTGGTAGTTGTTTTCTTCTTCGATGTCTTTTTAGTTGTTTTCTTCACAGGCATCAATTCTGAAAGTGAAGCCTCCTGAACAGCTTCATTCATTGCGCATACATTGCTGCCGGAAGTGCTGGCAAGCACCAGGGCAGCCATTAAAAATACCTTTCTCATTTTTTACTTTCTATTTATTATAATTGTAACTTTCGTTTTAAAAATGTATCCTGCTTATATGATGCAGCATTTTCTTTTTTCGCTGCAAAGTTCGCACTTTTTCCGCAAATAACAAAGAAAAAACTCATTTTTCATCATTATTTGTTATTTCCTTAGACGAAAGAGGCGTCAAAAGGTTCAAATATCGTTCAGAGAAAGGTATAAATGTTTCATTTTTTTGACATACATCAAAAAAGAACGATTATTAGCATAAATTTATCAAAAAGTGTACCCGAATATGATAAGAAAGCCCTATCTTTGCACCGTTAACAAATCACAATAGGTTATGAATGATTTAATTAAGGTCAACACAATGAGCGAGAATATGGCATTGAACAAGTGCCAGGAGATTCTCAACGATCGCCGTGAGGCTCTTGCTTCTAAGGCGAAGAAGAATGATTAAGGGTAACTTTCGCAAGAGAGTGCTCTTGAGGAAAATTACGTAAGAGAGAAAGGAAATTACGTAAAAAGATTATTTTCAGAATGACTCTTTGATACCACAAAGAGAAAAAAAAGGCAAAAAGTCCCGTTGGCGAGTAAAATCGTTCAACGGGACTTTTTGATTTATTCCTTGCTCTTCTCAGCCTTCATGATTACCTCGACATGGTTGCCGCTCTTCATGAGTACATTCTTGAGGAAGTCGGAAACCTGCTCGCCACGGAGGTTCTTCACAAACTCCTTGTAGCCGGTATGGTTATCGAAACCGAGACCTGTATAGTTGGCAAGAACGCCGAGCCAATAAGCATTGTTCTTCTCATCTACACCTGCCTGCTTCAGGAGAATCTCCTTCACCTTCTGCAAGTCGGCAGCATCTACCTGCTTCTCTACCTCATCCACACCCTTGAAGAAATAGGTGATGGCGGTATCAGCCTTCTCCGGATTCAAACCGGCATTGGCGGTGATGCTGATGATGGATGCCTTGTCGTCGAAATCGCGGAGCATGCCGAAGGTGGCTCCTGCATGGTAAGCTGCACTCAACTGCTCACGGATGGTGCGCAGATACTGCATCTCCAGCAGTCGGGAGGTTACATCTGCCAGTACCATGTTCTGCATAGAGAATGGCAACTTGGTGCTCCAGATCTCTGATGCCTGGGTTTGAGGATTGGACATCGCCTTGGTAAAGTTGTTCTTCACCTCGCCCTTGGCGTATGGAATCTCCTTGTTCTTCAGCTTGAAGCCATTGTTTGGCAAGCTGGCGATATACTGCTCGATGAGCGGGAGGAGGGTCTTCTCATCGTAGTTGCCCACGAAGTAGAAGGTGAAGTCCTTGGCATTGCCGTAATACTCCTTGGCAAGCGCCATCAGGCGATCGTAGCTGATGGCCTTGATCTCATCAGAAGTAGGAATGCGGCCAATCTTGCTGCCCAGGTAAAGGGTGCTCTGCAATGAATCCTGATATACCATATTAGGATTGTTGCTCTGGTTGGCCAATATGGTAGCATAGGTATTCTGAAGATTCTTGAACGACTTCTCGTCCTTGCTCAATGCTGTCATCTTGAGATAGATGAGCTGCATCAGGGTCTCCACGTCCTTAGGAGTAGAATTACCGGAAAGGCCATGGCTGTAAGGATTGATGGAGAAACCTACACCTGCCTGCTTGCCTGCGAGCGCCTTTTCAAGCTCGGTGCTTGAGAAATCGCCCAAACCGCTGGTACCCCAAGCCTCGGTCATCAGCATGATGCTAGGGTAATCGCTCTTCTCGAGAGCAGAATAACCCACCTTGGCACCGGCTGCGAAGAGAATCTCATTATCCTTGAAATCGGTCTTCTTCAATACCACCTTGGCACCGTTGGAAAGGGTAAGCTGCTTGTAACCCAGCTGCTTGTTCTCTACGGTCTTCTTGATCTTGCCTGGCTTAGGCAACTGAGCCATCAATGGCTCCTGCTTCACGTTGTCCACGTATGCCTCCAGCTTCTCAGAGCGCACCTGCTTCACGATATCGGCAAGCTCCTTCTCGGTAGGATAAACGGCACCCTCTGCCTCGCGCATCAGCACCATCGATACCAGGTTGGTATCGCTCTGGCAAACCAGCTGCTTGGCATAGGCATTGATGGCCTCCAATGGCAGCTGAGGCACTACCATCTTGTAGATCTGACTCTCGTCCTCTACCGATGGGATTGGCTCGTTGGAGATGAAGTTATCCACATATTGAGAGGTAAACTGCTCGTTCTTCATCTTATCCTTGTTGGCAAGCGTCTTATCTACCCGGCTCAGGAACTCCTCCTTGGCACGCTGATACTCAGTGGCTGTGAATCCGAAGTCGTGCATGCGTTTTGCCTCGCGCAATACGGCTGCATAAGCCTCCTTTACCTTACCTGGCTTAGCCACACCGATAAGACTGAAGGCACCCTTGGTAGAAGAGAGCAGGAAGTCGCCGTCGTCGGCACCTGCCTGAAGGAATGGGCAGTCAGCTTCCTGGGCAATCTCGGCATAGCGTGCACCCAGCATAGAGGTAACCACATTGTCCATGTATCCCTTCATGAGATAGCTCATGTCGCCCTTCATTGCATTAGGGATGGCAGGATGCTTCATGAAGATATTGAAGATATCATACTGCTGCTCCTTGTCCTTGTCGATTACGTAGATGGCGGTATCATTATCGGCTACTTCCACCGGCTCAATCTTGGCGGCATTGGCAGGCACCTTGATGCCCGAGAAGAGCTCCTTGATCTTGTTCTCGATATGGTTGACATCTACATCACCCACGATGATGATTGCCTGATTGTCAGGGCGATACCACTTGCGGTAGTAAGCACGCAGGGTTTCCGGCTTGCAGCCGTCGATGACGCTCATCAATCCGATAGGGAAACGGTAGCCATACTTGTTGTTCTGATAGAGTTTTGGCAATGAGCGCTCTATCATGCGCTGCTGACCCACGATGCGCATGCGGTACTCATTGTGTACCACATCGCGCTCGTCATTGATGGCTTCCTCGGTAAGAGAGATGCCATTGCTCCAATCCTTGAGGATGAGCATACATGAATCTACGGCTGTAGGGCGGGTGGTAGGTACATCGGTGAAGTAATATACGGTTTTCTCTACGCTGGTATAGGCATTGAGATTTCTACCATACTCCACGCCGATGCTCTGCAGGTAATCCTGGAGAGAGTTACCCTTGAAGTGATCGGTACCGTTGAAGGCGAGGTGCTCAAGGAGGTGAGCCAAACCGCGCTGATCATCGTTCTCATTGATAGAACCCACTTTCTGGGCAATGTAGAAGCTGGCTACATGCTCAGGATAACTGTTGTGACGAATGTAGTAAGTCAATCCATTGTCGAGATGACCAATCTTCACATTCTTGTCCACAGGAATGGCCGGCATCTGTGCCATCGCACTTCCCACAGACAAACACAGCAGAAACGCTGCAAAAATCTTTCTTAGTTTCATCTGCTATTGATTTATAAATTACTTGTTTCCAATATTCCGCTTGCAAAATTACACAAAATAAAAAAGATTTGCAAGCATTTGGAAGATTATCTTCCCCAATACCTGCAAATCTTAACGTAAAACTAACATTGGAAGCTCTTCATCCACGAACCGCGGTAAAGGCGGATGAGGAAAAGCGTGCCTCTGAGGGTAAGCTCCGTAGCCATCGCAATCCAGACACCCTCCAAGCCATAGCTCTTGGAAAGGGCGTAAGCCAGGGTGAGACGCACCAGCCACATGGTACCCAGATTGATGGCGGCTGGCTTCCGGGTATCGCCCGCTCCCACGCAGACACAATAGGTGACGATGCTCGCTGCAAAGAAAGGCTCGGCAAAGGCCTCGATGCGAAGGCAGGTGGTACCCAGCTCGCGGATGCTCTCTACCGGCGAGAGCACACCTATCATCTCGGGGGCAAAGACATACATCACCACTCCCATCAATGCCATCACGCACATACCCAATCCCACCGTCATATAGGCGAAATTGCGGCAGAGATCGGTACGCCCGGCACCATGCGTCTGACCCACCAGGGTGGTGGCGGCATCACCGATACCATAACCCGGCATATAGCAGAGGCTCTCGGCGGTGATGGCAAACGAGTGGGCAGCAATGGCGATATTGCCCAATGGTGCCACAATCATAGTGCTCACGATCTGCGCACCGCTCATCAGGACATTCTGTATGGCTATCGGGATGCTGATCTTGCAGGCATGGTGCAGGTATTCCTTCACCCACCGGAAAGGTTCCTTGTCCTGACGCAGATTGAGTATCCGGTTACGGTATGCCGTGAGGTAGAGATTGGGCAGCGAGATGCAGATATAGGCAAGCGCCGTGCCGCAGGCAGCTCCCACTACGCCCATCTTCATGACGTAGATGAAGAGGTAATTGAACACCACATCGCAGATGCATATCAGCACCGCCATCACACTCGGGGTATGCATGTTGCCTGCCGACTTGAGCATCATCTCGGAGACATGATACAGGAATACGAAGGGCAACGCCAAACCGTATATCAGAAAATACCGTGAGGAATTGCCCGCAATATCAGCACCGCCACCCAGCCAATAAGGCAGATGGGAATGCACTCCTACACATGCCAGGGTAACACAAAGGCTGAACACCAAACCGCATATCAGGGCATGGCGGAATACCTGACGAGCCTTCACGAAATCGTTGGCTCCGATGAAATGAGCCACCTGCACCGAGAAACCGGTAGCTGCCGCACTGAGCAAACTACCAATGAGCCAGTTGGTTGACTCGATAAGTCCGATGCTAGCCGAAGCCTCAGCACCCAGATGTCCCACCATAGATGCATCGATGAAAAACATCATCACGGTGGAAATCTGTGCCAGCATGGAGGGAATACTCAACCCCACGATGAGATTGAGTTTCTCGCTGCGAGCCATCGCCCTACCCTCGCGTATCGACTCCATCAGATAATCTGTCTTATTCTTGAATAACATATTTTTCTCTTATTAATTGCGTTAACGAAAAAAATGGCGACTCCCGGAAGGAATCGCCACCTTTTTATTTAAAAACTTTAATTTCGTACCTTTGTTTTTCCCAAAACTTAACTTCCGCAGAGCGGAACAGTACTGTTTTTTGTCGTCACTGAATAAACAATCTTATTCTTACCTTAACTAACACCTGTCGTCCTTGAATAAACAATCTTTTCTAACTACCTTAACTAAAACCAATAAACCAATGAACAACAATCTTAACTTTACCTAACAACTAAACCTAATAAAATCTATTACCTAACTAAAAACCTAAAACTTATTTTTCTGATGCAAAGGTACAACTATTTTCTGAAACTGCAATACTTTTAGCCGAAAAAATGCAGAAAACTAACATTTTTTTAATATCGACAACATTTTGTGCGCGAACACAAACACTTGTTAACACATCAAAAAGGTATGTTAACACAAAGCGTTCCTAAGAATGCCATCAGACGGCAATCCTAGGAACGCTCCTATTCTATCACCTATATATAATAAGGTGTAAATCCCCAAAAATCCTACTCTGTAATCCATTCTCCCTTGAGTGCCTGGGCAGCAGCTCTAGAACCCGGTATTACCTGACCCGGACGATAGTAGCTGTCGAGCACTATCTCGAAGCGAAGCATAGAATAGGCAGGGATTACGCTACTCGAACTCTGGGTAGAACCATAAGCCAGCTGATATGGGATATACACCAGCCAATGATCGCCGATGTGCATATTGAGCACGGCTGTGGTAAAACCATCTATCCAGCCACTCGCCAAATTGGTTGTAACCTGAGCAGTGGCCTTGTCGTAGGTACCCTCGAAGGTCTTATCGAATACATAACCTGCAGGATAAGTATCAGTGCCCAGCAATCTGCCAAGATAGCTCACCTTCACAGAATCGGTGTACATAGGGCATCCGCTGCCCTTGCCTTCCTTCAACACGCGAACCACGATGTGATCAGCATCCTTGTAAGTCAAAGGCACAGCATTACCATTAGTATCCTTGTTAGGTGTCTGGTTTTGCAGCGACCATTTGAGTATTACCTTCCATTCATCGCTACCGTTGGCTATCTGCTGACGGGCATAAGCCAAAGTATCGTCAAAAGCCTGCTCGTTGCGCTCCTGCCAGTTGGCATACTCATCTACGGTGTTATCATCCTCGCTGCATGATGACAGGGCGAACACTGCCATCACGAGCAAGAAGAGATATTTAGAAATTCTTAATTTCATTACCAAGTTTCTTTAATACGCTAGTAATACTTACGCGCTCCTCGATGATGCTGCGGAGGTCAGAGATAGCTACACGCTCCTGCTCCATGGTATCACGATAACGCAGAGTTACCTTGTGATCCTTAGGTGTCTCGTGGTCAACGGTGATACAGAATGGAGTACCGATGGCATCCTGACGGCGATAACGCTTACCGATAGAATCCTTAGGATCGCCATAGTGGGTATTGAAGTGGAACTTCAACTCATCTACGATTTCATGAGCCAACTCTGGCAAACCAAACTTCTTATCCAATGGGAATACGGCACACTTCACTGGAGCCAATGCCTCTGGCAGGCGCAATACTACACGTGTCTCACCATTCTCAAGCTTCTCCTCGCAGTAAGAGTGGCACATCACGCTGAGGAACATACGGTCAACACCGATAGAGGTCTCTACATCGTAAGGCACATAGCTCTCGTTCTTCTCAGGATCGAAGTACTTGATAGATCGGCCACTGTACTTCTCGTGCTGAGAAAGGTCGAAATTGGTACGGCTGTGGATACCCTCTA
>OFMH01001446.1_pt1 | contig 12838 bp, 8 predicted proteins | sample 1541761 | NCBI WGS metagenome assembly OFMH01 (sample SAMN04209249, study PRJEB22552) | human gut metagenome | biome: gut; material: feces | host: Homo sapiens | place: USA: Oklahoma
GAAGAAAAAGAGCTCGAGTGGCTAATTCCACACTACATCCCAAAAAGAAGCATTACCACTATGGCAGGTGATGGCGGCAGCGGCAAAACTTCTATTTGGTGTGAAATTGCTGCAAGTATCAGCATAGGAAGACCCTGCTTTCTTATAAAAGAATCCATTGCGGAACCCACACAGCAATATCATGGGCAGAATGTTCTATTCTTTTCTGCCGAAGATTCCTTTGAATATACGCTGAAACGAAGGCTGAGAAAAAATGGAGCCAACTTGGCAAATATCTTTTCCATCAGTATTTCTGATGATCGCTTTCAACATATTCGTTTCGACAGCGATTTTTTAGAAAACCTCATTGCAAAATACAGACCTATTCTGGTCATTTTCGATCCTTTGCAGGCATTTGTACCTCCCTACGTCAAAATGTGCGATAGAAACGCAATGCGTACCTATATGCGCCCTTTGATTGGTCTGGGTGAAAAATATGACTGCACCTTTCTGATCATTGTCCATAGCAATAAACAGTCTGGTCTCTGGAGCAGAAAACGCATTGCAGACAGTGCTGATATCTGGGACATTTCCAGAAGCGTTTTAATGGTAGGCGAAACCAAAGAACGTGGAATCCGTTATATTTCCCACGAAAAATGCAATTATGGTGTCACAGGCGATACGGTTCTATTCTCTTTGGACGACGAAAAAATCATTTTTCGAGAGTATACCCATAAAAAAGACAGAGAATTTATCACAGAGGTTGACTATTCTGTCCGTCAAGCACCTTTGCGAGAAGAAGCAAAAGAATTTATATTGGATTTTCTAAAAAACGGACAAAAAGAAGTTTCTGAAATGGATGAAACCGCAAAAGCCATCGGTATCAAAGAGAAAACCCTGCGCCGAGCCAAAGAAGATCTGAAAAAAGATGAGCGTATAAAGATCTTCTCTCAGGGCTTTCGTCCGAAAAAATGGTATGCTGTCCGAATATCTCCAGATGATAAGGGCTAATACCATAAAAAAGCAATAAAATCAAAACATATCCGTATTTGCCCACTCTGGACAAGTACCGAAATGTATTGGTCCAAAAGGGCAAATACACCACGCCATTGAAAATACACACTTTTCTCTGTATTTGCCCTTCTCCTCAGAGAATGTCGCTCCCCTTGCCTGCGCAGACTGTTTCGTCGGATATGGGTTCAACCCAATCCTCCTAAACTTGGTCAGATCTTACATAACAAAGTGCCCTGAAAGCCTTGAAAACACTGGCTCTATCCCATTTTAGACATACTCCCAAAAGATATGTCTAATTTCTTCTATTTGGGGACACCAAATCTGACCAATGTTTTGACTTTCTCAGCTATCCAATTTCTTGCTCATCGTCCAACAAATACACATATATCTAGGAGATTTTCAAAATGATGGAAAAAAATTCACAAGCATATCAGTTACTCACTCTCATCTGTATGTCTGGCGAATGTTCTGAAAAAGCTGTTTCTATTTTCATTCCAGAGCAAGACCAGCGTAACAGACTTTTGGCAAAACTAATTGTAAATAAACTAGTCAAAAAATACCAAAAAGACAACATGACCGGATTGCGGCTGACAAGAAAATCCAAAGAATTTCTGTATACATCTGAACCAGATCGATTCAGCCTTTATTTATCAAATGGTGCAGATTATTCCATGCGACGTTCTTCCATCACAACTCGAAATCGTCAGCATGGAATTTCTGAAACCATTGCAATGATACAACGTGTCTGTATGGAAAAGTATCAAAGACAAGAAAATAAACCCAACATTTCCACATTTCTTTCTGCAAAAGAAGTAAAGTCAAACGGAACCATCATCAACTCCAAATTAACAGGGGTTTGGTTAAATGAAAACATCCCTTGGGTGTGCTATCATACTTCTCAAGAATCATTTTTCTGGTATGAAAACGTAGAAAAACGAGCTGCTGCATTGGTGCATTCTATGATAAAAACGGCTGACACAAAAACCTCCTCTGTAAACGCATTGCTTTTTGGCAACACCATGACACAAGCCAAAATGTGTTTGGAAAATCCAAAAATGCCAATGGCTCTGCAAAACAGTCATTTTCATCGGTTTTGTATTATCCCCTTGGACGAAAATGGTATCATGCTGTTGCAGCTTTTGAAGAATACAAAATTGTATGAAAATCTGTTTTCCATTCTAACCGAAGACCTGCATAAAAAAGAAATGAACTACATCCTAAATGATGGCTATAACAAAGATGGGCTTCCGGTTCTTGTTTGTATCGATTGCGACCTAAAGAGGTTAGTCTCTTTCAAAACACAACTGGATTATGCGAACTGTTCTGGGGAAGTCATTTGTTTCGATTTCCAGAAAGCAGCTATCCTAGAATTTTGCAATGACAATATTGAGATTTCAACTGTTGATTCAGAGAAGGTCAAAGAACTTTTCTTGTCCTGATAATACTCTACAAAGGGCAAATATTTGCTACTTTAACATGTTATTCTTCTAGATCGTACTGAATATGACGAACCACTCTTATCTGCTTTCATATATTTAGTACACCAAGAACCTCACAATATCTATCTTCATTGACTGCAGTTGCTAGCAGTATAGCTACATTTTTAAACTCACCATTCCGGTTGCAGCATAAGTAAATACTATTCTTATAGACATACGAATATCACTTACCTTTCTGAGAACGGTTTCGCAATCCTCCATGTTGATATACGCTTTTTTCCAATTCACTAATAGAGGAAGTCTCCTTAAGTTTAAGTACTTTAATAGTGATATCCCTAGAAATAGCGATAAAATTACAGCTATAATGACCACTAAAGTAACTTTGGTGCTATTTATTGTATTCGCACAGGTAGCCAAATTAGCTCCTCCTCCGCCTCCAGTATCTCATTGAGCGTTTCCTCTATGCTTCCATACATCAATTCCTGGAGCTATTCCTTAATAGCTAGCACAAAATTCTCGAATGTGGTTTATTGTATTCTTTCGAACAGCATGTTGCAAATTCATTCTACAGAGTTCTGCAAACCATTTCCCTATATATCTTAAATTGCGAAACTAACTAATTGTACCTTATCACTCCTTTATTAAAAAAATATAAAATACTAAATAACAAATGGGATGCTTTTTATGTTAAGAAAATAAAGAGGCTTTTCCTTAAAGTCCAATTTACTTTCAAATTATAGTCATATCTTGAGAAAAACATCTATTTGTGATATACTGAAATTTATTCAGCGTTCGCTGATTTCAATTCACCAAAAGCAGAATTTTTCAATTTGAATGAATGGAGGTAAAAATGGCCGTAAGTTATAAAAAATTATGGAAATTATTGATTGATCGAGATATGAAGAAAAAGGATTTATGTGCTGCTGCTGGTGTTAGTCATGCTTCCATGGCTAAACTGGGAAAAAATGAAAATGTTACAACGGATGTGTTAGTAAAAATATGTACAGCACTGAATTGTGATATTGGAGATATCATGGAATTGGTACCAGAGGATACGAAATGAAGGAGGTGTTGGCATTGGCTGAACAAACGCTGAAACAGGCTATTGCCGTTCCGGCAAAACCCATTTTAAAATGGGCTGGAGGCAAAACACAAATGTTAGGAGATTTGCTTCCAAAAGTGCCGTCCTCCTATGGCAGATATATAGAACCGTTTTTTGGTGGAGGTGCAATGTTTTTTGCGCTTCAGCCTGAACATGCTATCATTGCGGATAGCAACCCTGAGCTCATAAATTTATATCGCCAAGTTGCTGACCATGTTGACGATGTAATCTATCAATTAAAAAAATATGAGAATACACAGGAAATGTTTTATTCTGTTCGCGGACAAGACTGGACAACGTTGCCTGAAGCTGAAGCAGCAGCGCGAACAATATTCTTAAATAAAACATGCTTTAATGGTTTGTATCGTGTTAATAAAAAAGGACAGTTTAACGTTCCTTTTGGAAAATACAAAAATCCTAAAATTTGTGATGAAGATGGATTAAAAGCTGCATCTGCTGCATTGAAGAAGGCGGAAATTGTTTGCGGAGATTATTTTCTTGTCCTAGAACACTACGCACAGCCAGGAGATTTTATATTTCTTGATCCACCTTATTTGCCTATTTCTGAATATTCAGATTTCAAAAGATACACAAAAGAGCAATTCTATGAAGAAGATCATATTGAGTTAGCCAAAATGGTTAAGACTTTACATGAACGTGGATGCCATGTCATTCTGACTAATTCTAATCATCCACTGGTACACGAGCTCTATGCTCCATTTACTATTGATGTGATTCAAACCAAAAGGCATATCTCTTGCAACAGCAACACAAGAAAAGGAGAAGATGTTATCGTCACAATCCCGCCCAAGCAGCGTACATTAATTAAATTACTGCCTAAGCCGCTACCAAAACAGGTATCAGCATATCCTCCGACCCGATTTATGGGCTCAAAAAGCAAACTGCTTTCTGAAATTTGGTCCGTTGCATCACAGTTCAACGTGAATACTGTGGTGGATTTATTCTCTGGTTCTGGAATTGTTGGCTATATGTTTAAGGCACAAGGTAAATCTGTCATTAGCAACGATTACATGGCAATGTCTGCAACATTTACGAAAGCTATGATTGAGAATAATACAGTCACTTTACCTTTGGAAGAAGCTGAACGGCTCCTTATTACTCATAAAGAATCGGATCATTTTGTTTCTACAAAGTTTCAGGGATTATATTATACGGATGAAGAAAACGATCTTATTGATACGCTTCGTACCAATATTGCTGCAATTCGAGACCCTTATAAACATGCAATTGCGATGACCGCACTTATTCGTGCCTGCACTAAGAAGCGTCCAAGAGGTATCTTTACCTATACGGGTCACAGATATGATGACGGACGGAAAGACTTGCAAAAATCTCTAGCTGAACAGTTCTTGGATGCAGTTGAAGCTGTAAATAGTGCAGTGTTCGATAATGGTAAGGTAAATCGTTCTAAACACGGAGATGCCATGGATTTACGAATTGAACAGGCTGATTTAGTTTACATCGATCCACCGTATTATTCTCCTCTTTCCGATAATGAATATGTACGGAGATACCATTTTGTAGAAGGGCTAGCTCGCGATTGGAAGGGCGTAGAAATCCAGGAACACACACAAACCAAAAAGTTTAAATCATATCCCACCCCCTTTTCCACACGTAAGGGGGCTGCTGATGCCTTTGACAGACTTTTTAAGAAATTTTCAAATAGTATTCTGATTGTTTCTTATTCCTCTAATAGCCTTCCTACACAAGATGAAATGGTAGCAATGATGGCTAAGTATAAGGAACATGTTGAAGTAATTCCTATAGATTACAAATATTCTTTTGGCAATCAGAATAAAGCCAAAACACATAGAAATTCTGTTCAAGAATATTTGTTTGTTGGATATTGATTGGAGGTTACAGAATGAATGAGCACATCGATATTTGGTTGGTAGGCAATACTGGCTTGCGTAATCCCAATCGCATTCAAGACGGTTTCAAGGTGTTTGCCGGCTCTCCATTTGTAGGAAACCTTCGCGGCAAAGACAATGAAATTGGATTTATGAATTATTTGAATAATGAAGGAATTATTCAGAATGAAGATGGTAAGGACAAATCTGGAAGTCATGCAAGAAAATGGCGTCTGATGTTTTCAAAAAACGGCTTTATCTATCCTAAAGTTAAAGAGAAAAATAGTACACAAGAGGAGCTTGGTATCCTTGATGATATTACTCCATTTGGTAGAGCCTTTTTGAAGGCTGACACCTATCCTGCGGTGCAGGAGTGCTATTTGCGTGCAATGAGTGTAGAGCAATTTGTTATGCCGGATGGAATCCATTATTTTTCTCCCCTAAGATGGTTACTTGCCATCATGTTGGAACTTGAAAAGAGAACCGGAACCTCTGAGCTAAGCCGTATTGAATTTGCCCTTTGGGGTCATACCACTAATCCGAGTTACAATCTATCAGAGGTTGTCGATTGTATCTTAGATCTAAGGAAGCGCAGAGCATCTGCGCCTGCAAAACGTTCGTTTGACAAGAAAGAGATCGCTGAACGAGGTAAAAACTATGACAAAAAAGCTGATAATTTCTTGGATTATAGCGATATGAATATGCGGTATCTTCGCATTTCCGGTGTGCTTCAGCGTAAAGGGAGAGGTTTGATTATTGTTCCATCTAAACATATATTGGCTGAAAAACTTGCCAAGAGTACTGCCAGTGCGGAACCGATCATGGAACAATATAAGCTCCTATGCAACGGTGCACCGCTGCCCACCGATAATATTGAAGTTGCCAAATCTCTACTGGATGATCTGATCAAACAGATGAAGGAACGGCATATTGCATTCAATATTTCGGATTTGCCGCTAACTACTCCCGCCGAGATTAATATTGCAAGGCAAAGACTTGAAAATATTCTTGCTCAGACAGATGAAATCCAATATGCCAATGACCAATGCAATCAGTGGAAAGAAATTTCTGATTATATGTCGCTTCTCATTAAAGGCGGTGGAAGGCGAGAGTATGATGAAGATAATGCCATCGAAGTACCTAAAGATGAAACGCCTGTATATCTTGAGTGGACGCTTTGGAGAGCAGCTCTGGCAATTGATCATATGATGAATAAACCATACGAAGTTCGTGGCTTCAAGTTGGATGCTGATTTCATGCCTGTTTCCACAGCCGGTGGTGGTAAAGGTGATCTGTACTGTGAATTCAATGATTTTACTATTCTCACTGAAGTTACTATGTCCACTTCTTCTCGCCAGGAAGCAATGGAAGGTGAGCCTGTCAGACGTCATGTTTCTGATGCGGTCTTAAAGTATGAAAAGCCTGTGTACGGTATGTTCATTGCAGTCAAAATAGATACCAATACTGCCGAAACTTTCCGCCATGGAATTTGGTATGCTAAAGGTGATATGAAACAACGTCTGGACATTGTCCCACTGACGCTGGAGCAGTTCCAGAAATACTTTGTGGCAATGTTTGAGGGTAAGCAGGCAAAACCAGAACATCTGCGCGATCTGATTTTGGAATGTGAAACAAAAAGAGATATTTTGGATGCACCTAATTGGAAACAGTATATAGACACTGTTGTAACTGAGCGAGCAAACCAAGTCAGAACTGGCATAAACCCCACAGATGCTGCTGATGCACCAATTGTCCCTCCCGGTTCTATAGTCAGACATGTGGTATTTGGCATTGGTCAAGTAGTTGGATTGATGGCTTCTTTTCCTTGCTACCAAGCCAAAACAGTACAGCTACCATATCTGAGAAGATTGCCGGATGAAATTTCTATGGAATCTGATGGTAAAACACTTCACCACAAACAATTTGGTGAAGGCTCTGTCTACGCATATATCGTTGTTTTCGAAAAGATGATTATTCCTGTATCCTACCCTTCATCTTTTTGTGACAATTCTGCACTTATTGAATAATTAGGGATATTGTTAACAGAATAGTACCTATTAACTAAATGAAAAGAGGAATAAATGATGCCTAATCTGAAATTGCTTCGGGTTCAAGCAAAAATAGATGAATTGTTTCGAGAGAAGATTGATTTATCTGATGCCGCAAATCCTGATGAAAAAGAGAATAAATTTTATACACGGTCTTTAGCAGCATTAGCTGTTGTTATGAAATGTGGAATAGAATATGATGTTGCTGCTCAAAGTATTACGGACGGATATCACGATATGGGGATTGACGCCGTCTATAATGATACTACTCAAAAGAAGTTGATTTTAGTACAAAGCAAATGGAAAAGAGATGGAACCGGAAGTGTTTCACAAGAAGAAGCTAACACATTTTCTGAGGGCATAAAACGACTACTTAACTTTGATTTTAATGGATGCAACACTAAATTGGCCGCTAAGCAGCAAGAAATTTCATTTGCACTACGTGACATGGACTATCAAATTGAAATGGTATTTTGTCACACTGGTAATCAAAATATGAATACCTATGCCCTAAGACCCTTTAATAGCCTGCTGGAACAAGTGAATGAAGACGATTCCACAGATCTTCTTGTTTTTACTGAAATGAAGTTGCAAGATATATATGAGTATCTTGCTAATGGTCAAAATAGTGATAATATTATTTTGGACAATGTTTTACTTAACAACTGGGGCTCAGTTGATTCTCCATTTAAAGCATATTACGGGACAATTCCAGTTTCTGCTATCGGAGAATGGTATAGCCAATACGGTAATAGGCTTTTTGCAAAAAATATTCGATACTATAAAGGCAGTACTGAAGTGAACCAAGGCATCAAAGATGTTCTAAAAACTCAGCCAGAAAAATTCTTTTATTACAATAATGGAATAAAAATCCTTTGCCGAAAAATCACAAAAAAAGCTGCTTATAGTACAGGAAGAGATACAGGACTATTCGCTTTAGAAGGAGTTTCTTTGGTCAATGGAGCACAGACAACAGGTGTGATTGGGTCTGTTTGTGCAGAAGATCCTGAAGCAGTTAATACTGCTCGGATCTTTATCCAAATGATAGACCTAGGAGATGCCGAAGATAATCAGGCCACTCAAATAACAAAACTTTCCAATACCCAAAATAAAATCGATGGAAAAGACTTTGTTTCTCTCGACCCTGAACAGGATAGATTGCGAATGGAGTTGAGCCTAGCTGGTTTTCAGTATCTATATAAAGCTGGAGCAAGGCTCGATGACCTTGAACATCAAATTTCACTAGACGAAGCTATTATTTCTCAAGCTTGCGCTTTGTCAGATCTTTCAATTGTTGCATTAGCAAAAAGAAATGTTGGTGCTTTGACTGAAAATATAGACAAGGTACCTTATAAACTTCTTTTTAACGGAGGAACAAATAGCTTTTCACTACATAACGGAGTTCAAGTTCTACGTGCTGTAGATCACTGTATAAAGCAAAATGAGTGTAGCTCAAGCGGACGAAAACGCTTGGTTCTTGTTCATGGAAATAGGTTTTTACTTTATTTAATTCTTGAAAAGATTAAAGTCATTGATGGATTTGATACACAATATCTAACAAAAGATAATGTAAGTAATATGGTTAATACAATGTTCCAAGAATATTGGGATAAAGTGTTCAACGCTATGGAAGAAAAATTTCCAGAAGCATATCCAGCACATATTTTCAAGAATGTTGGACGACTTCGAAAAATTTCTGAAATATTATAGTTTGCATTTTAGAAAGCAGGTGTTTTATGAGCTATATTATAGAACCTATGCCCTTAATTTCTTTTTTGGAAGACGGAAAACTTCGTCTTCCAAGATTTCAAAGAAAAGCAACATGGGATAAAAAACAAAATTTTGAACTTGCCATAAGCGTCTTTCAAGATTATCCGGTTGGAGTTGTTATTATAAACCAAGAACAAAAAATTTCTTGGCTACTAGATGGTCGTCAACGCCGATCAGCATTATCTTCTATGCGGGACAATCCCGTTGAATTATACGAATGGGCACGATCATATATCGGATTTGGCAAAACAGCTGACGAACTTGAAGTAAAAAGTAAGTACTGGGAAAAGGTCGAACGATATCTCCAAACAGAAGAAGTGACTGACAACGATGAAGATGATGTTAACCAATATGGAGAAGAGGACGAATCTGATGCAGAGGAAAATTCCTTTGATAGCGCTAAGCAACGTAGAGGACTTCAAACCTTGCTAGATATCATTCTAATGGTACATCAAAATAAGCCTTCCGGTAGCAAGTGGGAGCAAACATTTGATTTTAGAAAATATTTTTCTAGATTAAAATATGCTCCGGTTAAAAATAATTCCAAGATAGATCCAAAAGCTCTTCGCCGTTTCATCCTTGAGTTACTTAAGGCGATAGAACAAGAAAATGATGGAGAACGTACACAAGACTTTTTTATTGAATACTATCTACAGAATTTCGATGTTAAAGATCAAGATAAATTCGAAAAAGATGTCTCCATGAAATGGGATAACATATTAAATAGCTTAGATGTTGTTGATCGATCAGAAAAAGTGTTCACAGATGCCAGAATCGGTATTATTCGTTTAACAAATGCTACGCCACTTGATGCACAAAATATTTTTTCTAGAATCAATCGTGGCGGAACACAATTAAAAGCAGAAGAATTGTTGTCGGCAAAACCATATTGGAACAAAAGCGTCAATCTGGCTGATCCAGCCGTTATGGAGCGAATAAAAGAGATGTATAGGAACTTGGGTATTCCTGCACCCGATTCTATTGTTCGTTGGGATATTGCTGCTACTTTTATTTCAAGAATTAAAGACGAGAATCTCATTTTTGATACATATGAAGATGTGCGTAAGAAAAAGGAAATCTCAATGGATGAAATTTCCTTGGGCTTTAAACTTTTAAGCTCTATTTATGCACAAGGAATGTCTAATAAACAAGTAAACGAACTAGAACAGAACGAAAATATTAAGTGGGAATATGACATTGATGAATTAATTCAACAATTAAACACGGTATGTAGTATATTGTTAGCAGATACGTTCTTCAAATTCTATCAAAGTTGGAAACGACCAATTACCAAATTAATGGGCAATGCAATTGCATTAGAGTTTCTGACCATCATATGGTTGGATTGGAAGGAACGAGGATGCCCAAGCACAGTATCTGGAGAAACTAAAGCATTGCAAAGAGACGCTAGGATTTTGTTTGATAAGCTTGTATTCGAATATGCTACAAAAACGTGGCGTGGTTCTGGGGACTCAAAAATGTCAAGTGATATAAAAAATTGGAAACAAAGAGTGACTGCCGTTGCTTCCGAAGATTGGAAGAACTTTATCACAGGTGCTTGTACTGGGAATTATAATGGTCAAGACACCACTGTTAAAATACTTAAGCCGGTATTGTATTATTATTATGCGATTACCGACTGCTCTCCTATCAACCAGGTGAATGTATCTTTTGATGTTGATCATATTATTCCTAAGGAACGCTTTGTTGGGAATACAATGGTTACCAAAACATATAGGGATAGTCTTATTAATTTAGCTTTGTTACCAACAAAAGATAATATTTCAAAAAAAGCAAAAGCATTAAACGAAATCACAGATAGCTGGCTAAAATTGCAGATTAGCACGTATACTGGAATAGAAGAGAAGGACTTTGACCAATATTCTGATATTGCCAATATTTCACTCCTATACAATAAACGTAGCAAACTGTTTACTACAGCATTTATGTCTAACCGAACAACAGCTCTTTCAAAATAATGCTTGGTAAATTTCAAGAACTAGTGCTGAAAATGGATCTTGAGCGCAAGTTAGCGTTTCAATGGTGGCATGCAAGCATACGGCACCCTCATCTGTAGTTACAGTCAACATATCATTTTCTGAAGAAATATAATATATTCGATTGAAAAAAACAAATGCTATTTTCTTGTTATTCATAAAAATAGTATATACTAAGATCGACTGAAAAATTCATAAAAGTGAAAAAATGTAACTCTGATAAAAAGTACGTCTAGAGTACAAATACATAACATAGATTATCTAATTTTAAGTATAAACTTCCCCCATTTGTTAGTCAGTATACTATACCGAATAACAAATGGGGCGCAGTTTATAATCACTACCCATCATTTTTTGTCCATTATTTGTCCATTATTTTCCTCAAAACAGACCACAACGGACCATATTTCATAACCATCCTTTCCTAAAAAACGTTGATTTTCTGCGGTTTATCAAATCCCATAAACACACATATCAGCCCTGTAACAGAATATGTGAATCGGAGATATTAAGCAGAAAAAAGCCCTTGCAAATTCTCTGCAAAGGCTGTAAGATAGTCTTAGAAAAGGGCTACCGCTTGTGGAAGGGCGGTCAGTCCCGTTTAAGTTGGCTTTGACCGTCTAACTTCGCAGGTTAGGGGCTGCTTCATCAGAAAACGAAGAATGCTGAAATTCTTGTAACCCGAAGGATTTCAGCTTTTTTATTTACCCCGATTCTATCCAATACGTTTTCTTCTTCAGACAGCTGCCGCAGTTCTCCTTAAGAACATCAGAAAAAAACAATGTTTTCTTAAGGAGAACTGCTCTAGGCGGTCATTTTTTATTTCTTCTTGTTTTGAAACAAGGAAATTACTCCAATGATTCCCAAATCAAAACCACCCGTTGAACGGGTGGTTTGACCAGACCCTATAAGGGTCTATCTCTTGTGGTGGCCCCCTGAAGGGGGCATTGAATAGTCTGGCAACCACATTTTTAACTCTGGCTGCCCCCTACTCGGGGGCACTTTTTTTGCCTTATTTCACTGGCTCACCCGTAAACGGGTCTGTAAATTCCTTTAAACTTATTTGGTCATTCATAATATCATCTTCCAGCTGATTTTTGATATATTCCTTTATTGCCGTTTCATATCTGCCTACTGTATCCACAAAATATCCTCTACACCAAAAATGACGATTTCCATACTTGTACTTTAAATTTGCATGTCTATCAAATATCATTAAGCTACTTTTACTCTTAAGATATCCCATAAAACCAGATACACTCAAATGCGGTGGAATCTCCACCAACATATGTATATGATTTGAACAACACTCTGCCTCTACAATATTTACACCTTTTCTTTCACAGAGTTCTCTTAATATTCTTCCAATATCTGCTTTTAATTTTTTATAAATTACTTGTCTGCGATATTTAGGTGCAAACACAATATGATATTTGCATCTCCATTTGGAATGTGATAAACTTCTTATGTCATTCATTGACAAAACCTCCTGCTTCTATATTTTGGTTGCCAGACCAATTTCATTATAGCGCAGGAGGTTTCTTGCTTAGACTAAAGTATTTTTACCTACCCCCAGTTGAACTGGGGGTTTTGTCACACCTATTCGGCGTACAAAAAA
>OFMH01001450.1_pt1 | contig 12806 bp, 10 predicted proteins | sample 1541761 | NCBI WGS metagenome assembly OFMH01 (sample SAMN04209249, study PRJEB22552) | human gut metagenome | biome: gut; material: feces | host: Homo sapiens | place: USA: Oklahoma
GATCCTGCGTATAGCCCGGAACATATCACGCATGGGTTCTCCCAGATTCTCCCTTTTGTGTGCTGTCACAGCAATCAGTCTGCTGCCTTTTGCCCATTCTATCTCCGGATGATAAAAATCATTTCTCACCGTATAGTGCAAAGCATCAATTCCTGTATTTCCTGTGATAAAAATCTGCGCCATAGCCTTGGCAGGCCATTGCGCAGCGATTTGGTGCAATCCAATTTATAACATTTCACTTCCAGAACAAAAAATTATTTTCTAATAGTAATTTCATCAAAAACACTCATATCCGTGGTACGCACAGTTTTGATTGTAAGTGTCTTTCCCTGTATTGTAATAGCAGAAATCAGAGGTGTTTTTTCTGTTTCTCCATCATAAAAGGCAATATAGCCTTTTTTTCCACTCTCCTTCTCATAAAACTTGCTTCCAGTAGAAGATGTTCCGGACAGATATAGCGTTTCCCCCTGTTTTTTTAGTCCGGACGCATTTCCGGTGGACTTCATTCCTTTCATTAGGTATGTTCTCGCATACAGATGATCATGACCGGACAATACAAGGTCTACGTCCAATTCAGAAAATGCCTCGTTATACACTTTTCGGAGATTCAGTATTTTTTCCTCATCTGAATGCGGTCCTGCGCTAAACATTGAATAATGCATAGTAACAATAATCCATTCCGGATTTGTATTTTGAATCGCCTTTTTTAAATATTCTATCTGAGTTGCGTAACTGCCGCTGTTTGAATTCAATGCGAAAAACAGAACTCCGTCACGGGCAAAATAGTAGTTCGCATCATCCCATACACCTGGAGGCATAAACTGCTCTTCATAAATCTCCTTTACGGTGTCATGATTCCCTTTGTTTACCGCCACTGGTATATTTTTCAGTTCATCCGGACTTCTAAATTCATAGTATTCTTCTATTGCTATATCCGTTTTCGAACTGTCACTTTGGTCGCCTGCCGATATCAGAAATTCTGCATTCGGCAGAATGTGCTTTCCCACCTCCAGCGTCCTCTTCCACGCTTCTCCATCCTGCTGTACGCTTTCGCCGGCACCAATCTGAGGATCTCCGACAAATAAAAACTTTACTCCCTCTCCCTGTTTTGCAGTCGTAAAATTAAAAACTTCTGAATGTGCACCATTTTTTCTGTTACATAATCGATAGCTGTAAGTTTCACCAGCTCGAAGATTCGATAATCTTGCCTTATAACAATACTGCCCTTCTATCTCAACTCGTTCCATTTCCAACTCTGTATAATTGTAGAAGTCATCTACTTTTCTACAGTATTGTACATTATAACCTCCTTTTTGAGGCGTAAGCCAATTAACCAGCATCTGGTTGTTTGTATCACCCGGCTGAAGGATAAGACCATCGGCATCCAGTGTTTCCACTTCATTCCATTCCGGCGTTCCTTTAAACTCCTTAAAGTCAAAATAGACATCAGAGCTGTCTTCATGTATCTGATGAACCTCAACTGCAATGCAGTTTGTTCCGTTTTTTAGTGCAGTAGTATTTTCTACTGAAAAAACCCTGTTCCAAGATGTTTCTACTCCCTCTTTCGCTCCATACCCGGTTCCTGGGTCATAACCTTCTGTCGGTTCATTATCTTTGTATATTTCTTTTCCATTCAGATATATGATTACAGAATCATCAAACTGTATTTCTCCTGAAAGCTGAAATATCTCTCTGGCATCGTCCACCTCAAATTCTGTTCTAAAATAATATACTGGCAAAGCCTTCTTTTTAGCAGAATAATAGTTCAGCAGATTCGAGGGATATTTTCCTCCCACACGATCATTCAGTTCTCCATAATAACTCCCAAAACTTCCCTTGGCCTCTTTCCAGTCTTCTGTCAGATATCCAGCTTCGTTCCAGCGTTTTCCGTTGCTATCAATCGACGGTTCTCCTTCCGTATCCTTATACTGCCAATATGTTATACCGGTTTCTACATAATGAAATTTTTCATCTCCTTGAATTTCCAATAGTTCATCTTCAAGTATATTTTCATCAGCATAACGGTTCTGAACGAAAGCAATACCCATTACTGCCACCAAAATAAAAAACGCAAAAGTTGTTCCTACTGCCAGTTTAAATTTCTCGTATTTCTTGTTCATACCGTGTCCTTCATTTCCATCTTTCATATAACCTTCTCCACCGATATCATACTATTCTCTATTAAGCTTCTTTCTTTCAAGAGTTCCCCATGTATCTTTGTATTTCCGATACCCGATCAGCGCGTTCATCCTCACAATCATAAGAATAAATCGCAGTCCTATCAGTTCAAATCCACTTAAAAGTATAGCTTTCAACACATCCTTCCATGATATGCGCATTTTTCTCATATACAGTCGACTGAAAAATGATATAAGCGTAAGAATGCACCCAAATGCTGCATATACCAAAAAAAACAATATCATAAAAGGTTCGTTAACCAGATTTACCACATATGAAAGGATAATCGTCAGTATTCCAAAGACTTCAATATACGGCGAAAGCAGTTCATAAATCCAAAAATATAGAAACGAAACCGCCCCTAAAAGTCCGTACTCTTTTTTCCCTACTGCATTTTTATACTTTGTCAGACTTTCAAAAAGCCCGATATGCCATCGTCTCCTTTGTTTTATCAAATCTTTGAGATTTCTCGGTACCTGGCTCCAGCAGATTGCGTCTGGCGCATACTGTATAGAATAATCAATATGATTTGATCTGCAGAAAACATGAAGCTTCACAACAAGTTCCATATCCTCTCCCATTGTGGAATCGTCATATCCACCTGCAAGAAGAACTGTTTCTTTTTTAAATATGCCAAATGCCCCTGATATAATCAGGTTTCCGTTATAGCGGTTCATAAAGATTCTGGAAGCAAGAAACGAACGCTCATATTCAAGCACCTGCATTGCTACGATCAACTTTTTAGGCATACTATAGTCACTTACTTCGCCTTTTACTAATCGGATACCATTAGATACAGCAATCTGCCCGCCACAGGCTACTACTTTATCATCTTCCAGTATCGGTTTTGCGATTTCATAAAGAGAATTACGTTGCAACATCGAATCCGCATCCATACAAATAAAATATGGATAATTTGATATATTAATTCCCATATTCAGGCTGTCTGCCTTACCTCCATTTTCTTTTTGAACCAAAGTAATGGAAATCCCATTATAGACTGTTTCATAAATTGCCTGCTCCTTCTTGCAGTGAACTCTTTTTCTGATGGGCCTATTTATTCTTTTCATGTGGAAAGAATCCACCAGATATTCTACTGTTCGATCTGTTGATCCATCATCTACAACGATAATTTCATAAAGTTTATAATCCTGTTCCAAAAGTGAAAAAACCGTATCTACAACTGTCATTTCTTCGTTGTGTGCAGGAACAATTATACTGATGGGAATATAAAAATCATGACGGAGTGTTCCTTTCATCTTTTCGTCCATTCGTTTCTCGTAAAGTTCCGATGCTCCTACAACAACTGACAAAAAAAGGAAAGTGCTATAACCAATCAAATAAATAACAAAAAAAACGTCAACAAAAAACAAAAATAGTTTAATCGCATCCATCATCTGTACTTTCCTCCGTTCCCATAAATTTATATGCCATCATTTCTTTTGCATATATATCTTTTTCGTTCTGTATGAGCTTTCCTTTTTGTTCGTGATCAATTAATTTTCCAAGAGACTGAGCACTATTATAGCGAATATACCAGTTTCGACTTTCACAGCCTTTTTTCAACGCGTCTATAGTCCTTTTCCCTGGATACGATTCAAGGGCCAGTGCACTAAGCGCAGCATATTCCCAATCTGATTCACGCCACTCCTCAACCAGACAGCACAGATATTCCCACGCCTTGTCATACTTATACTTTCGAAAATAACGAATTACTGCCAGTCGAAGCTCTCTGTCATTTTCTTCATCTTTAAGAACAATAAGTAGTCGTTCGGTAAAGTTTCCGGATATCATTCGGAAAAAGTTTACAAAACATATTTTGTAATATGTTGAATAATGAGTCCAGTTTTTCCATAATTCTTCAGCCAGCAATTCCCTGTCTCCTTGAAAAGAAAGCAAGCCATCTGTTACCATTTTTGAGCTGTGTTCTATCCGCATTCTAGTCAAAATATGATATGCTTTTATCACGTGTTCAGGCTGTCCGCCAGCATACAAGGCATAGAGTGCATTTTCGCGGCAGTAGATAGAATGATCCGATACAAGCCATTCCATCTGAAGTGCAAACGGGTCTCTGGCTCCCGGACCACACAGATGATGCTGCTCTATGATGTATGCCATAAGTGCTTTCTCCATGCCTCTTTTTTTCATATAAGCACTACTGAGCTTATAGAACAGATCTCTGTTATTTCTGACCCATTTTTCTATATCTTCCTGTTTTCCCTTCGCTTCCAGTTCTTCTACTGCCTGTTGGAATAAAATAAGTCCAGAGCTTTTGCTCAATTTTCTAGTCCAGAATTTTTCTTCTTTTTGGGATATCTTTTCGACTCCTGATGTTTCAAGCATTTCACAAAGTTTGTTCATATACTTTCTTACCATTTCAGGATCTCTTTTTCTCTTAAAAAAGTCTCTGGCGAAATAAACCAAATTAAACAATAAAAGACATATACATATGGCCATATATAAATAAATTAACAAATTTACTTGAAATACCATGAAAACTATCGCCCTTTCATATATTAACCACCCTTTAGGATTTAATCCTTATCCTTCCACAATTCCTGCAGATCGTAATATCCTTGTTTTAATCGTTCATGCCATGTGGGATTTGTGCCCCATCCTTTCAATTCAACCGTTCCCATTTTAATAGGAAACTGCACATTTGCATCTGTCCCTACACCGGCATACATCTCTGAAATTTCTATTCCTTCTATTCCATAATTTTCATAGTAATCATCATGGATCACCATCTCCGAAGGATTATAGAAGTTCAACAAAGACCATGGTAATCTGATCTCAATCTCATCCCCATTTACAATAAAATCAGATAATGAGTTGAAATCCGCCGAATCCGGATTCCCATTTCCATACGTAAGTGTTCCTGTATCAAAAGTTTCTGCACTTTCAAACCCTTCAGGGGTGATTTCAAAACTTGGATCATTTGCAACCTGCAGCATCAGATGTATCGGAACAAATTTTCCAGTATCTTTTTCAGGGACATTTAGATATGCGTCTTCACCATAAACTCTCTGAGAATACATCGCTCTTAGCGCTTCATATCTTTCCTGTACAAGAATTTTGGTATCCTCCCGCCCCGAAATAATCAGTACAAAATCCGCCTCTTGTTCAAATAGCGGCGCTATACCGTCGCATGCTGTGCTTCCTGATTTTGGTGTCGTATCAATCGGAACATAAAGTGTTTCATTTCCAAAGTGAAAATCATCTTTGTGAACTCTGAAATAAACATATTTTTCATCATACTTGCAACTAAGCGACATGGTATCCGTCTCCATCACTATATCTGTTTCTTCCCATTCCGAAACATCTCCGTCAACATAGCAGACACTCTCTACTTCACCCGGATCAAAAGACAGAATACCAAAATACTGTTCATTCGTCTGATAGTCACTCCAGTAACACGTCTTTGTCAAATCCGTATAAGCCATAGTGTTCCACGTTCGCTTGAACCATTCATCCTGCCAAGTAAACGCTACAGATCCTGCGCACCCTGATGCCATGATATCCTTGTAGCACTGTACTAGTGCTTTTCCTTGTTCCTCCTCGCTCATCCCACCTTGTGAACGCCCTGTATTTCGATCCGACTGCGCTCTTCCTCTCGATGAAGGAACTCCATATTCCGAGATAATAACCGGCATGGTATGATGTGCGTTTATTGCAGTCAGATATGCCCTATATGAGTTAAACGTCCCGTCTTCGTCTGTAAATTCTTCTCTGCTTTCAATCTTCATTCCCAGAACATCCATGAATCCGAGATAATCCGGGAAATACGGATAGATATGGTAAGACGCAAACTGTCCTGATAGAAACTCATCTGTCGTTTTTATATGCTCTACATCCACCTGTTCAAATTTTCTAAAATACCATTCTACAGTCTGATTCCACTCAAGCGGATCTGTTGTTGGCCAGTTAGAAAAAGCAATCAGACGCTGACTTGAATATTTTTCCGTTTCGTATTCTATAATTTTATCCCCTACCTGCGCAAGCATTGTTTCAAAAGGCGTTGCTTCTTCTGTCGTGCGCATATATTTCCCCTCATACGAATCCCTTTCCTCCTGCATATGATCCGTAAAAGCAACTGTTGTATCTTCCCACTCCACACCTAGGATATATCCCAACACCCATGGAGAAATATCTTTTGTATAACTCCCGCTCCCAAGATCTTCTCCTAGTGAAAACCTCTTATTTCCATGTATCATATCCACCAGAATCCTGGAATCCCTCAGAAACTCATTAAGAAAATCTTTGCTGTAAGCATCTCTGTGTGAGTAAAGAACATAATCATCGATCCATACTCCATGGATAATATAAAGTGGATCGGGATTATCATGATTAAATTCCCAGACAGCATCATAAAAATCATCCTGTAACAGGGTGTACACCCTCACACAGTTGGCTCCCATATCCTTAATCATCCGGAACCATCTCAGATAGGTTTCCTTATCAATAGCATAATCCGTGGCAAAATGACCTGGAATTCCCACTCCCATATCAACACCGCGTATTTCAAATGGTTCCATTCCGTTCCCAGTATCTACAAGAATCTCCTTGTCTGAAACTGTTGTAAACGTTTTAACCTCTTTATTCATGTTAAAACTAAGGGTACTCCCTATCCTGTCAGAAACAAACATCCAGCAGGTCACCGCTATAATGACTGCTGTACATGCTATAATAAACTTTTTCATATGTATCTCCTGTAATCTTAAACAGCTCATCTTTTTCCGTTAAAACTGATCAGTGGTTAAATTTTTTAACGGCAGATTCATGACAGTATTGTTTTAATACCTCAATATTCTCATCCAACCACTCCAACCTCCCGATCAGCTCATCCGTCATCTGACCCACAGCCTCCTCGTAGCTTTCCGGATTTCTTTCATCTGGATGAAGCTTGTTTCGACTGTCGAGATTCTCGGAATTAAAGCTATATCCCCATACAGCATAATTCCGGTCCACAGCTTCTCCCTGATATTCCGTTACATCCTGTATATACTGCAAAATATTTTCATTGCTTAATATTCCCTGTCGGAATTCCCTATATCTATCAATAATTAAATTGATATAGTTCTCATCTTTTATCATCATCCAGAACCATGGTGCCTGTACAGAAACAAACTGTCGTATATGAAAGTCATCTTCGTTGTCCGTACTTATATTGCCGAGATCATTGTTAAAATCCCATACACATGGCTTGATTTTTCCATTTACATCTTTATAAAAATAAGTAGACAGATTCCCCGTATCATGCTGAAGAAATACTTCTGCAATAATAAAATAGTCAGCAAATTCTTCAATATCGACATAATTATTAAATCCATAAGCAAGCGTATCGTAATCATAAGAATATAACGCTTTTTCAAATTTGCTAAGATCTTTTTCAATGTAGTCCTTGATTGCAGGTGTAATCTGCTCTTCTCCCGGATAAACAAGATCAAAAAATGAATCTTTTCTAAGTACAGATACATATTTTGTAAAATTATTCAGTGCAGATACCGGAAGACTTGTAGCATTATCAATTTCTACAATGTAGCCTGTAACATTTTTCGTTAAGTTTGGGCGCGCTATATCCACTCTTCCTTTACCCCTGCTGATAGTTTCCATCATCACATAAACTCCCTGATACGCCCCGTTCAGAATCACCTCACAAAATCTGACATCTGGTGCAAAATCCATAAGCTCACCAGAAAAATTCATAGCCATATAATTACGCATCAGAGTTTTATCTAAAAATGGGCCGTGGAGTACCCAGTCATGTGCCGCCTCCATGCCCATTATCCTTCTATCCTGCTCAGTACCATCTCCATCTACTGTCGTAACAGCGTAAGATTTTTTATCAAACCATCTCGAGGTATTTCCCCGGACTCTTATTCTTATACTTGTACTAACTGCGGGTTTGTCATTGACCGTATTATATGTATCCAGATTGTCAATAATCTGCATCGTTGCGGCAAGTTCACTTTCTCCTTCTGACGTAGTCGTATATTTTCTATGTGAATATCCTTCTTCATAATATGGCACTCCAGGAATTTCTTCAGAGGTTTCTATTTTAACCACGGGCAAATGCGTTTTTAATTTTTCTATGTCTACTGCCTCGCTGTTATACTGAGATTCTGATATTTGTTCCGCATTTATGGCTTCCTGTACATCTGGGATTGTATCTTCTACTGAAAGATATTCTTTATGTTGATGTGTTCTGTATTTTTTCCCTCCCAGTTCTGTCTGAGTCCAAAACGTACCGATTACTGTAAGTGCTGCTATAATCAGTACCCAATATTTGTTTTTCAAAATATTCCTCCTTTGACTGTTTCAAGAATGACACACTAACACTATTAGTTACTAATATCATCATCCTGAGCAACTACATTCACATATTCCACGTGTTCAATCTCATATAGACAGTCCGCAATACTCTCTGCGCGGTTGCTTGCTTTCTCAAATATTTTCAGTGGAATCTCATAAATCAGTTCTACTGTCCGTTCGGTGGTATTTTCAACTCGCAGATCAATTCTCCGTGAAAAATATTCACTAACAACAGACATAATTCTTTTATCCGTACTTCTTGCTCCCCGAACAATCAAAAGCATACGACTTTCATTCTTAATTCTGCCAAGAACGAGAAGTATCAGAAATACAATTGCACTACCGATTCCCGCTGTTATGTAATCTCCAACTCCACATGTAAGACCAACTACTACTGTCCAGAAAATATATACCGTATCTCTCGAATCCTTGATAGCCGTCCTAAAACGGACAATTGACAAAGCACCTACCATACCGAGTGATAACGCCACGTTATTACCGATTGCCGTCATAACTACTGTTGTCAGAACAGCAAGTACAACGAGGCTTGTATTAAACTTCCGACTGTATATTGTACCTGTATGTGACATATAGTATGAAAGATAAATCACAAATCCCAACGCCGCAGCAACAAGAATTTGTGTTAATATTTCTGTCATACTTAAAACTTCTACCTGCTGAATTAATTCATTTAAAAAACTTCTCATTTAACTCTCTCCTCCTTAAAATCTAAAAACTGCCTGACGGGCAAGTGCATATTTACTGACTGCCGTCTCACTTTTATTACTGATTTGCAAAATATTTTTTATATAAGCCAACAGAAAATTGTTATATTTCACCTCCATTACTACACACCCTGGATGTATAACTGGAAAACAGCCTGCATATTCTTCCAAAAATCTTCCAGTTAATTTTGACGCTGATATATTGCTGTCAAAGGTAATCCTTGTGTCATTTTCTTTGAAAACAAACGCCATTCTCTTATATTCAACAATGACTTTCGGTATATAACAATTCGTCTTAAGAACACCATAACATTCCGTTGCGAAAGGATCACTATATTCAAGAAGTACTTCATAATGTCCCTTCATTAATTCTTCAGCATGTTCTCTGGAAATAGTCAGGGAACGCTTCAACTGATTACTTCCCTGTTTTTGTTTCATCTCTAAAAATGCTGTCCTACTTTGAGGACTGTAAATCCGCAGACGCATTTTCCTGCGACACTCAACACCCGCCAATTTTTCTTCAAAATCTTTGTTTCCCAATGTATCGAAGTACAGGGAACGTACCATATATCCATCCTTACCGTTATGAGAATCTTCTTTAAATAGTTCAGCAAACTGACGGCTAAAACGATAATACTGTTCCCCGCTTATTAGAAATTTTCTTTCCTGACGAAACACCTTTTTAATCTGCATTCTTTTCCTCCAACATCTCTCTTACGGGTCTGCTCCAATGATAATCTCTGGTCACATTTATATTTTTATATTCCTTCTGAAGTTTCTCCCAAGTCTCTTTCGCATTGTCGATTCCCTTATTCCGATAAGTTTTATTTTCTGTAAGACCATGCTTTCCAACCTCCTGAAACTCCAATATGCAATGTAACTCCTTTCCGTATTTTTCAGAAAGCGCAGCCTCTGTTCTGATTGCCTCGATTTCATTACCGCAGCTATAATTCATAACCGCTACTTCATCACAAGTCTCTTTTATTAGTTCTTCAAGCCCTGACGTCAATCCCTGATTGTCATAATGCCGTGGTATACAAATCGCTGTACGGAGATGATTTTTTTGAGCGAATTTATATCCTTTTTTCATACAGCTTATATATCTGTCCATATACTCTTCCGGATTCTCTTTCCAGGAATCCGATATATACGGTTCTATATCCAACATAACTCCGTCAAACTTCTCTTTTTCTGAAGATTGTACATTATACTGAACGATTTTTTCCAGATGTGCCAACAGCGTTGCTCCATCCTCTTCATATCCCCATTCTACAGCGCCAAGGAGTGCATACACTTCTATCTTCCTATTGTGTAAGGCTTTTACAAATTTTCCTGTAGCCTCCACTTCTGTCATTCCATTTGTCTCCTGATACCACTTGGTAATTCCAAGCTCTTTTGCAAGGTAAAGTGCCTCCTCCGGTTCACAAACAGCTTCCTCTGACCACTCGAACATTCCTGTTTCCTGATATACCTTGTCCTGTTCTTTTCCTTTTCTGACACAGCCGGATACTGTCAACATAAATATAAAAATATATACTACAGTAGCCGTTCTTCTCTTGTTTTGTTTCACTCTATCGCATCCTCCCTACATTATTCACGAATCATTTTTACCTATAGAAGGCTTGATTTCGCTACAATCGTCTACCAGATAGAGACCAATACCAAAACAATGCTCAAAATCAAGCTGACTTTTGCTTTCAGAACTTTCTGCATTGACAAATTTCCTTTCCCTTTTGAGATATTTTCTTATATATTATCATCGAAAGTAGCTTTCCCAAAATCAATAGAATTTGCGCGAGTGGACATTTTTCTGCGCGAATGGACATTATAGCGATTGACACTTGTTCTCTTTCGGGGTACGCTTATAAAAAAGAATCCATCTGGTCAGATCATCGATCTGAGTCCACATAAGCAGAAAACCAAGCAGGAGCAGTATGACAATATACAGAATACATTTCTTTTTATCTGCCTCAATTCTTCGATAGGTTCTGGTGTAATCAATTACTTTCTTTTCTTTCATAGACCCCTCCTTTTGTCTCGCCTCGCTACGTAACTCTACATCGAAGTCTCTCAGAAATTTTTCACATCTCCTCCCCGTAGATTACAGCACTGCAGCCCTTCTGCTTTTTGCTCTGATACATTGCCCTGTCAGCCTTTCTGTATAACTGATCAAAAGAAACCTCTTCATATCCATCATAAAAACACGCACCCAGACTTATTTCTATGTTCTTCCCCTGCATCTCTATGATATCTATCTGTCGGATATTTTCAAAAAATCTCTCAAAAAATTTCTCTGCTACCCTTTGTTCCAGCATTCCCGGTATAAACATGGCGAACTCATCACCTCCGAGCCGCAAAACCACATCGCTGTCACGACATGTTTTCTGTAGTTTCTCCGCAATGGCTATGATCACCTTATCTCCTACAGAGTGTCCGTAATTGTCATTGATGGATTTAAATTTGTCACAGTCGATCAGGCAAAGCAATCCTCCTGTTTTTTCCTTTAAAAATTCAGTAATCTTTTTTTCTCCGCTTCCACGATTACATAATCCTGTCATAAGATCTGTCTGCGCCAGATAAATCAGCCTGTTCTCACGCTTTTTTTCTTCTTCTATACACTCAATACAGAAAAGTACATGCAGAAGTTTTCCATCTTCATCGTAGTCTACAGGAATAAATCTGCTTCGGTTCCAGCCTGATATTTTATCTGTAAATTCATGTGTTATGCTGTTTTCTCCAAGAAGCCGTTCTTCCAGCGTACTGATATCTACAAACTCCAATGATTCCTGAAGTTGTGATTCCGTACACATTTTCTCAGCGATATTCTTGATATGTCCGCAAAAATCATCTCTGATTTCATATTCTCCCATTTTTCTGGCATCTTTTTCCAAACATTCGGAAAACTGCACTGTTGTCTTCACGACATGATATCTGCCCGTCTGTACATTAATATAATGCATGGCTTCATAAATTTTTGAAAGTGATGAGTAACTTCTGAGCTTTGCCATATTATTTGATTTTATAAACGAATTACGCAGTTTCAAAAACGAAACAAGAAGCGTTCCCACCATATCCAGAAATGTGGTAAGTCCTCTATAATCACTCTTTGGAGGATTATCTACACCAAAAAATCCCTTTATCTCATCCTTATAGTATAAAGGACATACTACCACATTTTTTACATTCTGTGCCTTCAGCATATTATAGGATATGCAATGTTCTTCTCTGATTTCTTCTACATCAGTGATGATTATACTTTCTCCTTTAGAAAATGCCTCGTACCACCAGTCTATGATATCCATATTGACATTCTGCAATTCATCAATCTCAGGAATTATCCCATCAGCACACCATTCATAAGTATTATCGGTAGCATGTCTTTTATCGCAATCCTCGAAAATATATATCCTGTCAGAACCGATATGTTTACCAAAAAAGCGAATAAATTCATTTATCTGTTCATCAGGTGTATCATAATTAAGTGCTGATCGAAGTGCTTCATTTATAACCAATTCATACTTTATAATTGTCTTCATATATATTTTCCTTTTTCATACTTTTTGTTAAAGCTCAAAAAAGCCATCTGCGAAG
>OFMH01001453.1_pt1 | contig 12789 bp, 9 predicted proteins | sample 1541761 | NCBI WGS metagenome assembly OFMH01 (sample SAMN04209249, study PRJEB22552) | human gut metagenome | biome: gut; material: feces | host: Homo sapiens | place: USA: Oklahoma
GACCGTTTATACGTTTGACGGGCACAGATGTCAGACCTTCCATATTTTAGTTCTTCTGTCAACAACTTCATAATTACAATATCATAAATGGAACAGGAGTTTCAATTAACAATCTCTTAAGAGTTATTACCTTTTTTTGCGATTCACCGGTCCCCTCATTATTCGGAGGTACTGTGAATGTTTTTGTCATTATATGCCGGTAGTGGAAGCTGCTTCCTCATTTTCCAGCAAAAACAGCCCTTCAGTGGGTGAATTGTAGTAAAAATGTAAGATAGAGGGAAAATTCGTAAAAGAAATGCACTTGATAAATTCATTCCATTATAGTAATATTAACTAATGTATGAAAACGATGGAAGATGTAAGGAGAAATACATATTTTATGACTTCAGTAGATTACGAGACAATCGACCTGTCCGGCCTGCCCCCTGAGACGGAGCCTGCCAGACAACAATATTTCATTGCCAGGTGCAGACAATGGGTCACAGAAAAGAGCGAAGAGCTGGGAAGACCGATGACCTGTTTTATCTCAACCTTCGGATGCCAGATGAACGCCCGCGATTCTGAAAAGCTCGAGGGAATCCTGGAAACCATCGGCTACCACATTGTGGAGACCGAGGATGCTGACTTTGTCGTTTACAATACCTGTACCGTCCGTGAAAACGCCAATCTTCGCGTCTACGGCCGTCTCGGACAGCTTGGCAAATACAAAAAGAAAAATCCGGGCATGATCATCTCCCTCTGCGGATGCATGATGCAGGAGCCGCTCGTTGTCGAAAAGCTCAAAAAAAGCTATCATTTCGTCAACCTGATTTTCGGAACCCACAATATCTTCAAGCTGGCGGAACTGGTATCCCTGTGCCTGGAGCGGCGGACCCAGGGCGGACAGAAGCAGGGAAAAACGAAGATGGTTGTGGATGTATGGAAGGATACGGACCAGATCGTAGAGGATTTGCCGGTGGAGCGCAGGTTTCCTTTCAAATCAGGAGTCAACATCATGTTTGGCTGCAATAACTTCTGCAGCTACTGCATCGTTCCTTATGTCCGCGGCCGCGAAAAGAGCCGCGAGCCACAGGCCATCATCCGCGAGATCGAGGAACTGGTCGCAGATGGCGTTACTGAGATCATGCTTCTTGGCCAGAATGTAAACTCCTACGGTAAAACTCTGGAAACACCGGTGACCTTTGCAGAACTTCTGAAAGAAGTGGAAAAGATTGAAGGGCTGAAGCGTATCCGTTTTATGACTTCCCATCCGAAGGACCTGTCCGATGAGCTGATCCAGACCATGGCAGAGAGCCAGAAGATCTGTCACCATCTGCATCTTCCGCTGCAGTCCGGAAGCAGCAGAGTCTTAAAGGAAATGAACCGCCGTTACGACAAGGAGAAATATCTGGAGCTGGTAAATAAGATCCGTAAGGCGATCCCGGATATTTCGCTGACAACAGATATCATGGTCGGATTTCCGGGAGAAACAGAAGAAGATTTGCTGAAAACCATGGATTACATCAACAGCCTGCCCATTGAAGGGGTGAAGCTGCAATTACTTCATGTTTTAGAACACACAGACTTAGCGCAACTGTATCGCAGCGGACAGTATACACCCTTGACACTGGAGGAGTATATCGACCTGCTCTGCGCCTGCATCGCCCGTCTGCGCCCGGATATTGTCCTGCATCGACTTACTGGCGACGGAGATAAAAACATCCTGCTGGCGCCTTTGTGGAGCCTGAATAAGCGCCATGTCCTCAACACCATCCACAAGACCCTACGGCAGCGAAACATCCGTCAGGGTATGGACTTTGGAGAAAAATAAGCAAAAACCGCTGTTTTTCGATTTTTTTCGTATTTTATGTTTTTCTTTTCACAAAAATATGTTATGATTAGGGTTAGCAATACAGAAAGGAGGGGGTTCCATGTCCGAAGAATCCATTCGGCAGTTAGCGGAGCATAAGCTGATTATTCTGCATCTTTTGCAGAAAATGGGCATTGCTTTGTCAAACAGTGAAATTTGCCAGTTTTTGCTGGAAAAAAATTATATGGACTATTTTTCCATCCAGCAGTACCTGACAGAACTGGTGGACGCCGGCTGGCTGGAAAAATCATGGGAGCAGAACAACACACGCTATACCCTCACTGACGAAGGCGACGAAATCGTCAATTACTTTCTGAACCACATTTCCGAACACGCCAAAAACGAAATCAATACTTATGTGCAGGAAAACAGCAAGCGCATTCGTGCAGAATACGCCGTTACCGCCAATTATTTCCCGGAAATCAACGATGATTTTCTGGTAAAATGCGGACTGAACGACGATGACGGCAACGTCCTTATGGAAATCAGCGTTTCCGTTGTTTCCAAACAGCAGGCGCTGGCCATCTGCCGGAACTGGCGGAAAAACGTGAGCCATCTTTATGGCACCATCCTCACTTCTCTGGTGAAAAACACCGAAGCGGAAGGCGGCGGCTTCAAAGCCAAGGAACAGAATTTCCCCGCCCCCGTGGAAGAAGATACAGAAGAAGCCTAAACCGAAAATGCAAAGCCGAGAATCTGAAAAAGATTTTCGGCTTTTTTTGTTGTCTTTGATTGTACCCATACATTTATATCACATTGTATCCATACATTTTCCATTGTGCCTCGCCATTCTATGGTTTCTTCTTCCAGTTTCTGGTATCCTCTTGCACAGAAACACATACAAGAAGGGACGGGATATTTTGCGAACGAAAGAACTAACAAAAACCGCCGTCATGGCGGCATTGGTATTTGTGGCTATTTATGTGCTGAAAATACCGGGGCCAAACGGTTACAGCCATCTGGGGGACTGTATGATTCTCATCAGTGTATTGCTTTTGGGAGGTAAAAAAGGCGCATGGGCTGGGGGCATCGGCGCCGCACTGGCTGACCTGTTGGGAGGATATATGCAGTGGGTACTGCCCACTTTCCTCATCAAAGCCGTCATGGCACTCATTATGGGCTATGTCATTGACAAATGGCATCATTCCTTGAATTGGCTGGCTGGGGCAGTGCTGGGGGGCATTTTCCAGATCATCGGCTACACAGCCGTGAAGATTTTCTATTACGGCTTCGCCACCGCCATGGTTATGACACCAGGGCTTCTGGTACAGACAGCTTTTGGTCTTGTATTAACTTCCATATTCGTGGGTGTTCTGGGCACCACAGGCATTTTAAAGAAAGTAAAGGAGATGTAGAAATATGAAAAAATTAGACGCACATGCCCATGTGGGCACCTTCGGCGGCTGGGCAAATGTTGCCATCACCTCAGAAGAACTGGTACAACAGATGGACGACTGTGAAATCGAAAAAACCGTTCTTTGCAGTACGGGAAGTGATGACAACTTCCGCACAAGAGAAGCCATGGAAGCATATCCCAATCGTTTTTGGGCTTTGGTATACGCCAATCCTTTGGAGGGAGAAAAGTCTGTTCATGAAATTTATGATCTGGTGCAGAACAAAGGTTTTTCCGGCATCAAACTGAATCCCCTTCGCCATGCTTATGTGGCAGACGCGGAATGTCTTGACCCCATCATGGAAGCCGCCAGAGAACTGCATATCCCCGTTTTCATTCACAGCGGTCACGCACCTTATGCCCTGCCTTGGAGCATTGCTCTGCTGGCGGAACGGTTCCCTGATGTAAATATTGTGATGATTCACATGGGCCATGGTCATGGTGTCTATATTGATGCCGCTTTGAAAATGGCAAGACGCTATTCCAACCTCTATCTGGAAATGTCCGGCATGCCTATGAATTCCAAAATCAAAGAAGCCTACAAAACCGTAGGCAATGACCGGATTTTCTTCGGCACTGACGCCCCTTTCCATCACCCCACTATCGAAATGCAGAAAGTCCTCACCAGCGGACTGACGGAAAAAGAAATGGAAGATGTGTTCTACAATAACCTGCAAAAATTCATGGCGCAGTACGAAAAGTGATACGATAAAAAAGAGGAAGATTTCAAAAAAGAAATCTTCCTCTTTTTCAATACCCTTCGGGCTTTTCCATGCCTACATAGCGAAATCTGGGCACTTCTTTTCCTTCCACTGTGACATTTTCCAGAAACATGTCCAGTGGGCGCACCCATAAGCCGCCTTCTCCGTACTGTGGTTCATAAACCACCATTTCTTCCAGTGTTTCCGAATGTTTCGCCACACCTACTGCACGATACAGTTTATTTTTATAATGGAGATAATATCCGCCTTGGTGAATCATTCCATCACGTCCCTTTCTTCTAATAGTTCACTGCCCTTTGGCAACACAAAGGAAAGTCCGCCTTTTTCCACTGTCACTTCCAAATGGGTAAAAGGCACGATCTCCCCGTCCATGCTCAGCTTCTGGGTTTCTTTTGCGTGAATATGTACCCGTGTGCAGCAGTCCTGAAATACCAGTTTTTCCGCCGCAGGTTCCTGCAAATAAGTCCCCTTGCGGAAGGCTCCTACCAAGTGGAGGAAACGCCATCTGGATACTTTCCGCACTGCTACCAGCTCCAGTTTGCCGTCGTTGATTTTCGCCATAGGTGCAGGACAAAATCCGCCGCCGTAAAACTTGCCGTTGGCAAGGGCAGTCAGCAAAAATTTTCCCTTGGCTTCCTTGCCATTATCCGTACGGAAAGAAAGGTCTTTCCCCATGGGACGGCAGAACAGCACCGCCACCGCCAGCACATAAGCCAAATGCCCCGCAACAAAAGGGATTTTCTTCAGCTTTGCCGCCTGTGCCACCACAGCGCTGTCAAAGCCCGTATTTGTCATGTTTACCACACGTCTGCCGTTTACCTGCAATACATCTATGGCAACGGCTTTCCCTGCCACCTGTGCAGCAATATCCTGAAAGTTTTCCATATTGGTAAAATTCCGCAGAAAATCGTTGCCTGTTCCCGCAGGAATCAGCGCAACTTCGCATTCCGGAAATTTTTTCAGCCCATTGACTACCTCATTAAGGGTACCATCCCCGCCGCAGGCATAAAACCGGGCAGGCCCTTTCTTTGCCATATACCGCACATAAGCCATGGCATCTCCCACGCCTTTTGTCTGATAGATGGTAAAAGGCAGTCCTTCCCCTTCCATATATTCCCGGATGGCAGGCACCAGCTTGGCTGCTTTCCCCTGACCTGCTGCCGGATTGATGATAAAGTAATGATGCATCGCGCACCTCCTGTCTTGTCTTACAGAGTACCACATTTCCAAAAGGCTGGCAACGCATAAAAAAGAACCCTTTCCAAGCTGTTTTCCGCAAAAAACCTTGTAAAATCCCTACAAAAATACAATAGCTGAAATCCTTTTGGTTTCAAGGATTTCAGCTATCTTTGCTTTCTTGCGGAATAGAAAATATTTTTTTCTCAAGATTCCATCTGTTTGCCCAAAAATCCTGCGGCAGTCTGTGCCAGTTTTCCTTCCACTTCACCCATTTTCTGCTCTTTGGAAAGAAACAGCACTGCCCCCAGCGCATCACCTTCGGCAATGATGGGTACCATCAATTGATAAGGATATTCTCCGCCGTCGCCGTCATGGAGCACCGGTACAAACTGTCCGTCCCCAGCTTCTGCCGCAAAAGGTGTGCGCTTGTTGATGCATTCTTCCATTTCCGGGCTGATGCGTTTTTCCAGAAAATCTTTTTTCGCCCCGCCGGAGACGGCAATGATCCGGTCTTTATCCACGATACAGGTCACATGTCCCGCTGTCTGGGCAAGGCTTTCGGCGTATTCCTTAGCGAATGCCCCCAGTTCCCCAATGGGAGAATATTTCTTCAAAATGATTTCGCCTTCTCTATCTGTGAAAATTTCCAAAGGGTCACCTTCCCGAATTCTGAGTGTGCGGCGGATTTCCTTTGGAATGACTACTCTTCCCAAGTCATCGATTCTTCTGACAATGCCAGTTGCTCTCATGTTGTTTGTCCTCCTCTGTGTCCAACCTCCGTCGGTCGGTTGTTCGGAGTTATTATGAACCAAAGAACGCACATTTATGTAAAAATAAGATTTCTTTCCGCAGATGGAGATTTTTTCCGTTTTTTCATTTTCTTCGTAATTTCCACAAAAACGCCCAGGAAATTTCTTCCCTGAGCGCTTTTCGTATCTGTTGCCGCAAAAAATTGTTTCTTCTCTTCGTAGATTACAGGAAATCACTTTCCTCCGGATCGGAAAAGTTAGAAACAGATTCTGCAATCATTTTTTCAATGGCAACTGCTTCTTCAGCTGCTTTTTCTTTCTCCATTGCTTCTGTTTCCGCCTCCACAGCCGGTTTTGTCAGAAGGTTTTCTTCTGCCGCAGGACTATCTGCCTTCAAAATTTCCGCAAAGTCCTTAAATTTCTCCACTTGCTCCGGTGACAGGGATGCCTGCCGCAGATTCGATGTGCCTTTGGGTGTGCCGTTGACAGTGCCCCGGAAGGTACGTCCATCCAGTTTCGGGCTGCCCATCAGAATCAGTTCCAATTCTTTTGCGCTGCCTTTGTTCTGTTCACCAAGGAATTCAGAAAGAGATGCCTGATCTTCCACAGTAACCGTCACTTTGCCATCCACAGTGCTGTTCATATATGCGCCGGCAACTTCCGCTTCTGCTGTACCTTTGACTCTGATTTCCACATTGTCTTTCAAGGTTGTGCCTCCGCTGCCGCTGCCATAAAGGACAAATTTACCGCTTTCTACGGAAATCACAGGATTCGCCGTAATTTCTTTTTCTTCAGCATCATAAGCAACCCCCGCAAAAATAGAACGTTTCATGAAACTGAAAGTAGTTTCCACATCTGTGCCAATGGTAACGGAATATCCATTGCCGTAAATGCGTCTGACATCGTACACAACGTTTTCGAATGCAATATCAGCCTTTGCTTCCATCACGCCGCCTTTGATTTTGCACTTGCGCTCATCCCCGGAACGGATGGTGCAGGAAACAGAAGGAAATTCGTCTTTTTCCTGCAATTCCACATCATCCCGCAGAATGATCTCACCGCTGACGGCTTTCTCAAGGGCACTGACGGCTTCTTTCCATGTGCCGTATTTGCTGCCATTTACTTCAAAAGCTTCTTTTCCCACTGCTTTCACAAATGGCAGATCTTTTCTTGCCGTAGGAGACCAATTCTTTTGTCCTGTCTTTGCCGCTGCACGGATATACAGCGTGCCGCCTTGGGGATTTTCTATGGTCAGTGTCAGGGGTTTTTCGTAAAGAACTTTATGTTTTTCAAAGTCCGACAATCTGCCCCCAGTGATGTCATTGCTGTTATCTACCACATAATAGATTTCCGCTTCTTCAGTGGCACATGTGATTTCCACATTCACTTTGTCATCATTGCTGTAATTGCCCTGTTTTGGGGTTATGGTAATGACAGGTTCCGCCGCCACAAAGCCTTCATGCAATGCCGCCTGAACGGCAGCAATGACTTTTCGGCTTTCTTCCTCATGGCCGGAAATAGGTGTCACACCTTCCACACCCTGTTTCAGATAAATCTGGCTGAACAGTTCCGGCAAAAAGGCTGCATATGTCTTTTCGCTCACATCGTCCAGACGGATCTTCGTCAAATAATATTTCTGGTCGAAATTCGGGCTTTCAAACTCCACTCTTGCCGTAATGCCCTCTGCCTTTCCGCTGAACTGTCCAAGCTCATAGGAATGTTTCGGATTTGGATTGGCAAAGACATATCTGCCTGTCGCTGTTTCCGAGCGTTTTCCATCCTGAAAAGCTGCTGCTTTGAGCAAAATCACTCTGCCATCAGGATATGTTTCACTTCCGGCCCGCAAATCCGCGCCGAAATCCTCGTGGAAAATGGGGTCTTGGGATGGTGTAGGGCTATCCTCCGTAGGTTCACTGCCGTCTGTGGTATAGTGGATGACTGTCCCTTCCGGCGCTTTCATGGTGACAAAAATGTGATTGATCTTTCCATTGGGTGCCACCTGTCTGCTGCTCTGGAAAGTGGGAGGCGCAATTTCTCCCGTGCCTTCCCGCAACGGTTTGCTCCGCAAAGCGTCAATAACCGCATATTTCACCGCATCGCTGGACAGGGTCGCACCGCTGATGGCATCCACCTTTTCTTCCTCCTTATCTGAAGGCGTGGTGCGTGCCTTCAGCACTTCCTCCAAGGTCTTTCCCTTCAGTTTTTTCGGCATGCCCTCTGCACCCATGACATCACCGCCCAGCCAGAAAGATTCGTCAATATAACCAGGAATCTCTGTGCCGTTATCTTCCAGCAGGGCGATCCTGCCATTTACCGTAGTCACTCGTACCTTTACCGTATAAGACTTGCCTTCATTGCCCTTGCATTCCGCCTGTCCTTCATATACCTTTGTACCTGCCCCCAAAGGCGGGATTTTCACAAAAGTCAGAGGGATTTCCGCCACCTTTGACCACTTCCCGTCTTTCTTGGCTGCCAGCTTCAAAGAAATGGTTTCGTCGGCATCAGTCCCATTCCCCTTCAAGGACAGGGTCGGCTGACTCAGTTTTTTTTAATTCATTTTCCCCTTTGGGGTCACTGCCGTCTGTGGTATAGAAAACATCTGCGCCTTCCGGTGCGGAAATATTCAGCAGGGCGTTTTCTGTTGCCGCAAACAATAAATTGGTACGCAAATCTGCCGCTGTTACTTTTGGTTCGCTGACTTCGCCGGACTTGGAAGAAAGCGCTTCTTTCACAGCACCTTTGATGGCGTCACTGGAAACGGTAGCACTTGCAATGGCGTCACTGGAAACGGTAGCACTTGCAATGGCATCAATGCTATCAATATCTTTTGCTGTTTTGCCTTTGAATTTCTCAAACATCGCCGCCGCTTTCTGCCAGAAAGAATCGTTGCCGCCTGCTTCTGTTCCGTTATCTGTGACAGATACGATTTCTTTTGTCTTTTTGTTATAAGTCACAGTCACTTTGGCATCGTATCCAAAGCTGCCTACTTTCGCACTGCCTTCCCCAGTGGCATTGGGGTCTTCTGTGGGGCCTTCCGTTGTTTTCTGGAAGGAGAAATACATCTTCAGATAACCGCCTTCTCCGTAATATTCCTGATAGTGAGGGAAGTCAATTTCCAAAGCTTCTTTATAATAATCCTGTCCTACTTTGTAGACTTCGTCTTTGATAATCTCATTTTCTCTGTTATATACTTTGACTTTGAATGTAGCCACATTCCAAGTTTTGTATGTATCCGGCAGTTCAATGCCTGTCTTTGTGACACAGCCTTTGTCTTTTTTCCATTCCCGATCTTCTACGGTGATGGTCTTGAGCAATGTGTCCTTGGCGCTGTCATAAAGTTCCACTTTCGCAGGAATCTGGGAAGCGTAATCTTTCACTTCCACCTGGAATGTCTGCTGGTGATCTCCCACAGAAATGGTGATGGTCTGTTTGCCCGCTTCTTTCGCTGTAAAGCGGTGACCATTTTCCACAGATGCGGCAAACCCTCTGTTGCGGCATTCCGCCCATCCGTTCACACGCTGGGAACTGCCTTTTTCTGTCTTTAGGGAAATATTCAGGTTATCCATCTGTAAAGCTTCGCCAACGGCATACTGCTTCGGCACCAGGCTAGTATCCAGTGTAAAGGATGCCACGGCGGATGTATCAGCAGATGTATCCAGGTCTACAAAATAATTTTCGAATTTCCAGCCTGTATAGTCATCTCCGACAGCAACGCCTTTCAATGCAAATTTCCAGGAATTATAGCCATCTTCAAAAACGCCGTCTGCCAGTTTATTGTCATTGTCATAAATGGCCATGGCTTTGATAGAGCCTTCTGTTTCCAGACGATAACGGAATTTATTTCCCTCCAGCTGAATCTTCTGGGTTTTATCGTCCTGCATGGTCACCAGAATATGTGTAGGAGATTTCTGTTTCACTTCATCAAAGAAAGCAATGCTTACAGGGATGGTGGTTTGAGAAAGTTCATGGGTGAATTTCACCAGCAATGTGCCATTTTTCATGCCTTCTGTCTGCTTGGTGATGGTATCGCCGTTTTGATAATTTGTAACGATGCCGTATTCCTGCAGCTGGTTGAAAGGTACTGTTTTCTCCTTGCCATCTGTCATATGCAGTGTCAATTCTGTCTGACTCAGATCCAGAGGCATGTTAAACTTCGCAGTCAAGGCAGGTTTTACCTTAAATTCCATCCATGCGATCTGCTGGTCTTTCTGATCCAGACCATACTGTTTTGCCTTTGCCAAAGCGTTTTCCATGGCGCTGAGATGGCCTTTTGCCGTTTCTGTGGCACCGCTGACCGCGTCAAAAGCATCGCCATTTTTCTCTGTCAGTGCTTTGGAAAGACTGGACAAATCAGACAGACCTACGGCTTTTTTCAGGATATTTTTCCCGCCTGCGTAAAGGTTATTGGTATCGTCTGTATACTTGATGGATTCCGCACCGGTGATTACGCCGTCTTTTACTGTCACTTTCACCACGTTGGGGCCTCTGTCAGGGTAATAGCGTCCCCATGTGGCTGTACCGTACCATTCACCGTCAGCGATTTCCCCTTCTGGCTGTGCCGGCTCTGTCTTATCGGAGAAATCAAAGAGCAGACGTACATAACCGCCATAGGAATCGTATTCTGTGTAGTGAGGGAATGCGATTTCCAATGCTTTGCCGTCAATGGCTTTTTCCACTGTGTAATCAGAAAGGGCTTCCCCTGCGGCATTATATACCTTGATAGTGAAGGTGTCTTTTTCCCATTTCTGATATGTTTCCGGTATTTTCACATTGTAGAGGGAATACATACCCTGGGCATTTTTCCATTTTTCACCGGGAATGGTGATAGTCTGGATGGGTTCTCCTATTTTAGAGGACAACTCGATTTTTGCAGGAATCTGTTTTTCGTAATCAATAACCTGCACATCGAAGGACTGTGTCACACCATTATTCTTAATCTGGATGGTCTTTGTTCCCTTCTGGGCATCTTCTTTGGTGAAGATATAATCCTGATCGGGTTCTGCTGTAAAGCCTTTTGCTTTGCAGGCATCCCAGCCTTCTTTTCGCTGTTTGCTGCCTTTTTCCGTTACCAGATTGATATTCAGCAGACTCAGATCCAGCTTGTATCCCACGCCATATACGGTCTGGAGCAGTTCTGTATCCAGCGTAAAGGATGCCACGGCAGAATCGTCTGTCTGGTTGTCGATGGAAATATAGTAGGTATTGTATTTCCATCCTGTAAAGCCTTCACCGGGAGAAACTTCCCCAAGGAACGCTTCCCAGTCGTTATATTCCTCATGATAAACAGCCTCTGTCAGCAGGCGGTCATTGTCATAAACCTTGATATCCTTGATCTTGCCTTCGGCTTTGATGCTGTAATTGAATTCGTTTTCATCCAGCTCCATCTTCTGTGTTTTGCCATCGGCAAATGTAATCATCAAATGGGTGGGCGCTTTTCTCATGGTCTTTTTGGAGGCCACCACTTTGGCAGGCATCACAATCAAGCCATCATTCTGGCGGAACTGTACCTGCAAGGCGCCATACTGGTTGACACCCGGTGTATCTTTCGTAATGACCGTACCATTTTCAATATTGGTGGTAATTCCATATTCGGAAATCTTGTCAAAGGGTACGGATTTTGTCTGTCCATCCGCAAGATGCACTTTCAGCACAGTACCGGTCAGATCCAGTTTTTCACCAAAGTTCATGTTCGCCTTGGGCTTTTTCTCAAAATCGAACCACTGCACATTCTGTTTCACCTGATCGGAACTGTATTTTTCCGCACGAAGGACAGCGTTTTTCAGTGCGCTCAAGTGGCCTTTGGCTGTTTCCGTGGCGCCGGATACCGCGTCATAAGCCGCTCCTGTTTTCTGGCGAAGCTGCGCTTCCAGCTTATCCACATCTTCTGCATTTCAGATACCCTTTACATGGTTCAGCACATTCTGTCCTCTTTCAAAACTTTCGTCCTCAATGTGCTTTTCGCTGTATGCCGCAAAAACCTGTCCGTCTTTCACAATAACGCGGACAATGTCGGGCCCTTTTGCCTGGTAATACAGGCTGTCTGTACCTGTACCATACCATACACCATCTGCCAGACCATTGCTCTTCTTTTTCTCGGAAGAACTGCCGGAACTGCCAGAGGAATGTTTCTTTTTTCTCACGGGAATTTCTTCTTCCGCATTTTTCCCATCTGTTGTCACAGTGGTTTTGGGCTTGACTTCTTTTCCTCCCGCCTGAACGCCAGAAACATTGTCCCCAGTGGTCACTTTTGTATTTTCCGTAAAAACCTGCACTTGGTCTCCGCCGGCATGGACTTCGCCTACACTGCCTGCACCGCTGATTTGGGTTCCTTTGGCCTTGGCTTCCACCTTGGATACCGTTCCATCTTTTTCCACCTGGATTTTGGCGTTTTCCGCACCAGCCTGCACCTGTACAGCGCCGATTTTCCCCTTTTCCACTGTCAGGGACAAAGGTTTTGAAATCCGTACCTTATCAAAATCACCGGATAACTTGGTGTCGCTGGAAAGCGTCACATCTCCCAAAGAACTGTTTGCTGCAGTGAAATTAGCCTGATTGGGATTCACTGCCAGAACCCCTTTTCCTGCAGTGGTTTTGGAAAATTCCACGCCATCGGCACCGCCGCGGACGAGAATTCTGCCTTCCACTTTCACATTATCCAATTTCACACGATGTGCGCCGTCGGCAATGACCAAATCCCCTTTGACGGTCACATTGCGCAAAGAGGCATCATCTTTCCGTACAATGAGATTGCCTTCCAGATTGGCATCTGCCGTTTTTCCATCTTCAGCGATGTTTCCTGCCAACTGGTAAAGAACCTGTGAAAATTCCGCTCTAGTAATGGGCGCAAGGGGGCTGAGCTTCCCTTCATTGCCATGGATATATCCAGCCTGAACCATG